>JAABUK010007340.1_pt1 | contig 15956 bp, 18 predicted proteins | sample 5559141 | NCBI WGS metagenome assembly JAABUK01 (sample SAMN10711869, study PRJNA513367) | rock metagenome | isolation source: Antarctica rocks | place: Antarctica: Victoria Land, Pudding Butte nord | collected 2016-01-03
TCCTCTGCTGTGGGACTGGATCTGGTCGTGTGGCAGCTTTGAGATTGGGTAAGGAAACCACTGGCATTGACAACAGCCCCTCTCAGACGAATGAGGCTTGCCGGTGCCTGAAGCAGTTTGGTATGGCAGAGGCAACTGAGATTGCACATTGACCGACTCAGAAAAGGCTGCAGGACAGAGCAGAAGAGCTGTCAGAGGTATGCCAGTGGTTAGAGCTTTTGCAGAATTGCATCTGGTATATCTTTTTGGTCTATGCTTACAAGCATACCATTCTTTGTGCCAATGATATTTGTTGCTGCATGGTTCATAGACGCACCTGCTGCACTTGCAAGTGCTAGAGCAATTGCTTACTACAGGGTTACAATGTTGCCACCTACGCACCAACCACTTGCATGTTACGAGCTGATGGTCTATCTGCATTGTGCATGACCTGTGTATCTCTGGTGCTTCCAGGTTGAGTGGATGTACTTCAAATTAGAAGAAAGCTGATGATCCATCTGCAAGGTCCAGACTAGTCAAGGCAAGAAGCGACAAGGCCTCCTATGAGATGCAAGCCTTACTTTGAGGCCAAATTGACTTGAAATAAGGCTCCAGATGAGCCCTCGACAATTCGATTTGCATTCCATATTTCGAAAGTTGGTTGTGTGTCTGGTGATGATGGCACAGCTGAACAGCCATTGCATTGATACCCATAGGTATGACAAGTCATACAAATAAGTCTTAACTGATTTTGCCACGGTTCTTAGACAACATGGTGCTGTACAGCATGGCTGTGTGCTGAAAGCTGATAATGTGCTGCAACAAGAGATGCACAGGGGTTAGAAATGTACACCAGTCAAACATGTACACCAGTAAAAAGTTAAGCCGCCATGCAGCAATATCCCTGCTCAGACTCCAACATGTAAACAACTGCTGTGTAGGGTGGCAAAAGGTGAGATCAAAATGAGGTTTGTTGTGCACAGCTGGTCGCATGCAACACGATGTGAGCACCTCAAAGGCTCGCGTCAGGGTACACATGTATCTTGCGGCCGGTGTTTGCTGTAACTCACAACTGGTCAAAAGAGACATGAGCAACCTGGCGACAGCCTTTGAGCTGCTCACATTGTACCGCAAGCAACCAGCAGTGCTCCAAAATTAAAACAAAAACCCTCTTGAGCGTCTCGTTGAGATTTGAGCAGGTACCATGAGTTTGCGAGTGCGCACAAGTGCAGCTGACAGAGTCCTGACATTCCTTGAAACATCAGCTTGTATGCAGCGGGCCATGCAGGCTTGACATACTTGTGCTTGTTAATCCTGCAGGATCGTGCGGCAGGCAAAGACATCTGGGAGACAGGAAGAATCCCAGGGACCGCCCAGCAGCAGTCCCAGGGATGCCTCCTGTGTCCCAGCCATCTGTGGCGGCAGCAAGCAATAATTACTAACCTTTGCACATCAAGCTTGATCACATACAATGATACGAATGGATTAAACGCAATATTTGCATGCAAGCTTGACTGAATCAAATGAGGTTGCAAAGATTCTGTTGCTAACGTCTGGAACAGAGAGTCTACTTGCAAACAAGAGGTTAGGTTTCAGTCAGAGTGTCAATGTCTGCCATTTGCTGCTGACATGCTTTGTTTGTCAGCTGCGCGCAGGCCATACAGTGACACTCACAGCTGACCCACAAATGTCAGCAGCAAATGGCAGACATTGACACTCTGACTGAAACCTATAAATTGCCCACCTGCCACTTGCTGAGCTCAAAAACGTTTTGTGTGCAGCAAGTCTGTGATATTTAGCTCAGCAACTGTGTAGATGGCATTTCAGGCCCAGCGTTAAATCTCATCATTTCTCAAACCCTAAACCTCAAAAATGCAAAAGCCGCTAAAACCCTAACCCCTGCAACCTATCAAACAACCCTAGCAAGATTGAGAGTTTAAATATTCAGGGTTTTGCAAAACCCTGACAGTGAGAACTGATGAGAAGATAACGTTGGGGGCATTTTAGACCATGTTGCACATTCAGGATCCGGCGTGACCATGGTTGAAAGTTGGTTAACAGGCAGGTTGGCTAACATGCAGAGGCTGTAGTAGTCTGAAGTTGCAACAGATCAGGTGGGGACTAGATGCTTTCAGACATGGACCCTGACGAGGGCCTTGAAGCTGCTCGCACTGTCCCGCATGCAACCAGCAGGGTGTGTGAAAAAAGTTTCCAAAGTGTCACTGCAGTTTAGCACCTGTACAAGCTGTACAAGCTGCAATACCATAGAAGGTTTGCAAGAGATGTATGTTAGGGTCTAGGGTGACCCCTAGGATTTAAGGTGAAATAACAGAAAGAAATCCAATTGCCATGATGCTGTGCTGATGTGGCCCTTGTACCACTTCAAGCTACTTTTCTTAATTAGTAATTTGGTCAGTACGTATTTTGTGAAGCTGATTGCAGTTTACAGGTTGTACGCAGGGGCTCTTGCCAGGTCACTTACATAATGCTGAACATCTCATCTGTGTATTGAGTATGTATAAAGTTTGCACATCTCATTTAACTCTATATATGCTGTACAGGTTGACCGGGTCGCAGGTCACGTCCAGTCCACCAAGGACAGCACGTTGGAGAAGCTACCTTTTCCGTTCTCACCTACAGCTCCACTCCATTTTCACATCTGATCAGTAGGTGAAGATGGAATGGGTAGCTTCTCCAATGCGCTGTCCTTGGTGGACTGGACATGACCTGCGACCTGGTCAAGCTGTACAGCAAAAACTATATGTGTGGTGTGTTTTGATAAATCGCCAAACTATTCAGCAAGTATATGCATGATATACTAAATGCACATTATGTAGTGCACGTGTCATTTGAGTGAGATTTTTATGTACTGTATCCAGGAGACTTGACCTGGCATGCAGTCCAGACACACAGGGCACTGGTGTAAGTTGTCCGCAAGTTGTTCATCTCTTTCTAACCCACAAAACCTCACGCAAATTCGACGAACAGACTTTACGGCGCTTACCGTGCCCGAGTCGATCTTCTTCTTGTTTGGCTTGTAGATCCCTGGGTACTGCACTTCTGGGCTGTCAGGATCCGCAGCAGCCACAGCTGGGGCTGCCTTGCTGCCCTTCTGGCCAGGCTTATGCAAGGTGGGGTACTTCACATCAGACTCAGACTCACTGACCCCCTGACTTCTTGAGGTGCTCACGCCCTGCACACACCCATGATGGCAGTCAGAAAGAAGAAGCGGAAGCACTGGCAGAAGTAAGAAGAAGACACAGAGACAGCAGCGCACGGAGAGTGGGCGAGGCAAGAGCCTGTGTCTTGCATTCCTGATCAAACAACAGCCCATTGGTGAGGTATACTGGGCGTCACTATGGGCTACTGCATGTGATGGCACATGAGAGTACTAATCTCAGCATGATTAGGGAGGACCTGATGTTGACCCCGATGGGTCTAGTGGCATGCAGCTCAACACTGGTCATTGAGAGACCACTGACTCACTGTACAGACTAACATGCCATACAGACATCTTATACATCAAGAGCAATGTGTGTTTTCAGGTCTGACTCAAGCTGGTAAGAGGTGTTGCTATGACTAAGCACACCTTGGCACCTTTTGTACACTCACACAGCTTCTGATAGAGATGGAGGTGATGTTGCTTGGGCAGGAGCCGGTTACAGTGTACAGTCTCTATGGCAGAGCAGTTCAAGGTGTGTTATGATGACGCAATGTATACCTGGCCATGAAGGCCTGAATCCAAGTTCTGCTGGTAGGTGTCAGGGCCTGCCAGCAAGCGCACAATGGTCATGTGGCCTGCCTTCTGTGCAAGGTCTCTGGGTGTGTGCCCATTCTGCAGCACTCACAAGCACAACTCATTTGTTGCAGCAAGGGTGCAAAGGATGATAGGGTCTTCTATATGTTAAGGTAACCACAAAACACAAGCATTTTTCCATGCATGGTTTAGGAGTTCATGTTACGGCAGCATTTACATCCATCATGGAGATCTCCGTTTCCTGCTGAACCAAGAAGCATGTCATGATGCAGACACCCGGCAGCATATGACAAGCATCCGGCAGCATATGACAAGTGTGTCATGTCCAATAACAAGGTCAAGTGGGCAGCACAAAACACAAAGACACCTGCTGGACACCTGCTGAACGCCTGCTGATTTCACGCAGTACACTCTACGTTTTTTAAATTCAGAGCAAAGTACAGTAGATACACAGTTTCAGTGTAGCTTCTTGATAATGACTGGTTTTGCATTTAGCGTGAGTGTGTTGAAAGGCAGCATCTTTACCTTGTCTTTGACATCAGGCGTGGCTCCAATAGATAGCAGCACCTTGGCAGCTTCAGTGTGCCCTGCGGCTGCTGCCTCATGCAAAGGCGTGTAGCCATCTGTCCTGGCGAGCTGCAGACATTGACAAACTTGTTAGAGCAGTCAGTGCTTGCATGGCAAATGTGTTTCTTGAGCTGGGATTTACCATGTTGTGTTACTGCCCTGCAGGGGTTCATGTGTTTGATGCGCATTCGCAAAATTGCAAGCTGCTCTTATATCAGTGAGCTGATACAGAGCAACAGGTTGATTTGCTGAAAGCCTCATGCACCATGACTCAGCTGCATGGGCAGCCTCACAACAAAAATGAACACATGGTGTTCAGGACAGAAATCAGGTTGTGCATACACTGCTGCTCAGAGCCTGCATGGCAGGAGGATATGTCTTGGGCAGCAGGCATTGCAGATGAGGCTGCATGAGCTTACTCTGCAGTCTGCTCCTCGGATGAACAGCAGTTTGATGACAGCAGCATGTCCTCTCTTGGCAGCCAGGTGTGCTGGTGTGGTCCCAACCTGGAAGTGGCAAAGTTGCATCTCAGGACAGCACAATGCAAAAAACCCTGCTGCTTCCAAATGGCCCCTCTACTGTGCTGCTTATGCATGGGCCTGACAATGCTGCCTTGTTCATGCTGACAATGCGTATATCATACTGATAGTATAGCAGTCAGAATCTGTTACAGTGTGCTGGTTGTCAGCATATTTGCAAACTATGCAGTGGGTACGCTAAGCTTCTTGCCTTGTCGCATTGCTGTACAAGTTCGATTCAAAGCATGAGAAGCAGGCAGCATGAACATTACCTCATCTGTTGCATTGGGGTTGGCATTGTGGGCCAATAGCTCTTCTGCAGCTTCATTGTGGCCCTGGGCAGCAGCCTTGTGCAGAGGTGTCAAGGCGTGCTCATCTTTCAAGTTCACCTTGGCCTTGTAGGTACAAAGGCCCATGACTGATGCTGCGTCTCCTTGAAGAGCTGCTAAGTGCAAGGGAGTGCGCATACGCTGCATTAAGCATGCCATTGGTGATGCCTTGGAATATGAGCAGATGGCAAAGTACACAATAGCATCAACAAGCCTGATTCAAGCATGTTTTGACCTTGTCCTGTGCATCTGTTCTGGCTCCCAGCTCCAGTAACTCCTTCATGACTTTGTGGCTTCCCCAATATGACGCGAAATGCAACGGAGTCCATCCGTCCTGCGGAAGAGGCAGCAGGGCTACACTACAGTGCAGAATATGGCATGATTCAGCTGAGAGCGATCAAATCTCACCTTGTCTGTTCCGTGTAGCTCGATGCGATTCTGAGCTACGAGTGCATGCACCTTATCAATGTCATCGTGAGCAGCTGCCTGCTGAAGGGGTGAGCTCTGCTCGTTACCCATGTCTGCAGCAGTGACACGGCGCGTCAAGCAGAGACGCACGCGACGATTCAGCAAACTGTCGGACAACGACTGGAAGTAAGGGGCCAACAATTGCGAGCGACTGATGACATAGATACACAAGGTAAGAAAGGCTACGACTGCAACACAAGATAGGTCAAACTGAAGAGATCAACACCCACCTGCAACGATAACGAGACACAAGCGGTAGTGATGCAACTTCAACGACGAGCTGAGCGCGAGTGGCAACGTCCGATGTCTTTTGTCACCCAGGATAGTGCTCCCGGATCGGTGACAAGCATCAGTGCTTCAGAGGTGCTGTCCACCTTCATGAAAAGGCGAAGAAGAACGGGTTGCCCGTTCGAGTCCCTTCTGACGAGCAAGAGGTAGCAAAACCCGAACCAGATGCGGTCGATCAGCAGGGGCTTGCGATGTGGTTTGGATCGAAAATCGAATGCTGGGTGCAACGCCAAGCATTGTCGGATTGATGCCTAAACGCAACGCCACTCTGTGACATGACATGTCTTTAGTAGTAGAGTCGGTACACTCATCGGGAGCCCCATCGAAGCTGTGATCTTGATATCCAGTCCCTTTGCGGTGATCGCGCTGTGAAGCATGAGTGACGCTACGTTTCACTCGCCCGTACTGTCGCCTTTACTTGCTGCCCTAGCCCCAGAACCCGCTGAGCCAGGACCATCCGCAGACGATGATGTGGTGGAAGCATACAGTTTCAACACAGGTGCCAAAGCCATGTTGCATCACAAGCTGCAACCAATGATCTGACTTTTTGCTAGTAAACTCGAACTCTACCTGCACATATGCTTAGTCATCCCACACAATTCTGTGATCTGCAGGGCTGATGGTGTTGATGATGATACTGTATGCTTCCTTGGGGCATAAAATTGCAGCAAGGTACAAAGTCCCAAGCATCCCTGCTGGAAACCTGTTTCTGGTGTTTTTTGTTGTGACCACGCTGCTGTATTTTGACAGGTCTTTGTATGCTGCAATGAGCAAAGTGTCTTGTCATCATGCCCTGCGTGCAATATTAGCTGAATGTTTTGCTTTGTAGGACGAAGTATGTGGGGGAGGGAAGCGCAGCGTGCATGCTGGGCTTGTTCACTGGGCTGGTTGTGCTGACAATGCAGCGCTACCTGACAGAAAGCTCACTGCATCAGCTGCTTACCTTCAACCCAGCAGACTTTTTCACGTGAGCCAGTCACCAACTGCACAACACACATTGCCTTCAATGGGCTTGTGTGATGCTCAAACATTGTCCCAACTCACTTGCCGCACAAACAGCAGGAGGCTACGTAGTGCAAGCCCTGAAAAGCTCATAGCAGGGCATACTACCAGCAGGTGCTGAGCTATACAGTGTCACTCTGCCCATGATCATGTGTGCTTGTTGTACAATCACTCAGGGATTATCTGCTGCAGCTTTGAGCCACCTGCCTGGGATGCATCTGGTTTCTGCCGATAAGCCTATTAAACTGGCACAAGATCATGCCAGCAGAACACAGGCATAGAATAAACACAATCAGGTCATCAACCTGTTTGTGTTGGATGCAGGTATCTGCTGCCTCCTATCATCTTCTACGCTGGCATCTCGGTCAAGAAGAAGCAGTTCTTCAGGAACTTTGCCAGCATTGCTACCTTTGGAGTGCTGGGCACCTACATTGCCTTTGCAGTTATAGCATGTGTGCTATATGGCTTCTCCAAACTACCCAATGTCCTCAACTTCTCGGTGAGCTTCTCTCAAACCACTGTGAGCACTGCACGTCACAGCGTAGCCTGCGCAGAATCTCAGTACTTGCATCCATCAAGTCTTTCGTACAGCAGAAGCAGTGTGCATTACTTCAACAGCTGATATTTGACATGGTAGGGTAGTGGGTATCCAATAAGCAGCTGTGTTGAAAGCCTGGCGTCTATGGCCATGAGCAACAGCATCAATCAGCACATCTTGGCTGTCCTAAAGAGCATGTTAGGCAGGAGTCGATACATGCAATATGGCAGGACCATCATCTTGACACACAGGAAAACACCTAACACTGGCTGTGACTGACAAAGCAAATGCTCCATGCATGCATCCTGGCAGGCATAAACATGGTCTTGGCTTTACAGGACTGCCTAGCGCTGGGTGTGATCTTTGCAGCCACGGATTCTGTGGCTGTGCTCCAAGTGCTCAAGCAAGACCGCAGTCCTCTTCTGTACAGTCTAGTCTTTGGAGAGGGTGTGATTAATGATGCCACTGCTGTTGCCTTGCTCAGAGCTGTGCAGGTAACTCCCTGCACTTTCACCACACATTCACTACACATGCCTGCTCAGATTGTGTATCAGCTGGGCAGTTGATTGCAGCAAAGTGAGCTGTACATTTTCATGGCTAGATGCATATCTCGCTGTCACACACATGCACAAGCACTCATGCCAGCACAGCATAGCACAGCACAGCAAAGCAAAGCACAGCAGGGCCTAGTATATAATGCCACAGCCATACTGTGCATGCTTCCAAGGTCGCCTATCACAGCTGCGTATAAGCACGGCCTGAGTGTCATCTACTTGCCATCGGCTGCATTCTGCATTGCTGAGAGAAATGTGCAATGCATGATCAGCTGACCACACAATATTTCCTTATTCAGCAGAGCCCTAATAACTCAGGTTCAATTGCTCAATTGCTTTTTATATTTTCCAGTTGGAGCCTTTTCTGTGCGCAGCCAGGCCAACTTTGTGTGCAGGCTCTGGGCAAAGACATAAAGCTGCAAAGCACTACAGTGTTAACTATCTTTGCCAGGTTCCTGTACGTCTTTGGAGCTAGCCTGGTGGTAGGCCTCACCTTCGGCCTGGGCACAGCTGTGCTGCTCAAGATGCTCAAGAGCAATAGCGCTCCCCAGGTCAGCATATCTGCCTGAGTCTACGCACAGCCAAGAAGATATCTTGTGCACATTGGCAGCATGGCTAACTTTGTAATTTCCACAGCAGTGCATAATCAGTCGTGCAATGGATGCATAGCAAGCTTGTGCAATATGCATGTGCTGGGCGTCATGCCAGATTGTGCAGGACCATGCCGATGCTGTCATTGTCATCTGATAAAGGGATGTGGTCATATACACTCAGAGTGTATGCAGCTCACAAATCTGCAGATCTGCACCAGTTTCTTATCTTATGCACTCTGCCTATGTCCAAGCCCTTGCCTCTTCCCCTTCATACCATTTGCATGTATAATTTGGAAATCTGGATACTGCTGTCTCATCAGGAGACCTGCTCTAGCTCTGAATATGAGGAATCTGTATGTGCAATCTTAACTGTCTTGCATCATGTTACAGGAGGTTGCCCTGATTGGCATGCTAGCATATCTTTCTTACCTCTGTGGGGACTGGCTGGGCCTGTCAGGCATTGTGGCACTCTTCTGCTGCGCCGTAACCATCTCCCATTACGCGTTACACAACGTGTCCTCCCTGTCAAGAGTCACCACAGTCAGTGCTTTCCAGACACTCAGCTATGTGTCAGAAGGGGCTATCTTCATCTACGTGGGGATGGACACCCTGGACCCCCTCAAGTGGCAGGTGGGGGGCTCATTCAGATCCTGTGTGGATCATCCTATGATTGCAGTACACTGATATTGCATCTATTGACCCTGATTCAATGTTGGTGAGGCACACAGTGGTCACATACATGCCTGCATGCAGCAAGACAACCAGGACCGCATGTGCGGCACAACACACAAGCACAGTGCATCATGCTCTTGTTGGGGCCAGGAAAAGCGTGTGACACAGCATCCTCCACTCTGCTCAAAATATTATGAGCTTGACATCTTTCAGCTGGCTTTTCATGTCAAAATGACGCAGAGGATATGGCCTTTTGTAGCAAAATCCAGCTATTTTGCACACATGTTGTCGACATATCAGTGTCCTAGTCCAACACATCTGATTCAGCAACTAACTTGCACTTGTGGGTCAATTGGTAGCCTGTTCATCAACATTTAGTCCAGTGCTATGTGATAGTTTACATGCGCTGGTGTGCTGCAGAACACATACCTGGGGGAGGCTCTGTGGTTGTTCTTTGTGCTGCTGGTGCTGCTGATGGTGGGCAGGGCAGCCTTCGTGTTCCCCATCAGCTTCCTGCACAACCTGTGGTCCAGGGAGAAGCTGGCCAAGCGCGAAATGGTGGTCATCTGGTAAGACCATGCCATGCAAATGTCATCCATTCGTTCATGCATTTATTTATTTGTTGAAGAATCCGTCTGTCTGTCTGACCATTCATGCATGTCTTCCATTCATTCATTCATCCATCTTGTTTTCCATTCATTCATTCATCCATTCATGTTTTCCATTCTTACCTTCCTTCCTTCCTTCGCTCACTCACTCACTCACTCACTCACTCACTCACTCACTCACTCACTCACTCACTCATTCATTCATTCATTCATGGCTGTGATGCAGGTGGGCAGGGCTGCAACGAGGGGCCATTGCAGTTGCCCTGGTGTACTACTACTTTGATCCCTTTGGCATGGCAGAGGACAGTCACAGGTCCACCATCATTGCCACCACTCTCATCCTGGTCCTCTTCTCCACTGTGGTCTTCAGTGCAGCCACAAAGCCTCTGCTGGAGTTCATGCTAGGCCCAGGTCAGCCATTTCAAACCTATCATCTCACATGACACTGCTGTGCATGTTGTGATCTGCTTTCGTCAGATTGCACTGTTTGGACTGAGAAATAGAAATAGAAGCGGTGCCTTGAGACTGTGCTGCGCTACAACAGCAAACCTTGTACTCAATTCATGCAACAAAAGCAGCTGGAGCAGGATAATTCGATGGTTGAGCACCGACTTGCATTGCTGCATCACAAAGCATCTGCCTTCGAAGCAGTATCGTTTGAAGCCATCAGTGCTGTGATCCTGCAGCATCCATGAAAGTGTGCAGCATGTTATCAAACATGCATGCTGCAGACTTGGCTGATGATGGCACAATCAGGCGCAGAGTGTCAGGTAGAACACGCAGTGGCAAGCTGCAGCACAACCCTGGCCAATACACTGCAGCACCGCTGTACACTGTTGTCACCATGGATCCCAATGATGAGGTGTGTCACTGGCAAGGGCACACGATTTTGTTTTGGGACTATGTGCATGTGATTTTGAGCATTTTTTGTTTGCATTTTGTGTTATGTTTGACAGCTTCCTGACATATAACAGCTTCAGTTTGCACACCTCATGTCTCATGCAGTGGTGCAGCAAGTTTGCCTGACACTCTGCCAACGCGTTTGATCTGGTTGTTTGGTAAGATTGCACTGTGTAGGACTCCTGGGATGCAGCTGCAGCCTTTCAGTCCAGAGCCGAAGCACTGTTGCCAAGCGCTAACAATGCCCTGTTGCTTTGCAGGTAGCGAATCACATGCTAGGAACGCGCATCAGCAAGCGGTCAGCTCACGGAGACATCACAGTCATCATGGATGATGAGCATGATAGCGGAGAGGATTCACCAAACGATCATGGCAGCGGCAGTGACGCATTTGAGACAGACACCAGCCGACACCGACTGTTGGATGGCAATCAAGCCTCAGATTCTTCTGACCTTATGGCTGCCGAGCTAGAAGCGGTCAAGGCAGGAAGGGCTGCTCCTTTCAGAGGAGGATCCAGTTTGCGGCAGTCAGTGCAGGCGGACGGCACAGTGCGCTTGGGACCTGCAGGCTTTTCTTCACGGCAGGCAGACAAACAGCAGTCAGTTGAGATGTCGGACATGCCGCTCAATCCGGAGTCACGGACGACGAGCAGCCTCGGCCTGGGAGTGACTCCTTCGAGCTCGCACCAAGACCTGATACAGATGCAGCAGAGGCACCAGCACAACGACAGCCCGCAGCAGAACGGCCGCGCTGGATCGCGGCTCATGCCGCCGAGCAGCAGCTTCGACGACTTTGGCGAGGAGCGGCGGCAGTCTCCTGGGCATGCGGAGAACGGGAACGTCTCTCCGTCCCCATTTGCAGCTACTTCTCAAGTCAGCCCATTTATGAGCACTGTACAGCAGCACCGGGCGATACCTGATCCTGCTGCTCCTTCGGGCAGTGCTGCAGATGAAGAAAATCTTTTGGATAGAGCTCACAGCATGCACAGCGGCAGGATTACAAGGTGGTGGGGTCGTTTTGATGCTCAGTATATGCAACCAGTGTTTGGAGGACCCAGCCCTGCTGCCGCTGTTGATGCTCCTCCAACATCTCAACCAATCATTGATCCAAACGCACCCGCTGCTGCTCAGCTTCCCCCATGAACAGACCAATTGGCAAGGTTGCCCATGCTGCTAATGCTTTGTAGCACTACCAGCATTGTAACTTGAAACATAGTGACAATCTCTGCAGCAGCATGATTAGTACTTTGGAGGCCCTTGTATTTTTGTGAACAAGTGCTGATTAGAATTCACTTGGCCCACATGTGAAGACGTAGTTGCTGCATGCAGTACTAGCATAGATCAGATTACGATTTATAAAGGTACAAGATGACTGTCCTGGCTGTGCACATCACGTGTTGTCACAGTGCCTGATACCATGATGCATGTGGTGACCAAACAGGAAGCTTCTGGTAAATTGAATGACCAGATATAGCTGCTATATAGCAGCTGACATGATACTGCAGCACAAGCCCAAATGTCTACAGGAAGAGTTCGACCAACGAAGACCTCAGGAGCCAGATACTAGGTCATGCCTTGCTTTAGTAGAATGGTGTTGGCCAGTCTTACCAATCTCACTAGCTTGACAGCTAATTGTCAATATAGTTGTCAATGCGTCCATTCCATTGAAACGCGCAAGTTTCATACATATTAGATGGAAGCAGCAGCTGCTTCAAAAACAAATAGAAGTTCTTTGAGTGCCACAGCTTGTCTCACTGATACTTTCTGACAAGTATAAAGTGAAGAAACCTCCTGCCAACATCTCTACCTGGTCTTGCCGCCTTCCAGCCCACCCCCACAAAGACCCCTGGGGCAACTAGCCTGCAGTAGTCTATAAGTCCCCCACTGAAAGGGTACAAGGGCTGTTTGGGCTGGGGCCAACCCTTTGGTATGTGTTCAGGCTGCAAGCCAAGATCATTTGGGGACTGGTAATCTAGCTGCAGATCCGTGAGCTCATCTGTGGCTGCATCACATCAGACATGGTCATGCACGCATGCTAGTGTATGTCACTGCCATAACTTGGGGTCAGTTCCTGGAAACGGCAAAGGCAAGCATCTGCTAGTACACGCAGCTGCATGAGCGCACAGAAGGTCCATTTGTGAGCCAGGCGCCTAAGTACTGAACGCATCTATCATAATATCAACAAGAGCCTGTACCATTGAGTGCCTTGTCGAGCCAGCATTGAGTGCTCAGAAGGTGCAAAGGAAGCGCAAGAAGTACAGGCATACACCTAGTGAGTCTGTGCAAACAAGCTGCAGGTAGGGTCAAGCATGAATGCACAGCCATGGGCCATACCTGGAACCAGGGATGGCGTGACAGATGCTTTATAGTACAGGGGATACAGGGCATTGCCAAGCGGCCCTTTCTGCAGCTGAACATGCCCGTACAGCTCATCTGTCTTTGGATGCAGGAAAAAAGCTTTCTGGAATTTAAACATGCCAGAAAGCGGTACCGCTGCTTTGCCAGCAAACTCTGTCACCTGCGAGCAAGCACACAGGTAAGCAGTGATACGCTGGAACAGGACGTAAAAAATGTCCACAATGAAGAAACAAAGTTGGTATGTCCCGAACGTTTCTGAGAGTAGATTCCAATTATGGGACACATTGTGCACAAATACAGACTAGGGATTGCAAAGAGCTACCAGTGCAGCCTGTATTGATGGACACTTGCAGCACGCTAATGTTCACAGCATGCAAGGTTTTGCTCATGTCTGGAGCTATCAAGATGCAGCTTGGTGTAACAGAGTTACATAGATCTAGTAGGAATAAACGTGTGGGCTTCCAACCCAGGAATGTTCTCCTGGAAGGATCGCAACTCTTGTTCTTAAGCTTGCCACAGTCTGATTGCTGATGTCCCAATGCGTATTCTTACTGGATCTATGGGACTCTGTTGAACTTGGTCAGCAGCAGCCTGCTATCATATGCATACATTCCCTGACAAGCATGAGGCAGGTTGGCAGCTGTTACAAACACAGCTACTTTACAACATGCAATGGTCCATGCCCCACTTGGAAGCTTGAATGATTCTCGCAGTATTCTTGTCCCAGCTAGCATAGCTGACATGCCAAAGCTCAACCACAGCTTGCTTATCAGCATTGGCAATGTCAAGCAGACTGATTCCACACCAAGTGCATCATTGTCATCAGAGTCCACATATCTTTGGGACCGTGACTGCATGTTGTGCTGTACATTTCAGCACCATGCAGACATGCATAGCATACCTGATCTGGCTCTGTTGGCAGATCATCCCAGATATCATAGCTGCTGACACAAAGCTGCAATTGCTGTTGGGAGGCTTGATAGCGCTGCCCAGCTAGCCTCCAGAGTCTCTTGATGTCCCTGCAGGCTTACTGCTCCAGTGTGTTCACTGTCTTGGCGCAAGTTATTTTAGGATTGTCCTTTGTATTTGCTGCACATAAAGCAGATCCGGAAAAGAACGACAACAATGCCCTAAAAGCCCAGCTCAGGCGACTGTGCAGACTTACAAAGCTGAAAGCATGATCTAGCTTTGCTGTTCAAGCTGTGTTTGGCAACGACCAAGGAAGAAGGAAGCATGTCATGGGTGTTCCGTGCATGCAAAGAAGGAGCTCATCTAGGCAAGAGCCATTAGCAAAATCGTTAAAGGCGATGGTCAGATACCTGGCGTTGAGGCGGTCAAGAAGCTCTGACCTATCTGCAGGTGGGATGTCTGCAATCGCCTGCCTGCGTGTCTCAAAGGTACCAGTAAGCAAGCGAACTGCTGTCAGTCGGCAAAGATGCTCTCGGCATCGAACGTACCATATAACCAGAGCAGCGGTATAAGTAACACGGTCGAAGGGAGCGAGTAGGTCAGCTGTATTGATCAATCCCACCGCTTTGTCCAAAAGCCGTTGTGTGTCAGCTTGTGTCCTTGCTGGCTGCTCAACCGACGCTTGTGCTAGGATCTTGAACGCAGAATTCACATGTGTATGCTGCCTTTTCTTGTTAAGAACCCTGAGAGGAGTGTGAGGCCACCCCAGACGGCGAGGCTGGGCTTGTGCAAGGAGATTGTGCACAGCAACCTTGCTGTAGGGCATACGTATGAGCGAGTGAATCTGTGTCAAGCAATTGAGCTTGCAACGATGTCACGTAGACGCTGTTGCTACCGAGTTTTAGCAGGTGCATAGGTCAAATGCAACACCTACATGTGACCTCAAATAAGATGAGCAGTTTATGTCTACAAATGCTGTAGACATATTTGTCTACAAGCATTGTAGACTTAAGAACTTGCCTGATTCGCCGGTTCCTTCCCAGGTCGCTTGTGAAGACGCGGAACACCCTCGAGGTCGTGGCTGCGACGCGGCGTCATGTCAAACAAGCCAGAAAACATCATCATGACTACTTCACTTGATATAGGCTCTGCGCAGTGATGATCCGCAGCGTGATCTGCGGTGTGCAAAGTCTCCATGGATGCTGCAGCTGCTTCTCGGCACGATCTACTGCAAGACATGATGGTCTGCCGCTAACACGCTCAGGTTTGTACACTCTTGCAGGCTATCATCATGCTCGTGCCTCCAAGGTCTGGAACCACACCGTGATCTATCACTCCACAGGTCCATGCTTAAAAGGCGGACCCAGCAGATCAAAGAGGGCAAGCTGACCATTTGTTCAATGATCAACGCAGGTAATCACCGGCCGTTCTCAGGCGTCCTTGATCTAGTTCACAGCACAAGTGAAGACCAACATCAGCATAGCTCCCAGCCTGGCAGATCAAATAGCAAGTCCTCGAGCATAGTCTGCAATCAAGGAGCTTCCTAGCGACACGCAGATTCCCAGCAAGCAGACTGGCACCCCATCAGCCCAGATTGTGCCCAGGAGTGAGCTCACTTACCTGGCAGTGTCAAACCCAGCATACAACAGAGCAGCAGCACTTTTCCTATCAGGAAGATCTTGCTATGGATGTGTATTGTCTTGGCTGAATGGCTGCAGCACAGGAGGGAGCTTGTGCCTCGGCTGAATCGCTGCAGCACAGGAGAGAGGTTAGCATAGAACTTCAGAGACAGTCAATGCAGCACACAAGGAATGCTGGCGCTGCAACACATTTGAACATACAGGCTGTGGTATCACCAGCAGCCATCACATACCTGTATGCCAGCACATATGCTCACTTCTCTGCGCACAAGCCTTG
>JAABUK010007342.1_pt1 | contig 15955 bp, 15 predicted proteins | sample 5559141 | NCBI WGS metagenome assembly JAABUK01 (sample SAMN10711869, study PRJNA513367) | rock metagenome | isolation source: Antarctica rocks | place: Antarctica: Victoria Land, Pudding Butte nord | collected 2016-01-03
TGTACTTCTTCCTTATTGAGCACTACACTATCAATTATTGCACTACATTCTGCCAGGTATTCCGCTTTATAAGATCTTGACAGTTGAGAAGTCCTGAACCTGTAACCACCAATTAATGCATTAGTATAATGCAATAATTCATATCTGAAGAACCGGATCCATAATTCAAAATCGCCCGCATATTTATATGGCGTTAAAATACTTGCCCCGGCCTTTTGCCACAATGATCTTCTCCAGTATGTTGATTCCTGTTGAATAAGCCGGCCGGTTATATACTGTTTTAAATAAAAATGGTATTTAGAATAAACATGCTCATGAACATCCACTGTCATTCCTGATTCATCATATACTGAAGGACGGCCCTGGAGCCAGTTAATATGGTTATTATTTGTAAAAATGTTAGACAAAACATAAAGAGAATTCTTATGTAACAAATCATCTGAGTTAATCCATCCCATAATCTCCCCTGAACTTCTTTGAAATCCTTTTTCTAAAGCATCATATAAACCGTTATCCTTTTCACTAACCCAGTAGCTCAGGTATTTTTCATATTTTTTAATGATCTCTATTGAATCGTCAGTACTTCCTCCGTCAATAATTATATAGTCGAGGTTAGGATAATTTTGCGAAATAACCGATTGAATCGTCTCTTCTAAAAATTCTCCCTGGTTGAATGAAGGAGTAACTATACTTATTCTTGCATAATTCATGAATTACATAAATGAATTATCATTAAAAATGGGAAGGCTTGCAGGAGCAAAAAATGCATCACATTGCCAGAATGCAAGGTCTTTCGGACGTTGAGATACATCTATAATATCTATAAGCCTGAACCCTTTTTCTTCCATGTAACGGCACATCTCCCAAAATAGCAGCGAATCGCCGGTAATATGAAAACCATAACATTCGATGATGAACAAGGAGATATCCCTTAATATTTCCTTACAGCCTTCAATGATAGGAACTTCAAACCCATGCGTATCCAGCTTTACAATGTAAGCACCGGGCGTGTTAAGCAACCCAACCTGGTTTGTGATACTGGTAATTTCTACCGTGCGCAGGTTCTGACTCCCTTTACCTCCTGCAACACCACTGCCATCCAGGTCGTGTGAAACATGAAAATCAACGGTGCCATTATCTTTTCCGGCTGCAGTGCCTACAAAATGAAAGTTCTTTTTATTTGCGCATAGTACTTCAAGTTCTGCTTTACGTTCTATCAAAGGCTCAAATAAAACATAATGGCACTCCGGCCATAACTCGGAAGCAGAGAGAGACCAGGAGCCTGATGCTGCTCCTACATCAATAATAGTATTAACTTCAATTCCCCTTCTTTTACAACGTACCAGTCCCTGGATCATTTGCTCATTTCGAAAATAATCGTAAGTGGGGCGTGCGGCTTGCTTCCTGCTAACCTGTAACCCCAGGCCGCTAAAAACTTTTTTTATAATTTTCTTCACTGATCAATTATTAAAGCACCATCTGATGATAATAATACTTTATGCTTAAACATCGCTGGTAATATTATAGCATGTATCCAATTTCCTTGATCTCATTTACAGTATACGCTGCATATTGCTTTCGTTTTACTATTTTCAACACATCACCATAACTGTATGGCAGATTACATCTTCTTAAAAAACGAAGCAGCATCCTGTTTTTAAAAGTATTCAAGTCCAATGTTTCCGCAATTAACATCCTGTATAAAATTCCGGAACGTTTTGAATACATGTCGTAAATACTGCTTAGCTCTTCCTGCCTTCTCGTTCCTCCTGTACCCGTTTTATGTGTTTCATGAAAACGATACATGGATAAACATTTAGATACACAATGAAAATTTATCCCGCACCGTTCAGCTCTTATAAACCATTCCCAGTCAAACCCGTAATAAAGGTCTTCCCTGAGCGGGCCAACTGTTTGGAAAGTAGATTTTGTCCAGAAAGATGATGGCTGTATTACAAAAACGGAGTTAACCAATTTATCCTGGGCATGCGCTTTAATTACATTACTGCCATAGCTAATGAATGCTTCTTCAGTTTCTTTAAAATGAATACAATTTCCAAAGTAAATACCCGTTTTTCTAACGTCAATTAAACCTGCAATGAAAGAAAAGGTAGAAGGTAAATACATATCATCACTATTCAGCCATCCAAATATTTCTCCGGACGCCATGCTGAAACCTTTATTTATCGCATGGCTTTGCCCGTTATCCTTTTCACTTACCCAATAGGTTAGATGTTTTTCGTATTTCTTAATGATGTCCACCGTTTCATCAGTGCTTCCACCATCGATAATGATATATTCAAGGTTAGGATATCCTTGTCCTATTACTGACAGTATTGTTTCTTCAATAAACCTACCCTGGTTGAAACTAGGAGTTACTATTGATATTTTGGGATAAGCAATTTCTGATGTAATCACAAAAAATTAAAATGATAATGAAGCAATACAAAATTATATTGTCTCATGGCTAAATATAATAGTCTTCCAAAATTTAAAATTTCCTGTATAAGGAGGAACATCATCTCTGTTCCAGGCATGACATCCAAATGGAAGTTTCATATTATTAAGCTTAAACGCTAATTCGGGAAATATATCAAAACTAAACTTTAGAGCAGTATCGACTTTAGCGATTTTAAAAAATGGATCAAATGTTCCTATGTAATGACTAAAAAAGCTATCTTCATATGCCTTCCAATTTTTTGCAGCGGTTTCATGCTTCTTTAATATTGATATAAATTTTGACACATTTCTCAATGAAAATCCTCCGTTTCCAACTTTAGAAATAAATCTATTTTTAAAAAAACTATGAACTATCCTCAACTTAGCAGGATATAAGTCTTTTAAAAGTAGCCATTTGTATAAGTCTATATTAATCCACGGAGCACCTATATAATCATATCCTTTATTACACCAAATTTTTAATTCATCCCGGAAAACGTAACAATCGGTTTGATAGATCAGTATATACTTGAATGATGAAAAATGAGAATAAAATTGTTCTGATAACAACAGCTTATTATAGCCTTCTATACCGGAAAAATAATCAGGATCTTTTCTTATAACTTGAAGTTCCTTACGAACTGAATTAGCAATTTTTTGATATTCCTGAACGTTTAAATTATATGAGCAAATCAACGCTATCGGATAATGTGACAGAATTTCAAAGCATTGCTTTAATGAAACTACTTCAAACTCATTTAAATCATGTTTATATACTGGCAATACCACACAAACTAAATTATCCTCACTTATTTTCATTCAGAAGATAGAATTATCAAAATGTCAGTTAAAATCTCTTTTATAATGATAGTAATTTAAATTAGCAACAGAAATTTATAGTTAATACCAAACCCACCTTAAATTTTACTAAGATGGAATAAAATTTTATAAAAAAATTTGCTTAGTGATGACTCATGGTAAGAATAAATTAATTTATTAAGCAACTCTCTTCTAAAACTCTTATCAATATAGAAGAAAGCATGCCTTAAATAAATCTTTAATTTATTGTTTAGAAAAACATTGTCAACTAATGTTGAGCTGATTCCAACTTCACTGTAATTGCAAATGATAAAATCAATGTACTGATGCGTGATTTTTGGATCAAAAAACCATCTAATATTATGTTCCCAATCTGCAAGTATCTTGTACTTAAGACTAAAATTTCCAACAATCCTGAAAACCTTTCTTTTAAAGAATATAGCCTGATGGCAAATGTTTTTGTCTAATAATTTTCGAGCTGTAAATAAACCGTCATACTTCTCCCTAAACATTGAACTGCAAACATTACCATATAGAACATCAGCTACAATATTCTCTTGCTTGGAAAAAATTTCTTCTAAAATATTATTAGTGTAAAGTTTGTCATCACTTCCCAGAAAAATAACCCATTCACCTTTAGCCTTCTTAATACCTTTATTCATCGCATCATAGATTCCTACGTCTTTTTCAGAAACGTATGTTATATATTGAAATTTTAATGAAAATTCTTCAACTATGCTTACTGTTGTGTCTGTGGAAAGCCCGTCTATAATTATAATTTCTTTTTCACAATACGTTTGATGAATGATAGAACCTAAACACTCTTTAATATATTGTTCTGCGTTATAAGTGGGTATAATAACTGAAACCATAGTCTTCAATAAAGAATTTACTTAGGTAAGCTTTTCGTAACAATGTAAAAGAGGAGCATGGTAACTAAACCTATATATGCTGTCCGCTAACTATTCATTAACCAAAACTCGTTTTTGACAAAAATGGAGTTCAAATTAGTATCAGCATATAATGAGTATCCCTTATCAATAATATAATTCATTAACTCAGTTCTTTTTTTACCTGCGCCTATAGGAGAATATTCAGCAGTTTCCACACACATTACTTTAGGATACGAACGTTCAAACTCTATAGACTTAATTATTTCAAAATCTAATCCTTCTACATCAATCGATAAGAGATCAGGAAATACGTCATTGTGATACTTCTTTAAAACGTTAAATATTGTGGAAGTTTCAGTCTTTTCTTCTTTAATAAATTCATGTCCAGCTTTGATGTAATTAGCAGCTTCATCCTTATCAAAAGTATTTAAAGTATGGTCCTTAAATAAATAGAAGGAAAAGTATCCTTCACTCGATGAAATTCCAATTGACAGAGTATTGTCTTCTGGCCTTTCTTTAAAAAATTCTGAAGCGAGTTCCTTGTTTGGCTCAATGTTCAATCCCCGACAACCTTTAGCATAAAACTTATAAGTATTATTTATGGCTATGGGATGATTTGCTCCAATATCAATGTAAGAAGGAAGACTGATTCCTCTGAGATTAAAAAGATACTCAATTAAAATATCCTCTCCGCATTGAGAATAGGATGCTTTAAATAAAGGAGGTGAGGGCTTTACTATTGGAATTACTTTTTCAATCCGGTACCCCAATTTTAAAAGAATTGTATTTACTAAAGATTTCATAATATAAATTAAATACAATTGTAAAATGTTAATCAGGTAAATAATGCAATAATCTATTTTTACATATTGTTAAGAATCCACTTCCAAGTGTTGTTTAAACCAATATGCAGGTAGGTATTAACCTTCCAACTATGAAGGCTGGCCATTTTTGCATTGTCGAGTACGTTGTATTGTACATCAAAACGTCGCGAAGGCAAATAATTTACTAGAAGTTGTTTATCCGTGTGATTGATTACCTGGTTAATAATCAAAATTATTTCATTTAATGATTTGCCATCTGAAGATCCAACATTATATATTTCCCCGGTTTGTCCGAACTGCAATATGTCAAGCAACCCGGCGCAAAAGTCATCAATGTATAAATAATCACGAACATTACTCCCGTTCCCAAAAACATTCACTCTTTCAGAAATATTTGCACATGCCATTGCTGTTGCTATAAATCCCTGACCGCGAAAAGGCCTTTGACCCGGCCCGTAAATATTTGATGGTCTAACAATAACTACCTCCAAGCCATAAACATGGTGATACATGTTTACATATCTTTCGCAGGCCATTTTTGTTATTCCATATGGCGATAAAGGAAAGTTTTGCTGATACTCATTTATTGGATGATTATCGGTATTTCCATATACTGTTCCTCCAGAAGAAATGTAAATGTATCTACAGGTTCTTACTTTTTTTATAATCTCTAAATGCTTAATTACCAACAATAAATTTTCAGAAAAATCCTCAACCGGATTTTCAAAACTTGTTTTAGGAATGCTGCTATATGCAAAATCTATAACAGAGTTAATCTTTTCCCTTTGCAAAAGTTCCACAATTTCGTTTGCTCCTATTGCAGCGATTGATAAATAAACTTCGTTATCATTTAAACTTGGAGGTTCAGTATTTCGCCCAAAGATAAAAACCTTTGTAAACTTTTTACTATATAAATACCGAAATGAAGAACCCAAAAAACCTGTTCCCCCAATTAGGCAAATATTTTGATGGATAGAATTTAAATCCATTTATATCTTAATTGTTAAGCAGTTAAATATTTAGCCTACTTCAGTAATACCGACTGATTATCCGGATCAGCACGCATTACTAAAATACTGTTTAATTTTTTGTTTTAAGCTTAATTTCTTCATTTGATAAACTCTTCTGTTAAATTCCATAATAGTTGCGTATGGAGAATTAATGTAAGGTTTACTTGAGTATTCATTAATGTGGGGGAGTAAGCCATAAGGAGAACTAATATGCTCCCCTGGTATCCTAAAATTTTCCATTTTTAAAAAGTTACCCCATTTTGACGGGTTTCTGTATGTTTCAATATTATATTTTCTAATTAGAATTGATAATAGCGACTGATCCATACGATGCGAAACAAAATCTGGCAAGTTATCTTTACCTGAAATATTAGGATGATCAGATAGTGACTGTAAGTTTTCGCATGCTGCCAACCATTCGTTGATAAAATTTACCGTAAAATCGGTTTTCCTTATTAAAAACAAAGTAGCAATTACATGTTTAGCACTCCAATAAGTATCTTCATCACAATTCAAATTGATAAATGCGTCTCTCTTTGTCCATTGACTGTTTCGCAAAGGCCAGGCATCAAAAGCTACGATACCAGATTCATTTGTTTGAGCGATATCTATTAGCGGTTTAGGGTTGTCAATAATTAATGAGGCGGCATCCACATAAAACAAAATGTCGCCAAAGTTAATTTTATCAAGCGCAGTTTTTACAAAAAACGGCTTCCACAACCAATAGCCAAAACCGGTTTTCTGTTGAAACGTTGTGTAATGTTTATTGTAAAAATAATTTTTTTTTAAATCCCTGATGCTAAAAATAATTGTGCGTTTAATACCAAACTTTTTTACTGATTTTACTAAATCTTTCAAATAAGGCTTAAAGTTAGGAGTAAAGAACGAAGTAAAGTAGTTCGACATATCTAAACTGTTTCTTTATTTAAATTATACGCTTTAGACAACAACTTAATTATTCAGTTTTATAGCTAGGCGACTACTAAAATCTATCCTATTTAAAAAGAGATTTAAATTATTCATTGAGATGTATTCGTCAACAGCCTTTTGTTGACCTAACCATTGCCCATAATCATCAATTATTAATATTCCTTTATTAACTAATAAAGGATACAAGTAATTCAACTCAGATTTAGTAGATTCATACCAATCTGTATCAAGTCGCAATAGTGCTAACTTATTTGCAGGTAAGTGCTTAGATAATGTTTCTTCGACTTTGCCTTTTATAAAATGTAACTTTTTAGGATTATAGCCAGTACTAATAATATTATTTTTAACTTCTTCTAATGAAGAATAACACCAAACGTTATTTCCTTCTTTTTTTTTTGCTTCTGCTGAAACTAACAGTTCAGATGCACTTAAATTGTCATGACTTATATCAATATCTATAGGTTCAGACATTCCCTCAAAAGTATCATATAAATATATGTTCCTTTCTATGTCTCCTAATTCTAAAAGTTTTTTAGCTATCAACATTATGCTGCCCCCTTTCCAAACACCACATTCAACAATATCCCCACTTATATTATTGTTTACTATGTACTCCACTGATTGTAATAGCGCTTTAATTCTTAATGGACCAGTCATAGTAAAACTTGATACACTTTCAATATTTTGTATATCATTTTCCGAAAAATCATTAAGTTCAAAATAAGGTAAATATTTATTATATAAATCTTTCCTAAGCCTACTAATATCTTGTGTTAGCTTAACTGGTTCTACATGATTTTCGTTTATCCGTCTAATTTCCAGATCAAATTTTTTAAGAATCCTTTTTAACATTCGTTTCATTATCTTGATTTTATCACTTTGGCCGGACAACCTCCAACTATTGAATAAGCAGAAACATTCTTTGTTACAATTGATCCTGCAGCTATTATTGCACCTTTTCCTATTTCAACGCCAGGAAGAATTACAGCATTTGCTCCAATCCAGACATCTTCTTCTATAATAATGTAGTTCTTTATCTCACACCACTCATTCTCACGAATAAGTTTAGACTTATCATATAAATGATTTGCTGCTATAATGCTGACATGTTGTGCAATAAGACAGTTTGATCCAATCTTGATTATTCCACCTGCAGCCCTAATATTTGCAAATTCACCGATAGATGTATTTTCTCCAATGTATAACTTTGAGTTTCTTTTACTTTCGTTTTTGTTTACAACTACAATAAATGAATTTGAGGAAATATAAATATTTTTGGCAAATTGTAAATCTTCCAAGTTGTTATAGATTAATTGACAATCATAATGAATGTAGCATTGAAACGTATTTTTTAATAAATCAATTTGCATTCTTTTGTCGTATTCATCCTTTAGAATGTCATAAAATCCTATCCATCTCTTTATAAAGCTATTAAGATTCATTATTAATCAAATTTCCATTTGAAATCATCTACATACGTGCTTGTACCTTCTACCCAAGGATGATTTCTTTGGTTGTTGAACATTTCGACTTCAAATGGACATACATGATCAACAGCTTCAATCATGTGTCTTCCTGAAAAACTACTTAAATAAGCATTAATACTATACTTTCCTTTGAAAATCCTGCAACGAGGTATAGTGCATGAAAATTTAATTGTACCTTTTTTCTTAAATAAATCAGGATACTCATCATCAAACATCCAAAAGTGTACTACATTAACTTCCATATTACTAATTATTTGAAACGCAAAACCTGCACCATCTATCACCTCTTGAATATTTACTTCGAAGAAAACTATTAAAGGATCTCCATGAATTTGTACATTCCCTTGTTCGGAAGTTTTTAATTCAATTGATTTAATAAAATTTGTTTCACTTTGAATTGGATTTATATAATTTAAACCTTCTTTTTGACCAGTTTCTAAATATGAACTTATTATTTTTTTGGTCTCTGCGAATCCTAGTATTGTTCCATTATTTAAATATATACACTTGCTTGTCAACTCAGTGACAGCTTGCATGTTATGACTAACAAAAAGTACAGTTCTACCCTTAATACTTACATCACCCATTTTCCCTATACATTTTTTTTGAAATTCAACATCACCAACTGCCAATACTTCATCAACAATCAAAATTTCAGATTCTAAATGCGCTGCAACCGCAAAAGCCAGACGGACATACATACCAGAAGAATATCGTTTAACAGGAGTATCTATATATCTTTCGACTCCGGAAAAATCCACAATTTCATCAAACTTTCGTTTTATTTCCTGCTTGCGCATTCCTAATATAGCGCCATTCAAATAAATATTTTCACGGCCTGTTAACTCAGGATGGAAACCTGTTCCTACTTCCAGCAAACTTGCAATCCTTCCTTTGACTTTTACGGTACCTGATGTTGGAATTGTAACCCTGCTAAGTATCTTTAATAATGTGCTTTTACCAGCACCGTTTCTTCCGATAATTCCGACAGCTTGCCCTTGTTCAATTTCAAAATTGATATCCTTTAAACTCCATACAATATTACTTTCACTTTTTACTGTACGATCATTAACCTCTCCGATTCTAAGATACGGATCTTCCTTTCCACGCATGCGTATATACCAACGCCTGATATCATGTGATAATGTTCCTGTACTGAACTCCCCTATCTGATATGCTTTTGAAAGATCCTCTACTTGTATAACGGGTAACATTAATTGTAATTAGTTAATACTTAAAATACTGATCTTGGCAAATGCAAAAAAGATCTTAAGACCCATACGCCAGGTTGCCCTCACAGGTTTTAACTCCTGTAAGAACCGGTCAAGCAAATTAATGCTTCTTTGTACCTGAAACGATGAGTTTTTGATATAATGGTAAGCTGAGGTAACAAGCTTGCGGCGGAATTCATCATTCAAAACCTGCTGCATGCACTCCTGCATCTGGGATGCACACGAAGGATCAAAGTATAAAGCATTGTTTCCAAGAATCTCCTTATGACCCTCAAGCCCTGAACATACTATTGCACATTCCAATTCAGCTGCTTCAATCAATGGAATATTAGTAGGACCTAAAAATGTGGGCATCACTAATGCAATCGCATTCTTATACAACGTGTACAATTGCTTGCCTGTAATGAAGCCGGGAGTTAATATTTTATTGCCAAGGCATGATTCATCAATAAGCTTTTTAATATAAGAAAGGTTTCCCTGATCACCACCACATAAAACAAGCTTTAGTAATTCATTACCAGGTTGCTTTAATAATGACTTAAAAGCATATATAAGTGTTGAATGATTTTTATGCGCCCAGAACTGGGCAGGATAAAAATAAAAACTGCCCTTTACTAAATCATAACCGGATAACAATTGGAGCTGTTCTTTTTCAGTCACCTTTATAGAAACTACCTCCCCACTAAATAAAGGCATCACTTTAATCTTAGCAGGATTAACAGGATAATAGTGCTTTAATTCTTTCGCGCCAGTTTCCGATTCGCATAAAATTAAAAACGCCTTATTAAGGATTGTTTTATAATACTTGTCCCGCTTTTCAAAATTGCCATTCCAGGTTACTTCCGGAAACGGATACATAGATTTATGGCCCACATCCCAATGAGTAACTATCATCGGGTAATCAATAAGGTTCTCCCTGGGTTTCAGATAATAAACAAGATGAATGTTTTCTTTAGTCAAAACCTTCCTGATTGCCCGATTGTTGATAGCATCCATCCTTTTGGAAATAAACTCAAGGTATACTCTTGAATGAGATTGTAGCAACCGGTGAACAATCTTGTATAACAGGTTCAAACAACGATAAGCAACAGCACCAAATACTGATCTTTTCACCCGGATTAACCGTTTGCTGAATTGCAATTGCTCATTAGCACTATTAAAAAAATCAATGTTTACTATTTCTATATCAGGATGAAAGTTATGCCTGTCAATTGCCATAAGCAGTGTTTGATAATACGAATAGCCGCCGCCTTCCGTTGGCAGGCAATCTTCCATCAAAACAGCCACCCTTAATTTATCCATTACTTAAAATAATCTGAAATTGTAGTTGTTACATACTCCAACTCTTTGTTAGTAATGCCAACACCGCCCGGAATATAAAATCCGTTTCTTGCAAGTCTTTCAGCCTGAGGATAATGTTCATTTTTAAACAGACCCATTTTTTGAAAAACAGGTTGTTCATGCATGCACCAAAAGAAAGGGCGTGTGCCTACTCCGTGATCTGCAAGATATTTGGTTAATTGCTGTAATGTTATTTCAGAAGGAGCCACTATACCGAATACCCAATAAATATTTTCGGCATAATCGGTTGACTGAACAGGAAGCTGGTAATTATATTCAGATATAAAGGAAAGGTGCTTATTATAATAATTACCCGTTGCTTTTTTGTGCACCAAACATTCATCAATTTTTTCAAGTTGCGCTACTCCTACAGCAGCCTGCAGATTGGTCATGCGGTAATTCCAGCCGGTTTCAAAATGCATGAAGCGGCGTTCACCCGGCTCGAAAGATAAATTTCTTAATTTCCTGCAACGATCTGCCAGCGCTTTATCATCGCACAATAGCATTCCCCCTTCACCTGTAGTAACGTGTTTATTAGAATAAAAACTAAAGACGCTTATATGGCCAAAGCTTCCGCATTTTTTATTTCTATACGACTGCCCTATCATTTCAGCAGCATCTTCAATTATATACAGTTTGTATTTATCAGCAAGTGCAATAATAGGTTGCATGTCTGCCGGTAATCCGTATAAATGTACAACCAGGATTGCTTTTGTTTTTGGAGTTATACGTGCTTCAATCTGGCTAGCGATCATATTCCAGGTTAAAGGATCACTGTCTACGAGTACCGGAGTACCACCAGCACGCACAACCGAAAATGCCGGAGAAATTATAGTGAACGCCGGCATGATTACTTCGTCACCTGCTGTAATATTTAATGCCTGCACTGCAATATCGAGGGCGCCTGAACCGTTAGCTACGGCAATTCCATACCGCCTGCCGATGTAATTGCTAAACTGTGTTTCAAATTTTTCTACAAAAGGCCCTTCTGAAGATATCCATCCGGTATCAATGCATTCCTGCAGATACTTTAATTCATTACCATTTAAAGAAGGAATATTAACAGGAATCAACCTAGAGGTACTTATTAATTATTAATGATTAATCAATGTCGATTAATTAAGAAAGTTCATGGTTGATTTTCTTCGTTCCGGTTAGGAACGGAATGTTGGTAGAACAAATTAATAATTATATTTTGTTCCGGTTAGGAACAACATGTAAGTACTAACAGGCAAAGTAACATTAAAAGAGTACACTCGGAATATAATCTTTCCTCTATCAACACATGCTGTTCCTGACCGGAACAGCCCATCCTTTTATAATTTTCTACCAACATGTCGTTTCTAACCGGAACGAAGGCATGACTCATAATCGTTAACTCAACGACATTGAATGGTTATTTATTAAATGCAAGCATGAAGGCGACTTAAGCCGTTTTTTGCAGTATTGCAAAAACATTCCAGCTTTCCAATGTTGGTTGATTGCCTGTTAAGAATTCTTCAAATCCAATTACATTGAATCCGGTTTCATTTGCTATTAAGGCTATCTCGGGTATACTGAAATATCGCATGGGATGCTTTTCTTCAATTGTGTTATAGCTGCCATTGCTTTTATCTTTCACAGCTATTTGATAATTCACTTCTGCGATATTATTTCCAATATCCATAGTTGTTTCTCCATGCCTGACAACTTCTATTAATTCATTTTGCTGGTGTTTGGTTCGGGGTACAGGCAAATGATGAAGTACTGCAGGACCATACCAAAAATCAAAAGCAAATATGCCCCCTGCTTTTAAATGTTTTGACACATTATTAAAGGATGCCAGCAATTGATCATTTGTTGTTAAGTAGCACATGCTATGAAACAATGAAATGGCCGCATCATATTGATGATCTAATTCAAAATTTCTTATATCTAACAATACCGGATGAAAACACTTAATGGCTTTTCGCTTCGCCAGTTCTATCATCTCCTCACTTCTTTCAACACCGGTAATGTTATAATTGTATTCGCATAAGTACCGGGCATGATTCCCGGTACCGCTTCCAAGCTCCAGTAGTTCTTTTGCTTCAGGAAGCAATTGCTTTAAATGATGGTGAACGTATGCTGCTTCTGATTGGTAGTCCTTATCCTGGTAAAGCAGGTCATAATATGCACTATATAGCTTAAAGTTCGAATTCACTAGGTTGCTATCAGCAAGTTCTTTTTAATATTTGTAAACCTTACTTTATCATTTTCACTGCTGTAAGGTCCCTGCTTGATTTCTATTATTTCCGCATCTTCCATTATTTCGAATCCATGTCCGCCCGATGCCAGCAGTATTACATCCCCTTCATACAAAAAACGGCTTTCCAGGAAATTTTGTGTTTCATCATAAAAATCCACACGTACCAAGCCAGACTTTATTAACAGTACCTCCTGCGTATATAAAACTTTTCTTTCAAGATGTGTATGAATATGGGGTTCTATCACATATCCCTTCGGACGATTCATATATCCTAGTTGTTGAGAAAACTCATCAGGCGTAAAAAATGTTATTCCGTCTTGTTTGAAATCTGACCTGATAATAATTGCCATCAAAGTCGTGTTACATAAAATGTTTTCAATCATAAGCCTTAATTTCCCTGTTAATAATCAGTAATACCATACTCTTACTCTTTCCATCAATAGCAGTGGATAAGCAGTAAGCCATTCAAAAAATCACATTGATTTAACTAAGGATAAGGCTTCAATCGAAGTATTTGTGTGTAGTGTAAGCGTTAATTATTAAACCTGCAATCAAAAACATTTAATTGTTGTACTGAATCTAAAAACAAATTATGTTTTATACTAAGTACTGTGCATGTGTTAGCTTTAAAATTATGTAATTTTTTCTAAATGATAATAATTATTTAATATTCAAACTGGTTACGTAAGCATGAAATCACGTATTGAATTGCTATCAGCTTTCAGTAAGTCACTGTGTGATTGGTTTCCTGCTAGTAGCTGATTGCTGATGACTGAAAGCAAATGCATCACTTTATAATTTATACAACACCAGGTAGTTTGTAATTCCAGTAGTCTTTCCTTAATACCCAATCTCTTACACTTTCATCGGTTCTATAGTTATGCTGGTGAAACTGATACCCTTCATTATATTTACTTCTGAAACAGGATTGTAATTTTATTATATTACCGGGCAGCTTTCTTAAATTTTTTTGAATAGCTTTTCTTAAAATATTACCTGTTCTGTTAGCAACTCTTGTAATTAAACCTGTTGTTACCTCATGCTCTCCATTAGAGGAGTGTAATTTATTTTCTGACCGGATATCAGTAAATGACTGGCAGACTCCATTATAATAATACCATTTTTCAAAATATTCTGTTGTAAGTCTTTCTGGTGGCACCTGGTGGTATAAGAGTGCAGAAGCTGCATATAATGCTTTATAGTTATGGTTCTTTGCTTTTATGGATAAACCGGTTTCACCATCACCCTGATACTTTTGCAGTTGTTCCGGAATACAGTCAGGATGAAATCCACCCAGATCCAGCAATGATTTTTTTCTTATGCTATAATTTAAACCAAATACATACAAAGGATCTATCTCCAGTTTGTTGCAACCTATATCAACTAAGCTTAATGGCAAACACATATTGCCACCATAAGGAGTAGGTTGCCAGAAATAACTTACCCATGATGGCGGATACAGTTGGTACTTAGGTAAACAAGGCCCACCAATTATTGAAACAGATTCATCATCTGCAAAAAGCTGTATGATGGAATTTATCCAATAAGGATTCACCTCAACATCATCATCGATAAAAGAGATGATGTTAGCTTTTGAAAGTTCAGTGCCTTTATGCCTCCCCGTTAGTTGGCCGGGTTCATCATCATAACAATAAACAAAGTTTGATATATGTTTTTCAAAAAACCTGCAAACTTCCTCTGTGTTATCCGTAGATCCATTGTCAACTACTATTACTTCATATTGCCGATTTGAAAGCTGTTGATCGGTTATGCTTTGCAAAGTCTTTTTTAAAGATGCACACCGGTTAAGAGTTGGTATTACGATGCTTAACTCCAATGTTAAAAAGGTACGGATTCTTAAATTAAGGTATCTAAAAAAGTTAATCGATGTGCAGGTTTTAAGGTTCCTCCTAACATCATAATAAGTCAATGTGATATCGCATGTAAACCTATAAGGTTTTGAAAACCTTATAGGTGTGTGGCTATCGGCTACACCGTATCTACAAAACTCTTTTCCACTTTATTAAAAACCACTAATCCTGCAATAAAAAAAACAATGGATGCAATAACACTATACATAAAAGCTCCCGCATAAAATTGCCCGGTTCCTAAAAAGCCATGACGGAAAGTTTCTATCAGCGCTGCCACAGGATTTAATGCGATGATCGGTTTATATTTTTCAGGCACAAATGATAAAGGATAAATAACAGGTGTGGCATACATCAACAACTGCACACCAAAGGAAATTAAAAAGGCAAGATCGCGGTACTTAATTGTCATAGCGGTAACTATCAGTCCAATCCCTAATCCTAACATAGCCATCAGCACTATGATAACCGGAAATAAAAGAATATAAAGATTTGGATGAACCTGCTGGCCCTTGAAAGCATACCATGCCATCATTGTAAGAAATAATAAAAACTGTACACTGAATTTCACCAGGTTTGAAATTACTATACTAAGCGGCATAATAAGCCGTGGAAAATATACTTTGCCAAATATTCCGGAATTATCTCTTAGCACACCACTGGTTTTGGTTAAACACTCCGAAAAGTAACTCCAGGCAACAGTACCTGATAAATAGAACAATGCAGGTGGCGCCCCTTCCGTACTGATCCGCGCCAGTCTTGAAAAAATAATGGTAAAAATAAAAGTGGTGAATATGGGTTGAATAAAAAACCACAAGGGGCCAAAAACAGTTTGTTTATAGAAAGAAACAAAATCGCGTCTTACCAGTAACCATAATAAGTCAC
>JAABUK010007343.1_pt1 | contig 15955 bp, 15 predicted proteins | sample 5559141 | NCBI WGS metagenome assembly JAABUK01 (sample SAMN10711869, study PRJNA513367) | rock metagenome | isolation source: Antarctica rocks | place: Antarctica: Victoria Land, Pudding Butte nord | collected 2016-01-03
CTGCATCTGCCATGTTGCTTTGTTCATGGACCAAGGCATCATCTAGGTATCTGTGTGGCGTGCATGCTGTATTGTTTGCTGTGGGGAGCATCATTCTGTTGCTTAGCAATTGTTGTTTTTCACTGGCTTTAACAAGCAACAGTATTGCAAGACTGTATGTAGCACAGTGATGGTGATTGAAATTTCAGTATGGCATGCACATGAATTATAACTCATATAATTACAGTGCCATCTGCATGGCTAGCTATATGTGTGCAGCTATTTATATATATGAATATTTAAATCCATTATATATATGTGCCTTTCTGAAAGACTCAGTTCTTTTGTAACGATTGTAGTCAACGCCAAATTGATGCTACCAATGCATGTCATCCCAGCCGCAATATCATGCATGCTGATCAGTCTCACCACAAAATATTTTTTTTAGTACGGTCTAAAGTGCTGTCGAATAGCCCTGCTGTTTCGCCGTTTTTATTAGTACGTGTACTAAATAACTGGTATACTAGGAACACTACCTAACTTTAGACATACTAATGACAGTAGGAATTGGTGGTCTAGTAGGGTACTAACTGCTAGTATACTAACCGGTTTTTGCACTGCGACTAGTACGTACTAAACCCCGGGGGTGTATTCATAGTGTATGTTTTTTGACTGGCATGTTGCCAGCCACTTCACAGAGCAAATGCAGACCTTTAAAGACTTGGTAGCCTTCTTCAGCATCACAGCAATGTCTAATCAAGAATGCCCAATGGTTAGATATGTGCACGCTGCCCAGCGCAAAGCTGTTCGAGCTTCGCTCGAACAGCATAGCACAGTTTGCAGTGTGCATTGCCTAAATAGGAGGTCACAGACATATTTCCTCATGTGCCATCTTTTCCGGCCGGCTTCGCCGGCTCCGCCGGCCGGAAGTCAGTCTTCTTCTATCTGGGGTAACTTCATAAGGCTTGCGCCAAAAACGGCTGCAAGCTAGGTAGCGAGTGTAATCCAGTCAACGACGCCGTAGAGAATCTGACGTAGTTACATTTCTTTTGCCGACAGGCGTCCGGCGCACCCAGCAACTGCAGCCGAAATTCCATCTTGTCTCCTCCTGAATCTGACTGGTTCTTTAGCCTCTTCTGAAGTGAAGCTTTCGTGCCAGCGACGCTTGTTGCGTCCGGCACTACTGACGATGGTATAAGTGAAGCTGTCAGCAGCAGCAAAGTCAACAGGTTCTCCATCGTCACTGCTATTACCTTGCCGCCGAACCCACCACTATTGCGGAGCGGAGCTCGGCCCCGCACAACGTGTGTTAACAGTGCTGGCTTCGCTCCTTCATCGTTGTTGTTAAAGGAATCTAAATTGGCGACAGACAAGTGATGACTAAGACAAAAGACCCACCGTTCCTCATAGGCTTGCAGCCAAAAAACCAACCGAATCCAGGAGGAGCCAAGACGGAAGTTTGACTGGACCTCCTGGGTGCGTCGGACGTCTGTCGCCAAAAGAATTGTAACTACTCTACGGCGTCACTGACTCTATGACACTAGTGTACTCGCGCTAGCAGTATTGGGCTTGCAGCCGATTTCAATCCCGAAAGGTCTCCCTAAACGTCATCCCGCTCCAGATCCCGCTCTCCGGGTATCACCCCCCGCTCACGCGGAGCAGCCAGCCTGTGTCCACAGCAACGCATGGTAGACAACTTGAGAGTTGAGTAGATTTCTGAGTTGAGTCCTGAGTCGAAGAGAGATTCAATGTCGGTTCACAAACGAGCAGACGGGTAGCCAGCGCATGCGCTTGTGTGCGACATCTGTGGTACACCCCATACGTGCTACGCGATCAGCACCATGCCGACCGTCAACAACATGTATGCTTTCACTGCTGCGCTTTCGATCGGCGCTGGGCTGGCGATGATGCAGCGTACACTCGAAGCCTGCGAGAGAGAACGGATCAGGCTTGGCATCGATTCTGATGAATACGCATGGAGAGTGATCAGTGCAGCAGCGGGTTAAATTTCCAGTGCCGTGTTTTTCCTGTCAGCGCTTGTGCATGCGGCGGATGTCAGTGAGAGCGTGGAATCTGTGAATTGACAAGCCAGGCCTTCCTAGGAGTCGGAGTCAAACATATTCAGCGATTCCCGTTGCAACTAGTTGGTCTGCAAGTCGATTGACATAGAACCAGAGATTCTCGAAAACAGTCAATTGATTTTGTTTGACTCAAGGTTGTGCCTTATCAGTGCTATATATACATAGCTATATAGCTAGGCCAGTATGTGCTAGTATGTTCAGCGCTGAACACTTAACACGTCGTCACATATGCAACACTTGCTATCTTAGAAAGCGTTTGTCACAGTTCGTTTCTATGCTACACATGTATAGGTTGAATACTCTGCCTTTAACTGCTTTGCTCTGCTCTGCTGGACCTGAGCCGAGTCCCGAGAGTTTCAATAAATGCACGGACAATGCACATTGATACATGATGTGACTATTGTGAGTTGTAACTTTTGATCTGTGCTTGCATTTCCTGCTAGTAGCGTTGCATGCAGGACATCTGACATAGCCTACAGCTGGCATTATAAGTCTGCTTACATACAATTGCATTTCTGTGGCCTTGAACATTGTTGTGCATCCCAAGCTGACATATGAGCTTACATGCTGACACATAAGCTGAAAATCAGTCACCATACCACCTGGTTGTGTGGACAAGTACCTCTGTATGTGCCTGATTGCACTCTTCAACAGAGGCTCGACACACATCGTCCCTAAAGTTGGCATGGTATGGGTTTGAGTATCTCCACATGCATCATAGATCCACGGGCTCAATGACGCAAGCAGGGGTTTACAAGGATCCATTGTAACAGCAAACAAGTGTCACCCCACAGCCACGTGAAAAAGGTGGGCCTTGCACTGATGTTGTGTGCTGCCATGCCTGACAGGTACACTTTCAGCAGAAAGCTCGTACCTGCACTATTGCAGCGTCTCACGACGCTGTGGAGTCTTGTATATCAGCACACTCAACGCCCAACATGACCAAACACACCTGAGAGTCGAGGTACGTCTGCACAAGCAGAGATCTGCATTATTGCCTACGAACGTGGAGCCACGGCTGTATGCAGTGCCGCTAAATTTCGCTCATAATGGATGTTGCGGTGTTGCGAGGCCGTGCTTTTTTGTGCCTCCGCGTCTTGCGGGATGTCCTCAGCTCTTTGCCAGGGTGCGATCGCGGCGAGCAACGTTCGCGGATTTAGTCATTGCAGCATATGCTGTGGCGATGACGAGATAATGCATGTTTGGAACAGTCCATAGAACAGTAGTCTTGCTCAGTTACATAGCTAACTGTCGTTATGTATTGCACATGCTTGTGTTGTGTTGTCCGAAGACTTGTCTCATCCCAAACACCCACCATCCTGTAAGCTCAGCAATCCCATGAAGAGATAATCCTATGAAACCTACTGCCACAATCTGGTCTTGCAGAAGCACACGCTGTTACTAAGCTACACAAGCAACACTCATCCTCAATCTACACAGCAACACCAAGCCTAAGCCACAAAGCAGCACTAAATGAAAACAATGCTGCGTCGGCAGCCTGCACGTCAAACAGGTCAAGAGCTATGCGTATGCCAACTTATCTGCATACAGAACTACACGACGCTGCCGATCAATGTGAGCATCAACATAAAGTCAATGCAGTGGCTGCCTGTCTTGGCATGAACAGTATGTGCTTCACAACAGGGAGCCAAACTCACAGGTCAAATGACTATGCATGCCTGTGCTTAATGCGCAGTGACATGCACGCCTGACCATGCGGACACACAGTTTCTAAGACTGATCTCGTCAGACTTGATGACTAGGTGTGCACTAGGTTTCCCTTTCAGTTCTTCTGAGAGCAGTGCGTAGTGGATCTGGAAGTCCTTTTGATCTGCCCCCTTGCTAGGCAGGTCCTTCTTGCTAGTCTTCAGCATGTGTTGCATCTGCTGTGGGCAGGAGCTCACCGCATGCCTTGACATCACAAGAAAACTTTCTTGGTGACACAAGCACTGAGCAGGCACAAGCAAAATGCAGGTGATGCATAGCTAGACGAATGACGTGCAACACAAGCTGCACACACAAGTCCCGGTCAAGATTTGTCAGTTTCATGCCAGCCAGTTGTCATGCCAGCCAGTCGTCTTGCCAGCATCTTGTTCAGCTATAGCAAAAGAATCTGTGTACAATGGACCAGTCCTGATCAACATGGCAGCTTTGTTATGATGCTTCATGGCAACAGTTTCACTGCTGATCTGGTGAGCTACTGCATTCAAAAATGTCATGAAGAGGCTGCAGCAACAGTGTGGAGGCTGCAGCAACAGTGAGCTAACAAAATTGTATACTTGACATACGTCAGAAGGTAACATAACTTGCCTCACAGCCGCATGCAAACATACATCCAGCACAGCTAAAGCTTTGTTACCTGCTAACATGTGTCACAATGTCTCAAGTGAGCACTGCCTGCTCTGTTGTCATAACAATTCGTATGATGTGCAGTGAAGCCACGGCGCAATGCTACTGTCTGAATGATACTGTGTGGTTAGATTTTTCTGCCATGTCTGATGTCCATCTGGACACTGTCAGAAGCTGACGCATAAAATGCTGGTAGCCGCAACCTGGAAGATCCACCTGAAAATGAGCAAACCAAATCAGCTTCACAGGAAAACACTGCAGGTCAGCCACGATCCACGATCAACGCTACAAGACAACAGCACAGAAGAGCACAGCACACAAATAGAAGCTGGAGGAAAACACCACCCCGCTGTGCTTCTATCAGCTACACTCGTGCCTCATCTATGGCATGTCAACTGGAAGGCACCTGAACTTGAATTGTCATGGCTGGAAAGACAAATACTACTCTATATAATGCCAAGTGTGCCAAGAGCAACTGTCTGCCGGCTGTTATTCGAAAATTTTGCCTCACGAGTCGTCTGCACTTCCTCTCTACGCTCCCTTGCGGACCTTGCGGACTGTACAAAGGTGATTTGAAATTGCCCTCTGATCAGAAGACGCTGCGTCCATCAAAACGCTGCTTGCCTGTATATGTGTGCTCGGACAGTCTGCTGCAATCAAACTGCGTTCACGCAGAAAGCGTGCGACTTGACTGGACGGGCGTAAAGGTTTGCCACGCGACCCACACAACATGTCGAGTTGGCGTTAGCAAAAACAGGCGCGGAAACGTTGGCGTTAGCAAAAAAGGCTTTTGGATGTTCAAGAAACCCTACTACCGAACTGAAGTTTCGGTATTATTTCGGTATTATTTTTAATAATAATAATAATAATATTGATATAACAATTAATAAAACAAAATAATAACAACCTGAGCCCGTGAGCACTCATTGTGGATGACATAGAGAGACATTGCAGGCCATGAGCACAAGCATCTTTTGGATTGCTTGCTGACCCTCCTGGAATAGACGGTTCAGGTCAGTTGCACCTCTTCCTATGCAAGCCTGCAAATATCATATGCTGCTCTGCAAATGCTGCATTTCATGCTGGTGATCAGCTGCTGCAGCAACAATCTCTATTTATACTTGCAGTGAAGAGTGTCTGAGCAGTGGTCTGAGCCATGGCAAAATCATGCCATCTATATGTCAGTCAAGACTGTTAGAGGTCCACACAACAGAGCACTAGGAAAGGACAGACATTGAGCAAGACGATGGCTTACAGAGTACACCTGTGCTTCAGGTATACGCTTTCTGCAGCAACTCTACAGTTTCCATTGCTGCATGCACTGCAGGGCCAGCATGATTCCTGAAAGCCAAACTGAAAATGTGCATAACTGCATGTGACATGGTCATTCTCTGCACTGCATGCGTGTATGCAATCACCAGGTCAAGTTGGATCAGCAGCATACAAAATAGATTTGTCAAGACCAGCATGTGCTGAGTCTATTGTGTGATCACTGATAGCATCCAGCAGTGCCTGCCATTAACGCACAGGTACGTCACCCTACAGAACTTATTGCACGCAAATTCTACTGCCCACGTTTTGGCAGTCCCTTTGTAAACATTGTGTAAAGAGTGCATGCAGCAAGCAAGAAGCTTCGCTTTTTGTTTCGTATTCTTCTGGTGGCTGTTTGAAACCACACTGCCAACACAGTTGCGCTGAGCACATTGTCTGCAAAAAGCTTCATTGAGATTATGACTGTGCTGCGAGGAGTGGCTTGCTCAGGCTGCAACTGTCTTTCTGATCAGCATGGTGTGTAACTGCGCAGGCCATCAATCATGCAGCCCGTCAAGACACTGAATGCTAAGATCAAAACACACCATGCTGCTATTGTAGCATCAGCTGCTGCATCATCATGCAAATAGTCCGGTGAGCTGTGTTTCAGATGTTGCTTGCCCGCCATTTGATGCTTGACTGGTGATCTTCTGCTCAACAAGCTACAAGAATGCACAGAGGGTTGTGACACGCCGTGACTGGTGAGTGATAGCTGACTGTTAAAAAAAAGCGATTGCACACAGTGACACCGTGCTTTGATGTATGAACAAGCAGAGGCGCTTCTGCACACAGCAGAAGCACTGTATCACTGTAAGCAGTCATCTTCAGCAATCAGTCAGCAAACAGTCAGCAATCATTTACCAATAGGCAATAATGTCAGCGATAACTCCCTCACTATGCACTAAGGCAGCACAACAGAGTGCGTGTTGGCATATATGTATCATTTGTACCACTTGTAAGACCAACAGCAGCATGATCTAATGAGTGTGCATGGCGTTGCAGGCCCAGAAAGCATGTGAGCAAGGGCTTCCTGTCGTGGCAAGGAGGAAGGATGTCATGGGGTACGTTGCACCTGCTGACACACAACCGCTCCTTGACTTATTTGGTGGCAGCAAGCAGCTTCTCAAGAAGTTCCAAGGGCTGCTGGAGCTCCAGGTAGCTGGTCCCAGCGCCAGCTGCCAAACACCAGTGGGAAAGCTGCCCAAGACTTGTGGCGGCATGGTGATCCTTCAAAGCTTTCTGGCATGTAGACTTAATCACTGGTGCAGCCTTCACAGTCAATGCACAGTGGCTGCAACAATGGATGCATCCCTGCACTCTGCTATGACTAATTATGGAAAAGATGCATGCATCCTCATCCTAAGTGTAAAGCTGTGAGGCATATCCTGAAGCTAGTTGTGTCATGATAACACAGTTGATTCAGTTTTCATTTTTTGTAGCGAGGCTGAGCTGGCAGCTCAGCTGATCAGTAGTAAGGATGACGTTGAGTTCATGATGCATTAGTAAGTGTTGTAGGCTGCTTACAGTATGATGACTAATCACAGTTGGTTACTGCCTGCAACGTCACAATAGGGCTGGTTGTGGCTTTTTTTGTGCTATCCAGAGCTGTGATAACCAAATAGCTATGCTTCACGGCTTGGTGCTGCAAGTCAAGGTGGCGAAGAAGCTGGGAGTAGTGTATCAGCTGCATCGGGGGTCCATCTGCAAGGGCATCACCCTGCATGCAACAACATCTCGTCAGGATACTGTTCAAGTCAGGCAAGCATTTTACATCTTTGCAGAATGCCTTGTCCGTCCAAAATCCTCCTCAGTGGTACACTGTGGTCTGACTGAAGCCTACATGTTCATCTGCAACCCTTGTCCTGCATGTACCTAGCTCATCATGAGCTGGAAAGCTTTTTTGCTATTATTATCATTATTATTATTATTTGTTCATGGTGTGCTGCAGGGGGGACAACAACAAGGTGTGGTTTGCAAAACTGCTGGTACTCTTCAGCTACAGCAGCTCCTCAGGTTGTGAGATTGAGGCAGCTTTTGTCCGAAGGCGTGTGGCGAAGCGCCCTGCTGTGAAAGACAAGAAACTAAAAACCTCATTTTGGTGCAGCTGAAATGGGAAGAAGAGAAATGCAGAAACTCATCAGCCAATATTATTGAACTCAATAGCGTCCTGGGTCCATGCTATGTGCAGCTTGACCCCATCAAGTCAGACACATTTTATTTCAACCGATGGGTTGGCAGCACCTTGTGAACAATTGATCAAGTCTGTACAGTGCGTGTATGTGGTAGTTGCATGTCAGAGATCTCAGCATAATAATTGTGGAATCAATGATTGTGGCATCTAAGTCCTGCATTTGGCTGGCAGGTGGCCTGTGCAACACGCCGCTTGAAGCAGTGCAGACACTATAAATATCTTATGAGATCAATTGACACATGGTGCAATGTCATTGTAATCATCTCAGCTCTGATTTTTGCCTCTGACTGCATCCAAATGTGCTCATGCACTGTTCTGGGTAGCATTGGTACACAGGTGTCTTTACCAGCATTGACACATAATATGCCTCCTGTGTGCATATCTTCAAGATGCTGCAGTGTTGTCCAGCTTGATGGACCTGCACAGGCATGCTGACATGATGGCGCACATGGCTGTGGAGGGATGTGGATCCCCAAGCTGTGCAAGTATGCCAATTCTCAAGACTGTGGTCTCTCACTGTGGTCTCTTGCGTGGAGCCACACAGGCGTTGAGTTGAGAGGATAGATGAGTGCACAGGTCAGTGTAAACCCATGGCCCTGTTGCATCTTGTGCTCCCACAGTGTGTGGCTCCATGCAAGTCCATGAGAAGGGTGCATGACAGATCTTCGCATGCAGTGGGATTACACAGAACTGTATAGAATGTGGACATACTCAGATCCATACCCTCCCAACTTTAGGGACGCATTCTGAGGGCTTTCTACTCTGCTGTTATAGGTATAATGAACTTCGGCTCTCCTTTGGATTCTGTTACATGCTGCTTGATGCTCGTGGCCGGCAGACCTATAGTAGCTACCAGCCAGCGAATTTCTAGCTTTCAGCCACAGCTCAGCCAGACGCGATTTGTAACAATTTTGCACTGAAGCTGACTCACAATGCATCGCATACTCAGGCGTGGTCCCCGAGCCCCTGCTCACACACGATCCCTCGCGATCGCGCTTCAGAATTTATACGTCACACTTGCCGATTAATAGTATGGATTTTTATTTTATACCATCAGGGATTGTACCCAACTCTGCAACCCCAACTGTTTATATTCCTGCAAACCCTAGCCAAATTCAAATTCGCAGCCAAGCACGGTATAAGCTGTGGGCGAAAGGCTCACGCAGTCAGCAGTCGAAGTCATTAACAACTTGAGGCGTTCTTTCTGTACAGGCTGCGCAATTTGCTAGGTAAGCGTCAGCAAGTGTTTGTACTGAAAACAAAGACTGACTGATTCAGACTGATCAGGCGCAACCTCTGTCAGGGGCAAGCGTCTCCAGGCAGTAAGCCTTTGCTACCCCTTGTGTAAACAGCCACTGCCTCCTGGTTGTTGCTTTGCTGAGAAAACTAGATACCAGGCAAAACAGCTGGCCTGTTTTGCCAGAAAATTTGACCTTCTCAGGGTATTGCTCCCCACGAATCTTGCCTGCTGGGCAGCCTCGGACCTGACTGTTAGCTGACACCAGCATCTTTGCCTCACTCACAGATTTCAACGGCAACGGTTGCAGCAGCAAGTGCGCAGGCTCGTCTGCTGAAACTGACTGGCCTCACCGCCGTTTGCATTGCGCACAGCGTTCACTTCAAGGTTTCTGCTGAAGCAGTGCCATTACTGTAAGCCGACTTGTGACGGCAGCTGCACGATCGTCACGTCAGACCAGATTTTTCGTTTTGCAATGATAGACGTCCAGGACCTCCACGGCCCACGGAGCTATGCCTTATGGCTGCCTTGCAATACTGTTTCTAGTCCTTTGTCTGAATGCTTAGAGGACTCCAGCCACCAGCAGCTATGCTTCATGTTGCTTTGCAATACTCTCTCTCACTTTGCTTGAATGATGACAAGACAAGTACCACTGACAGTTTTGTCTTATGGCTGCACTGGCAGTGCATCCCTGCAGTATGCTCTTCCTGTGTTTGAGACACATATCATTGGCAGATGTGCCTCAAGGCTTCGCTGCATGTTCTCTTCCCTTAACTGAATGATTAGAGGACTTCAGCCTCCAGCGAATTTACCTCATGCCTGCAATGTCGTACTAGCCGTTGCATTCCAGGCCTAGTCCTTGAATGCCCTTGTTGCTTGAGGATATGATTTACTAGCTCTGCACTTTTTTGACCTCTGCAGGCTGACTACAACTTCCCAGACCTTCCAGCAGCTGCTGCTGGCCACGAGCGGATGTGTGCCTGTGCCTAGACGTTTCCTGTTCTTGCCTGAGTGCAATACTACCTTCCCCTTTCCAGAGCCGTCCAAGACCCCTTTCTGCTTGCTTCTTTCAGGTATACCCACTTCACAACTCTCATGTTTGAGGCATAATGTGGTGCTTGACGCTTGTGGCCATGGCCGGCCAGCCTGCCTCCACACAGCCTCACTCCATCTTTGTATTTGCTATTTCGCGCTTGGGCGACTTTTTAGTCGTTTCCACGGCCCATCATGATCATGGTCCTGAAATTTCCGGTGGTTGGGCTCCGTGTGATGACTAACCGGATAGGCTATGTTTGGTCCCTAAAGTTCAGGTAGTGTATGAGGTTGTCAGGCTATTGTGCCGCATATAGCTCATGGCACTCACTGCACTTTATCTAGGGTTTAGGGTCTACCCTACATAGTCCCTGCTCTGTTGGCGCAGTTGTAGGGTTAGGTTGTCAACTCATTTGCATTGTGCACTCATCAAGAATGCAATTCTGACAGGTGACGCTTCTCTTGCATTAACACATACAGCTTGTTGCTGGGGCTACCAGACACTGACCCTTATAGGTCCCTGCTCTCTTGGACCACTTGACCATGTTGTTGCAGATGTTGTTGCATCTCTAGAGCAAACGTCAGCAGGTGAGCCAGCAATGAGTTCACAGTGGTTGTTCTGTGTGCAGATAGTTACAATTGGTCAATATCAGTTCTTGTGTTTTGGGACCAGCCAACTGAAGATGCTTGACTGCAGCTTGCACTGGCATTGCTAATCCGTGGCATGGCTGAGCCTTTGCATTACACAAGCAACAAAGGCAAATGTCTTGTGAAGCACCAGCATTGCGCAGAAGACTCCTCTGTATCCAGGCTGTTTGCTCTATTGCAGCGCTGCTGCAGCTGCTGAGTTAAAAGTACCAAGCCCACTGTACACTTTTCAAATGCCACTGTCTTTCACATCAAACGAACATCCTGACTATGGTGGTGCAAATGCATTACCGTAGTGGTATTCATGTTCCTCGATTAAATATTTAATTGCTTTCTGAGACGAGGCGAGTTAAAACCAATAAATTAATTAATATCCTCCTCCGAGGTTCATTAAAAATATTCCATTATTCTGTAAAAAGACCGCGATTTGGTGCGAAAGGTTGGTCTTGCTTGTGATCAAGCACACTGAGCTTCTCAGAAAGCTGATGTAGTATAGGGTTTTCTTGTTTCAGAATTGTGCAGTGTTCTAAAACCTTGACAAGTCTGAAAACTCTGTGATCAGGGGTCACAGGCGAATTATTCACCAGGCGGCACTGCGCTCATCAGCCTTTCGGTCGTGACCTGCGATTGGCCCGAGGGCAGACTGGCAACTGAGTTGAACGCACGCTCGCACGCATAGGCGTCTTGCCACGCACCTTCGTCCGTACAACGGCCCGCGTACAAGGTCAAGGTTTAAAAGACACAAGGCAAGGTATCCACTGTCACAACTGTCACAAAAGCTATGTGGCATTGAGCCTCTGGAAGAAATCACAATCTATACATCTGTTGCGTCCATGACATCCACCGGCAACACTAGTTGCTGCATCAGCCATGCAACCAAGATCTTCCTGATGGTAAGCTTATAACTCTATGGTGTTAAGCTCTTACGACGTCTCGGCTGCAGGCAGTCGGTGAGGTACTTAGCAAACCGCAAAGTCGCATCGCGAACCAGACGAACACTTGAAGAGTGAGGTTTGTCAGGCGGTGACCGTGACCGCATCTCGTGTTTGTGAAGACAAGGCATCTGTGTTGTTCAGGAGGCTACCTGCAAGGCAACTTACAAGGCTGGGTGATGTGCAACCCAGATTGCTCTTGCACTTGTTGATACTGACAGCATGGTCATTGCTTGCTTTGTCGCTGCCATGATCAGTACACCTCCTTGTTCCTGAGATGCTGCCCAGGTGACTGTTACAGGCTTGCAGGAAGGGCCACCAGAGGAGGCTGACTATTTTGCTTGTGAGGGCTACAGCAAGATCATCTGTGCTTCCTGGCCATTGACCCAGCACCAAGTGTCGGCAAAGGAAATCCTGCCTTGGGACGCACACAACCACAAAGATCACCTTAGAACCGGTGCCCCCCCTAGGCTACTCACTTGGCAACCTTGACAAGTGGCGTGACCTTGAAGAGTATTAGGCAGTATTTCTAGCTTAGCCTAGCTATGCTTAGGTTGTGACAGTGTACAGCTTGCACTACTAGCAACATACCTAAGTGACCACTGAATCAGACTGTAAAACTGGCATCAGGCATATCACGCTGACTCCTCTGTATCCACTGCTGTGCAAGTCTGTAAAGTACCCTTGACACGCTGTGCTATGAGACTGTCCAGAACCGTGATCCTTTGCGGTTACAGCAGCATGTAAAAGCATGTGCATCTTTGCAACACAGATACCTGCAAAGGCATATCATCAGAAAAATACGTTGGCCTACAGTGCTGCAGATGCGCACAGCACTACAGCTCAATGAAATCATGCATGCCTGTACTACCGCAGACCTCGAAGCATCCTTGTGACGTGAATACCCGCAAATCTATTGTGGTGTGGATCTACACTAAAGTGGAACTTTGCATTTCCGCAGCTGTAGGTCCACAGCAATCCACCAGCAAGTGCATCTGCAGCAATACGTATACCCATGGGACAACTTACACGTGTTTCTGCATTTTTCAAAACAACTCTTGGATCTTCAGAAGTGTAGATCCCGATATTCCAGCACCCCCTAAACTTTAGGGATGACTCACGAGACCTTGCAACCGCGGCCATGCGCTTTCAAACTTGATCGAAACGACCATTAGAACTTAGTCATCATTGTGCGTTACATTGGACTGTGCAATGAGTGCCAAGAAGCAAGTCAGTCTAGTTAGGTTTGGTTTCGGGCCCCTAAGCACGGTCAGGAACCCGCTCGTGAGTCTTAGTTTGCAATATAGTCTTGTCTCCGCACAAACGTTGCTCATTGTTCTTTGACAATGCCTTGATGCATGATGTTGCCTGATATTTGAGACTATTCCAATGGTGTAGCAGCCGTCTGATGGTCGTTGTTTTGGACAGTTAAGAGGACCATTAAAGTCATTAAAAGTTGTTGCTATTGTCGTCCGAGGACCATTAAAAATATTAGATAATGAAACAAGGATCTATTCGATGAAATTTTATTCAAGCCGAGGCCGAGGAACATTAAAAACCGAGGAACCTTAATACCACTACGGTATACAACAAGACTACGCTACCAGCATGCATCTGACCTTGAATAAGAATTAAAGAAGAAGAAGAAGCCAATCTGTTGTTTGTCCGCTCATATAATGCAGCACCTAACCAACAATTGTCAACAAAACAGAGGGAGCAGGATTTGACATTACGTCACCTGTATTGGGAAGAGTCAGCGCCCTGCAGCAGTTTCAGGACTCCCATGCCCGTGACACACACAACAAAATAGGTGAAGCTGCCATGTGCAGTGAGCAGAATGCCAAGTACTACACTGACATTCACTGGCCAACTAGTTACCATTCGTAACAGCTGCATTGACACAGAACCAAAAGTGAATTTCACAAAGTATGCAGTGACAAAGTGAATTGGCTTGTCCCTGCCCTGCATGTACTCAGGAGCTCTAGACACTGTAACAAGACAGCTCATAAATAGCCAACACCAGCAACTGCTAAAGCATAGCTGTCCAGAAATGCATAAACCTGGGCAAAATCACAGTAGCATTTGTGTATTCAGATAACGGCTTGTTGATAACTGCTCCTATCAAATGGGGTGGGCACAGCCACACTATACTACTGCGACCAGGGCTGCATGCATCCTTAGCCCAAATCTGAAACATAGCATCAGCTGCAAGTGCCTTTGGTGTGGGATACAGTAAACAGAACCTAGCCACAAGATGTTGGTGCTTCGCATCAGCAAAACCATCATCCCCTGGGGGGTGCAGGTGGTCCCACTGGGGGTTTACGCAAAGTTCCAGTGGTTGGTTGACATGGCACATGGGATCCTTCAGCTAGCAACAAAGTCACATCATTGAGCAACACAGCACAAACAAGGGCAGTGAAAGCAGAAGCACAGACCAAAACAATTGGCAAAGCAAATGGCAAAGACAGGAGGCAATGGCAAAATGCAAAAGTGAAAAGCACAGGCAAGAAGCAAAGACAAATGTTAGGCAAATGCAAAGGCAAACAAACCAAAGCAAGAGCAAAAGCAAAGGGGAAAAATACAAAGGCAAAGGCACAAAAGATGCAACAGAGACTGCAAAAGCATAAACAACAGTGTTTCATTATAAAACTGAAACATTTCTCTGAGCAATGTCCCTGCCATCTTGCAGGCAATACCAACTTCATGCTCGTGGTGGCAGGCGTGGCCACCCCAAAGCCTGCAGACCTGCCCTTCAAAGGTCTTGGGAAGGCTTGGGTGCTGCATGATACACAGGGGCAGAGGTCTGAGCAGGCTGCACAGGAACCTGGCCATTGTTGTTTGTCCTGAGTGCCAGCAGCAAGGCATTGTGGGGTTCCTCTTGGTGCCTGTCTCTCTGAGAGCTCTCTCCCAGAAGTTCTGGGCAAAGCCCGTCAGCGCTTGCTGCTCTTCTTCAAAGGCTGTCAGGATCTCACTTAAAAGGGGCATGCCATGAGTAGTATCTGCTTGTGCATCCTTGATAGCAGTCTTGAGGGCTGCAGGCACCTTGTCGACCAGCTCCTTATACTGACTGCAATACATCTAGCAGCAATCTTGGCAGCAGCAGCAAGAGTCAATCTCAGCTGCCTCAGCAGCAGCATACAAGTCAGAACGATTTTTGTAGCAGATTGATAATGAAAATCAAAACAGCGGCCAAGACAAACTGTTTGCACATATACACAACATTGAGATTGTGCTATGACAGTCTCACAGTTGATACTAGACAAAGAGCATTGCTGCACAAATCAGAAGGCACAGGCTGCTACCTTCTCAAACAAAAACCAACAATGAGGCAAGCATGATACACCCTCTGATGCACTCTTGGCAAGCATTTCTGCTGGATATCCCAGGCTGCGTTCTGGAGTCCACTCTCCTGTCAGAGTGTATGCCAATGTGACCAGGTGCTCTACTTGCTGCTGGGTGACCTCTGAACCATAGCCGTGTGCCAGGATGAAAGCACAGCATTGTGCTGCATCAGCAAATCACGGATAGCAAATCTGACGTCAAGATACCTCTTTTCAGCCATCACAACTGCCTGCAGCCACATATGCAGATGAAAACCACTTACAGCATTGACATCAATGTCCAGCAGACTTCAGCCACAATAGCAGACTTTGGCAGCCGTAGCAATATAATGGCAATATACAGCAGCAACAACATTCAGCAGCAGGAGCAGCATTCGCAGCAACAAGAACAACTTAGACAACAGCAGGAGCAACATGCACAGCAACACGAGCAACATTCACAACAGCAGGAGCAACAACAGATTTTCAAAGCAGCACAATGGCAACACTTAGCTGTATGTATTCAGTGCATGCTAGACGTTGCTAGGCTTTACCTCTCCTGGCTGTTTCTTGGGTGTCATGTCCAAAGCCTCTCCAAACCAGGAAGCCAGTAAAGATTTCTTGGTTGCTTTCTTCAGGTATTTACATATACATGCGATCCACTAAAGTTCCTCTGGGTAGACTCGTCCTCTGCCAACACCCTTTTGAGCGTGCGATTGACATCATTGATTGTCTGAAAAGCTGTCCACCCAAAGTCACGGCCAGCACTTGTCGACACAAAGACAAGAGCAATTGCACCCAACAGAGCAATGACCCCAACAGCGGCTGTGGTTTTAAAGCTTTGGGCTGTATCTGCAGAAGCTGATCGAGATGGA
>JAABUK010007344.1_pt1 | contig 15954 bp, 18 predicted proteins | sample 5559141 | NCBI WGS metagenome assembly JAABUK01 (sample SAMN10711869, study PRJNA513367) | rock metagenome | isolation source: Antarctica rocks | place: Antarctica: Victoria Land, Pudding Butte nord | collected 2016-01-03
GGCTTGGCATCCTTGCACGCACAGCGCTTCAGTATGGTGGAGGTGGAATCCTCAGCACAGGAATCTGGAGGGGCAGGGGTGATGCTGCAGTCCGCATCAGGCTGGCCCACACAATCTCGAACCAGATCGCAGATCTGCAACACCCTGCAACAGCCAGACATTTCTGTGTGGAAAGGAAAAGAAACGAAGAGAAAAGAAAACAAAGAACAGAATAGTTTAGGCTTTTCAGCGATCATAACGGGAGCTTCCTACGGCAGCAGCCCGGAGCTGACATTTTTGTAGCATGTCACATGGACTTGCACTGAAGGCAGGTGTTGAACGCCTGAAACATTGAGTGCTTAGTGTATGTTGTCTTCCCAGTTATTGTCTGTTGACTCCCCTGATGAGTCCTAAAGACAGGAAATGTAAATTGACTGAAATAGCCAGACAGAGCGACGCAGTGCACCGTTACGTGAAGGTGAACACCAAGACCAGAGGCCCTGTGACATCAGATATACTGTCAATGACTGCTTCTGCTGCCCGAGGCTGAGCTCAAAGATACTCCTGCTTGAAGTGAAAAGACCTGCTGTATGGGTGCTGAGTAGTACTTGCAACAAGTTGACCAAGTTGTGTGACTCACCGGTGGTTCTCAGGAAGCTCCTTCTTGTTGTCATAGATCCAAAAGAGGTCAAGAACTTTGTCACTGGGCCCGGTGGTGATGTGTGCCTTGAAGACTGCAACATCTGCTTCCCAAAGCACATGCATCAAGTCTGCAAATACACAGCATGATATTGCCAAAGCTTTGTTGTGAACACAAAGACGGGATATGTCATTGACTTTGCAGGTACAGTTGTGCTGAGCACTGCAGCCTGCTGATGTTGCTTGCAAGTGTACTGTGCTGCTATGGTGTGATGTAGTTATGCTGAGAGCTGTTCAAGAGAGGCTGGACAGCATAGCATCCTCAGTCTTTCCCAATGTACAACACCTTGAATTGCACGCATGTGCCTTTGCAACATGTGCTCCTCAGGCAGAAGTAGTTAGTCAATCTGTCAGCCACACTCCTATCAACAATTCGCCAGCAAGCATCAGCAGCAGCATCCTGTAAATGTGATGAAGTGCACCGCCAAGGTGCAGCAGTTACGCAGTGACATGTGGCAAGAAAGATCTCATGAGCAAGGTGGTTTGAGGGTGCTTGCTGATGCTGGTCACACACCATGCAGAACACCTTCCCGGTTGTAAGAAGTGACTTGTAGCAGGAAGGGGTGCTGCAGGGGCTCTGAGCCGCGGCTGTTCCAGCGCCACAAGGCTTGCGCTCCCTGACTCCGTGGGCAGATCTTCTCCAATCGGCTCTTTAATAGCAGCCAGTGAGCTGGCACACTACAGCAAAGAGCCACCTGCAGAATAGGATTGCAGCAGTCGACGCAAGGCTTCGGTTGCAGCAACACTGACGGCAACAACAGCAGCAAGCAATGCATGAGTAGCTACACAGCAAGTACTGAGGGGGATGCTGTATGCAACATGGCAATATGCATGTAATGCCAGCAACCATGTTCCAGAGTACAAGATTGAGCTTGCTGCCTAATCTCAATAAGACAGGTAGTGGCAGGGCCAGTAAGTGGGACATCAAAGGAGAGCTGACATGCTCTGACAATTTGGCGTGTAAAAAAAATTGGCATGTATAACTTGGACATAAGATGAGCGTTTGCCAGTTGTATCATATCAGTACTTGCTGTGCAAGTGTGCGTGCAACAGCTGCCAGCCTAGGGATGTTTCACAGCACTTCATACAGCAGACTGGGTGGATGATGCTTGTGATAGCCTGGCAATGTGCTTTCACAAAGCACATCTGACATCAGGCAGAAGGAGAGCAGTCTGCCAGATTCATTTGCACCTTAGTTGGGTGAAACCAGAAAGGTAACACACAACTCATAAGTGATGGTGAAATATGAACGCTTCTGTACAAGATCACAAAGAGACTGCTTACTCTGAAAATCAGAAAGCACCATTTGCCGTCTGTTGACATGTCTCCATGGACTATTCTCAAGCCAAAGTCCAGCAGCATTCGAGTGACGTCACAGCCAAGACCAGTTGCGTCTGGGCAGCTGATGCGCACTTCCCTCTCCATGTCATTGTCAGCTCCATATACAAGTCTGCACAGCATAGGTATGCTTGCCTGCTGTGTACATGGCTGCAGCATCTCAGGACTTCCTGAGCCAGCAGTGATCAACACACAAGGCTACACAGCGCAGGCAAGAAAGTTGCCAGCCTGGCTGTCAGGAATGCGATTGCAGCATGCGTAGTCATATGCAGGAGACAAGCTTGATGTGCTGAGGCATCGGGGACAACCAAGCTCACCTAATTGACACTACTTCTTCTTCAGGCTCCATGGTTGGCCTGACACTCTCAAGTCAAAGCTGCTGCACGTATGTGAAAGCCAAGATGAGCAAGTGTCTTTTCAGAAGAAACGAGTTTTACATCCGTTTCCCAGCCTGCAAGTCTGATGGATGCTGGTACAAATTTTAGGCCTGGTCACCTACCAGGGAAGGGGCCTTTCCTGCCCTAAATGGTGCCTGGCTGTAGAAGGTAAACGCAATTCGCTACCCGAGATGGGCGTGCTGTGTAATCTACTCAATCGCGTTGCCAGCTGAACCTGCTACGTCCAGTATCGTCCAGCCGGAACCTTGCGCTGTGCAGCTGTGGACAGTACAGCTGGAGCTTAAACGTCGACAAGATGCCTGGCTGTGTGAGTCGGCAGCTTTTGTGCTGGAAAAGAAAAAGACTGCAGGATCTCGCCACGACGGCAGATGTGCGCTGTCGTGGCAAACGGAATTCCGCAGTTGCACTCTTCTCGATGCTGACCTAAAGTGGCCGACACTACCGGCAGCCTTTATGCGCACACTACGGAACGTATGGGCAGACACGGTTGCTGATCTCAGCTGTTGCAGCGGCTGCGGCTTGTTACACACTGAGATCAGCAGGCGATCAGCCGAAGTCGTAAAGCGACCAGATTTTCTGAAGTCACGTGGATTGTAGTCAGTCAAACCTCGGCCTCGGCATCCTTGCTTCCTAGCTTACGCTCACATCTCGGTGCAAGCTTTGATAAGTCAGGTCCGTCGTACAAGTGTGGCTGCAATGTCCACCCACAGCACAAGTGCTGCTCATCTGGTGCACCAAAGTGTCAGCAGTCAGCGTGGGCATCCTTGCTGCACTTTTCAACGTGCTTACAGCAAACAGTACACACCACGCCAGCAACAAGCACAGCTGCGTAATGCACGAAAGCATAGCAGGAGAAATGTGCATGCAGCAGCAGAACCTGCAGGTACTTTTCCAGTTCCTTTTTATGTGTGTGGTTTCTCAGGCTTGTCAGGTGGAGCTTACCTGTGAATGTGACGTACAGCGGACACCAAAGGTCAGCGTGGAGCAGCAGCACCAGTTGAAGGCAACTTCATCCCAGTCATGAAACCAGAAGACCTAGTCAAAGGTGAGGCTCTGGCTTGCTCAAACTGCCTGTGATAAGGTTTTGTTTGGAGAGCCAGTCATCGCATGATGACATCCCTGTCAGGGTTGCACTACAACCCTCATTCCTTGAGGAGCATTGGTCTTGATCATCTTGATTAATCTGACACTTGAAGAGGCTGTATCTGCTGCACAGGAGCCAGAAAGGAAGTTAAAGTTCAGGGCATTGGCGTTTTGCTGTTCTGGTACAGAAATGAGCTTTATGCCATTGAAGCAAGGTATGGTGGTCAACACAGGAGCATGCACATACCCCTTGATGCTTCTTGCTGACTGGCACACTGCTTGACAGGTCTCCTGCAGAAGGTGCCTACAGCGAAGGTTTTATCACAGCAAAGTTTACGCAGGTGAGGGGCAGACTGATCAATACCCTTTGCAACAAGCTTTCGTACATACCTTAAACAAGCACAATGGCAGGCTCAAGTGTGAAGCAGTGCAGCAACAACCTTTTGCGACACTGCCTGTTTTGATGCTGTCAAAAGTTGACATCAAGCATTTCAGCATGTTTTGCCTCATGCCATCACCGCCTCTTCTTGTGGGATCCACTTGACAGCAGCTGCCGAGGACTCAACACAAAGGAATGACTGCCTTGCACCAATTGACTGCAGCATGCACATGCAGGACTATGGTATTGAGTGCCCATCTACCAAGTCAGTGTTCTCTCTTAAAACAGGGGAGATTCTCACATGGTGGGTCCAGCTCCCCTGAAACCTCTTGCAGTTGTAATGCCGTTCGTGAGCACAGCGTGCTGCCAGGCAATGACCCTATGCAGCAATTTATTGCCATTCTGATTTGCAATTTCCAGTAATATACGAAAACCTAACTCTCAATGGCCTTCTCCCATTGTGACTTCAGCCTGCGTGGGCTGACTCAATACATGATGCAGGTACCCGAACAACTTTGTCTTGCGTCTGCTGACACCCCAGGATACGTGTCGGCCGCTGGACATCTACCCAGTGAAGCTGACGCAAGATGCAATCTATGTTGATGTGGGGGCAGCTGCCAGCAGCAGGGCTTACCAAAGCACTCGAGGCGGCGCAGATTCTTCAGCAGAACGAAACAATGTCTATGCTCTTCAGCCCAAGTCATACATCCAAGGGCAGGACCCTTCAGGTTGGTACCTTTACATCAACATCACAATGATGTATTGCCGAGTGTACATCACAATGATGTATTGCCGAGTGTACATCATGCAGAGGCCGAAGATGGTCACAGTGAGTCACTGTCACTTTGGCACAGGGTGGCATGACGCATTTCATGTTGTTGGTTGCAGATCCATTCTCAGCTCCAGACCAGACAACAGGGGCCCCTGCCAATGTAGATCCCTTTGCAAGAATAGCAACACTCACAGTTGCTATTGTTGGAGTGGGCGGCGCTGGTGTGGCTGGCACAGCTTGGTGCCTATACAAAGAGGTACTGTTTGTATGTTGATACGCATCATTACCTTGCCATGTCTGATGGCAAAACTATCGCCCTAGGTTGCTCTATGTACACAATGTGTTTACATCCTGCAGATACATACTGCAGCATCACTGCCTGCATAGTCCTGTAAGAGGCATATCAGTTTGCATTTGGCTCTGCTTTCATCTGTCAAAAGTGTGATGCTCTGTGCCAGAATTATGGTCAGGCAAGTGTTCACCTTGATGGACCAATGCCATTAAGTCTTTCAAGAGTTCTGTTCTGAGCATGATCAAACATTACTGCAGTCTGTTTGGACCACACCAAATTATGCATTGTGGTGTGCAGAACTTAATTGGGCTGGCTATATTCTGGGGTTGCTTGTTTGGAGCTTCAGCTCTTTTTGTTATCCAGTATCAAAATGGGCTCAAGCGGGAGCAAAATCAAAGATGACCTGGTTCAAAGTGTAATGCAGTATGTGCTAGGTATCTGTTCTTCACAGCAGTGGCAGCAGAGTGCCGGCACAGTTATGATGCTGCGTCAGGAAGTACGTATGTGCTTGGGACAGAGTTGAACAGTCCTTGTGTGCACACGTTTTGTCTCGCAAGTAGCGCTGTGAAGATTTTATTAGCCAGCAGTAGTGCGTAGACCTGCTAAGATATAACATACCACGGCGTGCATTAGTCGAGCTGTGGTGGCGCTCATGTGTCACATCAAGCCCTGCTTTTGTGTGAGGTTGGCTGCGATGTGCTTTGCCAATCACAAGGTGCATGGCATGGTAAAACGTGTAAGGTTGAAAGCTTATGCTGAACATGCATGTACACATGTCTTTACTCGAAGCCCTCCTAGGAGAGCACAAAGTATCAAGACAATTGGCCACTGAGAGTCCAGAGAGAGAGAGAGAGAGAGAGAGAGATTACAATCCATGCAGGCAACAAGCAGTCCATTTTGGACCATGCAGACGAGCAAATATCCTTGAATTCAAAATGCAGCTGCGAAAGATGAGCAAATGCGCTCTGGGGCTTCGACTTGTGAAGTTTTTCTTGCATTAATTCACTCTTGGCATTGCAGCAGATTGTGCCCTGGCAACAGCTTCTGAGTCATTGGTAACAGATCTATAGAGAGTGCTGGACTCAAACAAAAGGAGGCAGTGACAAAATCTAGGATGTCAGGCAGTAGGTTGTTCATCAGGTGCATCATCATCTTCCTCTGCATCTTCCTCATTGACCTTGAAAAATGTGTATGACAATGTCAACTGATTGAAGCTTCTCAACTTCGGGTCTGTGGCAAATTCTGGGTCAACATAAAAGAACACTGGCATGTCAATCTTTTCACCAGGCCGCAGCTTCTGCTCCTCAAAACAGAAACACTGAATCTTGTTGAAGTATACACCAGCTTGTTGTGGGGTCACGTTGTAGGTAGACACTCCAGTGATGGATTTGTCACTGAGATTCTGTGCAGTGTAGAATGCCAAAGTACTGTCTCCAGGTTTGATGCTGACACTGCGCTGTGTAGGTGTGAACTTCCAGGGCAGGCTATCAGACACATCAGCGTTGAAGAAGACTGTCAGGTCCCTTGCTGCAGCTGCTGCCTCCAGCTCAGCGTTGTGCACAAGCTCTCGCTGCTTCAGCTTGTCCTCAACTGCATTAGAATTGACTTGTCTTCAGGTCTGTCTTCAGCTCATATGTTCAACACATTCATGCTTCTGACAGGCAGCAGCTATGTTTGGCACAGTCTTTTGCAAGGATCTCCCTTTGTAGACAGAATGATGTAGGCTCCAGCAATGCATCTGGTTGAGCACAAAGCATACCTGTTGAGCCTTGCTGCACGGTGCCTCCATAGCCAGTGGCCTGACAGAACATCCGATACAGGGGGACGGAAGCATATGTCACCCCGATCATAGCCACTGTGAAGGCAACAAGGTAGAGCCCCTGGGTGCCACTAGGGTCTATTTTCCGCTGTCTTGGCTGCTGGCCCCTAATCTGGGGTCTAACATGCGCCTGAGCTGCAAACCCTCTGTGAATATTGACCGCACACGGTGCCTGCTTGAGCTGTGCGCGCACTGCTTCTGCACATAGCTTTTGCACCAGCATAGGTTGCTGAGAATTCGCCCATGACGCTAATGAAGGCAGCGTATGCAGTGCTCGAACGCTGTGCATGGCTCCGCTGCCAACTGCGCTACCGCTGGACCGAAGAATTGCCGCAAACAAGGCTATGCTATGCCTCTGCATGTATGCAACGCTTGTTGACTTCGATAGCAAGATAGCCTAGCAGGAGCCCGCACAGGCCATATCCAGGCCAGCGAAACGTGGCAGGGCTGCTTGATTGCTCAGCACGAGAAGTCAGCAAGCATCATATGACGGGCCATCCGCATGTATGTGCACGTATAGGGTCTCAGCTCATCACGCATAGCATGCCATGAAATGTCTGCCTGTTGACCAACACGGAACGATATCTTCCTGTTGAAGTCTGTGACAGCATTTGGATCATGGCTCGCAATAAGGTGGTGCATCGGATTCGCTGTGCGTCCTCGACTGGCTAGCAACTGGTCGCTAGCCTGATGACACCGCGTGCATGCTGCAGGAGATTGCTGTTGTTCTGCTTGATGTTGGCCCGCTAATGAGCCCCATCCGCCAATTCGCTGGACAGGCGATATGCGGCTTTCTGCAGTCGAAGGTCTGCTGCCTCAGCTGCCACCTTGGTCTGTCTGCTGTTCGTCCGCGAACACCCTTTGAGCACGTTGTGCCTCTGTCGCAGATGCTGAACAGACCCACTCACGAAGTTGAGGTTGTCTACTATGGCACGACAGGTGTGATTCTGGTGCCGATTGTGTGCGTAAGCGCACTCTGCCACCTACAACGCAGATATGATCACTGTCGTTGACCTAAATGAGGCGTTGCATAAACGGCACTGATACTAAGTGTGGCTGATCTGCAGAAACTAACAACCCACTGAACGCCGAGATGGGAGAGGACCAATACATGAACATCACTGTTGAGCAAGAGCTGAAATTCCCAGACACTTCTTTCCTCTCTTCAGTGTTGTCCCCACAACAGGTAGCTGAAGTCTTCATAAACAACAAGCTAATGCACACCAGCTAAGCACCAAGGAGCAGTATGGGGCTTGCAACAGTGATGCAACACCTTGCAAGTCTGCTCCACTCTGTCAGCAGCCATCTCAAGCTGCACAACATTGTTGCCTCAGCGCTGTCTCGTGCTGGCAGGGATCAGGCTCCAGTGACTTTGTAGATGCTTTGACGGTTGCAGTGGACAGAGTACACAGGACAGTCAATGACAGGCCAGACCTGGGCAAGGCTAATGTTGTAAAGAGGATCGTGCTTATTTCAAATTTTCTGGATGCTGCAAAGGAAGATCCGGATGACACATTTGGTTCAATCCTGGTGGAGCGCATGCAAGACAAGGGGGTTCGCATGGAGGTATGTTGTGCACACTTGACATGTCTGTCATTCATTGACAAACATCCCCTCCCATCTGAGTTCAGTCCAAACATTGGCTTTGGCACTCAATCACCATGCACCAACAACCAGTTTGGAAATAAGCCAGCTGCTACATTGAAGCATGTCTGCACAATTTGGGTCGGTCAGCCTATGCACTGTTCCAAGCAGCAGACCAAAAGGTTGTCAACCTTTGCACCTCATCCTGCAGGTCATCTCAGTTGATGTGCCTCAGTATGACAGTCAGTTTGCGGCAGCCAAGAAGGCCAACTTTGAGCTGCTGAACAGAATTCTGGGGGGTGTGACCCATAACATCCGACATGTTGGAGACCCACTGGACTTGTTGGGAGCCTTCAAGTCAAAGGAGTACTCCGCAACTGCCTACTACTCAGGGCCATTCCGCATTGCAGACACAATGACCATCAAAGTCAAGGTAGTGCCGCCTGCATGGCTCTTCAGCTGCAGTATCTCATGAGTGCACCTTACACACACTCAAGCAAAGTCTAATTGTCAGGTGATATGCCATCTTCTGATTTTCAATGCTGGCAGCTGAGTGTTCTGTTTTGTGTAGCATGGTCAGTGAGCCAAATGCTATGCATGTAACTTGCTGCTATGCAAAGCTTTGCTTCGCCTTGCTGCTATACAATGCTGCTAGCAAAGGTCCTCACTCACAACCCAAACCCACTCAGGACAGAAGCACAGGTCACTTTTTGCATGTAGCTTTTGCTGTTGTGCTGGGATGATCCCTGTCGGCATCACATATGGATGGCACACATGAGAGCAGACATCAGGGCTGAGATGGTGTGCTGACTGATCAGGTGACAAAGAAGAGCTCTGCAGAGAAGTTCCCTTCCACCTCCAAGTATTCAGACAGGAGCAGGTCAGATGACGCCACCCACACTGTTAGCCTGGACACCGAGTTCAGAGCTGTCAGCAACCCTGATGAAGTAGTGCCTCCAGAAGACAATGTCAAAGCTTACAAGGTAAAGTGTGATGGGCATGAGAGAGTCTATGTGGGTCAGTTGCGTCTGCATGATCACTGGCTCTCAAAATGAATTCGCAGCATACAGAACAAAGTAGCGTGTCTCAGCTTGTCCTGGACCACTGCCTCAAAAAGTCGTGTGAGCATGCAGTGTTGTTGACAAGGACAACATGGTCAAGAGATTTGGCATAATACCCAATTGCCTGCACACACTCCAATAACTCAGCCTTGGCAAACATTAGAGATACACCATGTCACATTTGCATTAGAATGGCTGTTGTAATGCAATAGACCGGCTCTGCATGTATTGTAACTTGTGATCAGCATGCCAGAAGATGGCAAGCAGCCCTGCTTTTGGGAGGAGCCAGAGCTTGCTGCATGGCCTTTGCTTTTGTCATGGATTGCTGACATATTGCCTGTCTGCTATGCAGTATGGTAAGCAGACAGTTCCAATTTCCAGTGAGGAGGAGAATCATCTCAAGTACTTGCCAGAGAAGGACATGCAAGCTATTGGTTTTGTCAGCTTGGACCAGATACCTCGCCACATGTATATGAAGGTGCTATCTTGTCTATCAGCTTGTTTGCTGTTTGTTCCTTGGCGTCAGCCAGTTCAGACTGCAAAAACAGGCAATCAAATCCAGTGTGAATGGTCCCACTGCACACCTGTCCTTGCAGTAGTCTGTCTTGAGTACCAGGTGTGGCGGAGAACGATGTTACAATGTGCATTTGGGCATGTCTTGTGCCAGCACACTGAAATCCTGCTGCTGATGTGTGTCCAATGTGCTGTGCGCACACAAGTTTGTGCTGAATCAGGCTCCTCCTGCTCTTGCAGCGTGCAATCACGTTTAATCTGTCTATGCTTGTTCTGCTTTGGAGCTGCATATTCTGCTGCATGAGCCAGAGACTTCCTTCCCTTTGCAGCATACACACAAACCCAGTCTAACGGAGTTTGCGCTGTCCTTCAAAGCAGTCTTTTTGCACATGCAGCACTGCCTGGCTTCAGCCTGCTGCTGCTCAAGATGTAAGGATGCCCAGACAATTCACAGCAAGCAGCTGTCACTTGGATCACCAGCTTGTCATTGCTCAATGCCTTGCAGTATAAACCCTCAAATCAAGCCTTCCAACCCTTGTGTAGGGCCAGTGCTCCAAGTCTCCTTTAGGATTCATTGGCAGTCTATTGCTTCAGGTTCATGCTGGCTGTTGCATTTGCTGGCACACATATTACCAGCAGAAATGGCATATTGTGTACTTAGACTGTCTTCTACTGCAGGACAGCTGGCTGGTGGCTCCAGAAAAAGAGAACCCCAGAGCTCATGTAGCTATGTCTGCCTTAGCCAGGGCCCTTCACAGGATGCAGAAGGCGTGCATCATCCGTTTTGTGCCTAGAGCCAACCAAGCAGTGTTTGTGGGATGTGCCACTCCGCTGTTAGGAGGCACCGAAAGGCCAGATTGTCTTGTGCTGAACAACTTGCCTTTTACAGGTGAGCTCTAGCTGCTGCCTGTTGGTCGCTGCTGGATCATGCCTGAGTGCCTTGCACGGGTTGTGTGGCTTTGCCCTGAAGCTGCTGTTGGCCCGTGCAGGGTTTGCATTATTGTTTTAGGACCTTGCTTGGGTACTGCTCTACCAGAAATGTGGTAAACATCACTCAGCTCTACTAGTCTGGCTCCAATGGTCTGCATGGTTGTACCTCTGCAGCTGATGACAAGCCAATGCAGCACATCCTACCGTGAGTGCATGTTTGCACATGGCATGACAAGCAACAGCTTCAGGATGTGTTGCCTGACGCTGTCCTGCTCTGCAGAGGATGTACGCAGCTACAAGTTTGCTGCCTTCAACGCAAGGGAAGAGCTGCAACCCACTCGAGATCAGCTGAGAGCAGCTGAGGATCTGGTAGATGCTCTTGACCTTGCTCAAGGTCTGGTGCCCTCTTGCTGCTAGGCTGCCTCTGATGCTTGCCGCAGCTGCTGCTAGTGTGCACAGATGCCGACACAGCACATAAATCATGCATTTGTGTGTTCCATTGGGGTGCACCATAGCTGATTGCTTTGCCGTCCATGCAATTTCTCATGTTATGGTTGGGTGAATGTGTCTTGATGTAGGCTGCCTTGCTGCATCAAAGATCATCATCATCTATGACCATCTGCTGGACTGTCATTGGTATTGCTCAAAGGGTATCACGGCAAAACCACTGGGCCCATTGCAGCAGGACTGCATGCGCAATACTGCCAATGCTGCCCTCACACGCTGAAGGCTTGTCTTGCAAAACTTGACTGTGTCACTCTGATTGCAAGTCAACTGATTGCGCAAGATGTATACACTAATCCAACGATGACACATTGTGCGTGGACCTATTTGTTGGTGTATGACCTCATATATGCTCACAGACTTTGTGCGCTGCAAATCATTTGCCATTTTGCAAAAAATGCAAACATATGAAGCTTGAAGTTTCCTTCTGCTTGTGTTGCATGCACTCGAAGTCATCTGTGGTTTAGCAGACAGGCTGGAGCTTCTGAAGTGTGTCATGTTGCTGCGCTCAACCCTATCTGTCTCTGCACCAGTCACAGCATAGCTAGTCAATTACTGCAAGCCTTGCTTGTGCTACTGCAGATGGCTCTGAGCATCTAAAGCCAGAGACAACAGCTAATCCTGCACTGCATCGCTTCTTTGCCTTCATGGCAGCTCGTGCGTTAGACCCAGATGCTCAGCTGCCTGCTCAAGACTTGCAAGTGCAGCACACCCTCAGCTGCCCCTTTGGGCATAAGGACCAGGCACAGGCTGCCTTGAATCGGCTCTCAGAGCAATTTTCTGTCCAGCAACAGGTATGTCATCATGTGGCCTTACTTGAGCTTATCAGTCCAGTCAGATGTTGCAAACATCAGTAATTGCTGCTATGGCAGCCAATTCTACAGCTTTTGACTTGATTGTTGTGTAGCACTGTCCACAAGCTTGACAAGCAATTGTTGCGTGTAAGGTGGTGATTCAGGCTGTGTAGCAATATGGTTCACCGTGTTGGTTGCAGGCAATGCCAGATTTAGGTGATGTAGATGCAGCTGCCGCTCCTGAGCTGTTGGGCGATCCCGAGGCTGAGTTCAGGATTGGTGAGGCGGCCAGCTCTCGTGTAGACAGTGTGTCCACACAAAGCCCCTTGGATGACTTCAAGGCCTTGATACAACAGGGGCAGATGAGTGATGCTGTAGAGGGCCTGCAGAAGGCTATCTACACCCTGGTGGACACTAGCCTGGGGGACAGGTACTGCAACCTGCTTTGCAAAGCTCCTGGGCAGCCCGGAATAATGCTTGGCTTCTCATTAAATTGATGCCAAAGGGCATAGTCTTTTCTTTTCTGCAAAGCTGCATTTCAAAGTGGACTGGGCAGTTTGGATGTATTGCACGGTACAATCTCTTGCCTGCAATTTGACATTTCATGCTGCTTGCGGGTACATGTAGTTGATTCACAGCTAGCAGTGTGATTCAACAAGTGAGCGTGTGCCCAGCACACATGAGGTGTCACATAACTTGTATGCAAAGCAGACTCTCATGCACATGTGACAAAAGCCTGCCTTTGCTGTGTGCTTTGCAATTGAGTGAATAGGTATCAAAGGGGCCTGTACCTGTCAACATGTTCTGACTACTTACGTCATCAGACATGAAGTTCACACAGCTTATGCTTGCGTGCTGTCATGGGTTGAACTCTGAATTGCTGGAGGTCGTCCGTGTCCATATTACGTGCATGCTGCAGGTTTTACAATAAAGCGTTCAACTGCATACCAGCCTTGCGGGAAGCGTGTATAGAACACAGCCAAGGGCAGGCCTTCAATACATTCTTGGAGCAGATGGCTGCCAAGTATGAGCATGATAGACTGCGAGCAGACTTCTGGAGAAGGATTACAGATGCCAAGATCACCCTTGTGAGCACTGATGAATCATCAGCCGTGGAAACTACTCATGACCAATCAGAGGCCTTTCTGCAACAACATACACCCACTCAGCAGGTAGCAGCCTCATGCAAGCTTCTGCATGACGTTGGACATTCAACAACAATTTGTAGCTGCCAACTCACATGATGAAATGGTTGTTAAAATGACCATGTGCCTTGCAGGCTGAAGCTCAGGAAGCTGCTCCAATGGAGGAGGAAGAAGAAGAGGACGAGTTTGCAGGAATGGAGTGACGCTGTTGTGACTCACGCTTTAGCTGCCGCCCACCAGATGCAATCAAGGTCATCAGTGCCTGCACGAGTATATGTCGCAGAAAGACTTGTTTGCATCAACCACATCCTGAAGCCCTTTGCACAACAAATGTACACAGACACCGTCAAGCTTATGTAATTCAATGCCGTACTACAATCAAATTGAACTTGACCGCCAAATCCAACGCTCGCAGCACGAACCTTGCGCTCGCCAGCGTGCACCTCCTCCAGGACGGCAGCAGCTTGCTGCTCCCAGAGGCGTCAGCCTGGCTCGCTTTCTTGCAGTTTGTTGAGGCACCGGTATGGCGCTAGGTCGTGACAGAATGGTCGGACTTCAGCCTAGCAGTGGTTCAGGTCTGAAGCAAAACTCCTTCCTGTCAGGAGGCTCGATGACGCTGGGCGCTGGCCCAGCTTTGGAGCAGCTGAAGAAGACAGTGAGCTTGCAATACCTGTCCTCGCATTGCGCTGGTCGGACCTCTGCACTCACCCACGCTTGGACGGCTCTGCAGGCTGACCGGATGGTCGAAGAGCAGCAGTCTACAAAGCACGCAACAGAGGCTTATGTGAGCTCAAAAACTGCTTGCAAGACAATATCTCCACCTCTACTTTTGTGACTGCTGCCTCGTCTGTTTGCAGCGTTTGAAATTGCAAGAGGTCCAGAGGCAGCTGGCAGAGATGCAGCAATCCTACACACGAGAGAAGACAGAGAATTCACAGCTTAAGGCGAAGATAAAAGATGGTAAAGTCATGTTGTTATGACCACAGCAGTGCAACTACGGTATTTCTCACTTTGTGTTGTGATTTGCAGATCAGCAACAGATTCAGTATGTCACATCCAAGGTGTCAATGGTTGAGACAATGCATGATGGACTGCGCATGGCAATGTCTGGTCTGCGCACAGATGTTCAGGATGGTATGACCTGCTATGACTTTATGTCCTTGTCCCAAACGTGCCATAATTACAAGCTGAGAGGGTGCTGTACCTTGCAGCTGAGTCATATCGTCACAAGCTGTCTTGCAGATTTGACAGAAGATTTTCAGACTGTGAGGTGACTCATAGCTGCTGCCAGATACTTAGGGAACGATGCCTTTTGCTTGTCTGTGCTGATATGTCACAGTCAGACTTGAATGCAAAGTGACTTCTGCTATTGAATGCAGGCTTTTGGCAACAAGATTGAGCAGCTGCAAGCTGCCAATGCCAATGCTCATGAGAAGCTCACCTCAGGTGAAACGCATTTGAGATTAGTGCTTTCATGGCCTGGCTACACTGCATGACTGCAGACAGATATACATGGCGGCACTCTTCCAACTGTGCTGTTTGCAGCTGTACAACACTGTGAGGAGCTGAAAAAGCACACTGTGCAGCTGACTGCATCTATGGAGCACAACAGCCTACAGCATCAAAACGAGTGTGAACAATTGGTGAGTCAAGTCCCATGGTCGGTGCTCTTCTTGTGAACGTGAGCTTGTGCTGTAGCTGATACATGCATCCCTTCTCAGGCAAAGGACCTTCATGAGGCTGAGGTATCTGGGGCAGAGCACCGACAAGTTGGTGAAAGTCTGAAGGCTGAGCTCTCTAAGACCTTGCATGACCTGTCAGCCTTGCAAACCAGCCATGCTGCTCAGACCAACCAGTACAACAAGCAGATATCTGGATATGAGGAGGAGATTCAGGCTGCAAGGCTGCACATCATCACCATTGAGTCTGATCTGAAGGCCAACCTGGCGAGAGCAAGCACAGCTGAAGAGACAGTTGTCTTGCTCAACCACACCATTGATGATCTCAAAACCCAGCTACATGCTGGCTCAGAGCAAGCAGAGTCTTTGAGATCTGACCTGCTGGCTAAGCTTGCTGAGCACGATGCTCTGGTAGAAGAGCATAGAATGAGTCTTGAAAGATGTCATGAGCTGTCCGCCAGTCTGCAGCAGTCTGACGAAGCATTGCAAGCCAAAGTTGCTGACTTTGACCAGGTTGTGAGTAGTCTTGAGGCTGAGAGACTTCTCAAGGTATGTGACTGCACACCTGTGGCAGCTGTGCTTCCGTTGTGCTCACTTCTTACTCTCTGACACTATATTTGTCTGTTTGCAGGAAACCCTTTCAGGAGAGCATGAACAGGTAGTCAGGCAGGTGGTCGAGCTGCAGAGCTTCATCACCTCTGCTGGGGAAGTTGCAGCAGAAGCTCAGGTATGCCTGTACTGACATGCTGATTGTCACATCTGTCCAACAGCAATGTTGTTTCAGCTAAGCTTGGGGGTAACACACAGCTGCACATTCATACAGGAGTCCCACAGTGCCGCTGTCACAGCTTTACAGGCAGAGCTAGCTGTCAGCAAGCAGGAGACACTGTCTGCCAAAGCAGATGGTGACTTCTCTGTGAAGGAGGCTGTTCTGGGTGCAGATAAGAAGGTTCAGCGCCTGACAGAGAGAACTGCCAAGGCAAGT
>JAABUK010007345.1_pt1 | contig 15954 bp, 12 predicted proteins | sample 5559141 | NCBI WGS metagenome assembly JAABUK01 (sample SAMN10711869, study PRJNA513367) | rock metagenome | isolation source: Antarctica rocks | place: Antarctica: Victoria Land, Pudding Butte nord | collected 2016-01-03
CCTGACAGGGGGCGCAGATATGCTCTGAGATTGCCGCTGGGTCTCAGGCTTCAAGCCACATCTGCATACACATGATGGTACTTCCTGCTTGGCGTTGACGACATGCGCGTTCTGTGCGACACATACACAGGTCACTGCAGTTACCTAATTAGAAGTCTGCTGCAAGGGCTGGCCGTGTTCTGCCTTTTCCGGATCTGAGAGAACTTCACAAGGGGTTTTCTGCTGATTGCAGACCTGTCATCAGAGAGTAGACCAGTACTGTGCGGCAGGCACCGCTGCATTCTGGTTGTTTCCCTGCAGAGATCGACGCTCTGCAGGCTACCGGGGCAGTCTGAAGTTTGGAATCGAAGATCGCAGCGTGTACAATGATCCCTAACTTCCTTAAATAAAAGAAAGGTGTGCTGCGCGGCTCTATGAAGCACGCCGCATGTCAAAAGCAGCTGTGCACAGTCTGACTAAGCAGTGTCGGAAAGTCGAAATTTAAAACCTCTGCAGTGTATCGAGGGACTGTGCCTCTGCACGTACAAGTCCCGAGAATCCGTGCGCACATCTAATTCCGTTGTGTCCCGCTCACACAAGTTATTGGCGTGGGAGTTATCATGCAGAGCTAGTCAGGGCCATGTGAAGCTTGTCGCGCTGCTTGCCTTCTTGGTGGGCGAGTGTGCGTCACTGATCAGCAATGTTTGGCTGCTTGATGCAAAGACAGCGGGCTCGACCAAATACCTGTAATTTCTTGCACTTTGCTCTTTCAAAGGTGAGATACGTCAGATCTGATGTGATCTGTTGTCATGCTTTGTGCTTCTCAGGCGCCAAGTCATACTTGAGCTATGCATACTGTAGTTGAACACGCTGGTCATAGCGGAGCACAAAGATTCCAGACTAGCAGCAAGCACTCTACAAACCATTGCGGCTGCCTGTGCTCTCGGGCAGGGTGATGTGTCAGTTTTGGTTGCTGGATCATCTGTAGAGCCTGTCAGTAAGGCAGTTCAGAACATTACTGGGGTTCACAAGGTCCTGGTGGCAGATCATGAGAGTCTCAGTCATCATGTAGCAGAGCCACTTTCAGAACTTGTGGTAGCTCTGCATACAAAGTGAGCCATGGTTTTACAAGGAGCTATGTAACCCTGTGCTGCAGCAGACTGTTTTGAACACAGCTTGATTGCCACTTGTCTATGCAGGCACAACTTCTCCCATATTTTGGCTCCCTCAAGCACCTTTGGCCGCAACCTGCTGCCGCGTGCAGCAGCTCTTCTTGACTGTCAACCTGTCAGCGATGTCACTGAGGTTCTTGATGCCAGCACATATGTAAGGTGCTGCTCCCATAATCTCATTTGCTGTTGCAATTTGTAGATAATATTACTGCTGTAGGCAGCAGTCATCAATGTCAAGAGTAAATCCCTTTGTGCTTGGCACTGCGTTGCTCACTTCTGGTTGCCTCTCTCTGTGAAAGTCAACCTAAACGTGCAGCAGATGTGTTGCATCCAACAGGACGGACTGGGCTGCTTTGTGTCAGTCACAGCAACATGCAAATTGCGTCTGTGCAGGCCCATCTATGCTGGCAATGCCTTGGAGACAATCCAGTGCTCAGCGGACTCACTTCAGATGTTCAGTGTACGCACGACTGCCTTTGAGAAGGCGACCACCAGCCAGTCTGCACCAGCAGCAGTGGAGCCTGTCAGCACTGAAGACCTGGCAGCAGCACAGGTGGTCACTTATCTTTTCAGTCCAACCAGGCAGCAAACAAACACAAAGGCAAAGGCTGGCCCAAAACGTCTTTAAGCGCACAGTATACACACAGCATGCTTAGATGATGTGTATGTACGCATTGCATGGGCCTGCATCGTTCCTGCATGTCTGGGGGCACGAGTACTTAGCTTTCAGCACGTAAGTGCACCATGATAAGCTTGACAATGTGTTGTGCAGTCCACCTCCATTGACACACGCTGGGAGGACGAGACTGTGCAGAAGAGCGAGCGGCCAGAGCTCGGAGCAGCAAGAGTTGTGATATCAGGTGGTCCACACAGCTTGATATTTCTGGCTGCACCATGGCAGTCAGGATGCATGCAAAGCCACCGCGAGAGCCTGCAATCTTTCTGACTGTCACTTGCAATTTTACACCTCTGGATGCAGGGGGCTGGTGTGAGTGCTTGACATCAGCCTGTTGCACGTCCCATGAGAGATGGAATAGTCACTGTCTTGACCTTGACCTTGACCTGGTACACTCCAGCTGTCATCGCTCCTGACAGGAAGCCCAAGCAGTTGCAGTCAGGACCAGCACAATTCTTTAGTAGCAAGTACTGTTGCATCAGGTGGCCGAGCATTGAAGACAAAGGAGAACTTCCAGCTGCTGGAGAGCTTGGCTGACAAGGTGGGGGGAGCTGTGGGCGCTTCTAGGGCTGCAGTTGATGCCGGGCTGTGCCCCAATGACATGCAGGTAATGCCTGTTCTGTAATGCCTAGCTTTGTTATTGCAAACGCTAGTATCCACTATCTTCAGCAGGAAGCTGCCGTCAGCATCTCCTCGGCGTGCGCGCTGATCCCCTGCTCATGCATGCACTTTCTGTAATCTGGAGGTGTTATAGAAAGGTTCGATGAGTTGTTGACAGCCCAGTATCTAGAAGAAAGCGTCTCTAGCCAACAAGCTGGTAGCTGGCACTAATCTCTCACGTACGAATTGGCGTTTCTGGCATCTGTCTCAACAGCCATAGCACAATTTGGCTTCTGGCCAGCTGACTGCGTGATGATCTTTCACCGACAAGTCCTGCTCATTCAGTTTGCTGGTGTTGCTTGCTCAGGTGGGGCAAACTGGCAAAGTTGTTGCTCCGGAGCTGTACATTGCTTTGGGAATCTCAGGTGCCATTCAACACCTGGCAGGCATGAAGGACTCCAAGTGTATTGTGGCAATCAACTCAGACCCAGATGCACCCATTTTCCAGGTGACTTCTGCCAGTCAGACTGTACATCAAGGCCATTGGATGCAGGAACACACTGACATTGCATCACAAAGCATTCCTCTGCATGTCAAATTAGGCCTGGTACTCAAGCTTGTGCTCACAGCCTAACCCCTCGAGTTTCCTACTGTACAAGGTAAACAAGGAAAGCAAGCAGGATTACCGCATCAAGTGCAGCTGTAGTGCCATGCTTTTGGCTGAAAGCACCCTACTTTGTACGTGCGTCTGACGTTAGCTTGCTGATTTAGGCAGCAGGCTGCATGCAAATAAATGGATGCCCTCAGCTTTCAAAAGAGTGCTTTCAAGGGTGGCAGCCAAACTCAAATGCAACTTGTTGATTGCATGCACTGCTTGTTTGCAGGTTGCAGACTATGGTCTAGTCGGTAATCTGTTCAACATTTTGCCTGAGCTAGAGAAAGAATTTGCCTCTCTGAAGACATAACAAGATCTTAAGATATATATATACAGTACAGGCACAGGCCTTACCGTCAAGCTTGTGTCTTGCCATGTATCACCAGCTGAGGTTCCAGAATGACTGCTCATGTGCTTTTTTGACATGGAATGTTGGAGCTTATTAGCAAGCTTTGTCTTGGCAGCAGTTGTTCAGGTCGCTACTTGCAAGCTAGGAAACTTCAGTCGTGCATTGAGCAGAATGTCCTCATTGTGGTCAGAACTCATGCCTGCAAGCCTTTGTAAATCTTCTCCGACCTTGTGCTAAATCAAGTGCGCAAATATTCATCAACTCGGTCAGAAGCTTTGGGACTGGGCCTGCCATTTGCAATTTGGTCATCCCCGCTCTGACACATGAAATCCCAAGAATTACCCACATCCCAGCTATGGAATCGCATCATCTGTCGCGAAGGCAATCATTGCGGAAAAGTTGCGAGCCAGATCCGTGGTTTTGCTACAGCCTAGATCGAATCGATCTTCGACATGCAGTATTCGAATAAGCCGCTCTTCGGCGGCGATGCTGCGCAAAGCTATCAGGTCGGTACCTGTCCGTACCTGTCACATTCTTTTGTAGACCCGAGTAGATTTCTAAGATATCATGTGCTGACTGTAGCAACAGACAGGCAACAGCGAAAACGGCAACAGAAGCACATACGACCGACAGGTGCGTCTGCCTTGGCAGCACTGACTCGACCAGGGTCCATGTCCGCTTGATTTTGACCCTGAAACCTTCTGTATGACCCGCAGTCTCCGAACATGAACGCACAGAGAGATGGCTTGGCTGTCCAGTCCGTTGAAGGCCCAACAGGGTCAGAGACACGCAACGTCAAAGTTGAGAAGGAGGAACCCCTGATCGAGCAGGTAAGACTGTCAGAAACAGTCTGCACCTGGCTCACTGGTGCCTTGCCAGTGTCCATGCTATGACTCAGGCAATATCTCCATCTGCTGCATTTGTGGCCCCTTGCCTGAGTAGCTGCTTGTTAATGATAGGGCGGATACAGTGGTTCTCAGAAACACAAGTCTGAGAATAGCCCAGCCGCTGCGGCCTCTCAAGGATCAGGTTTGCACCAGGCAAGCTATTCATCAGGTGCCCCCAGCGCAGGATGGTCCACAGCATCCCCTGCTGCTGTTTGGGGCTCCACCCAATCCACTGGCATAGGCAAGAACTTTGCTGCCAATGAGTCAGCAGGGTCAACTGGTCAGAGCCTACTGCAGAAAGCGAAGGAGTACCTACCTGGTCAGGGCACGGCTCAGACAGATTCCACAGCACAGTATGGTACCCAGAATGATACCAAGGATGGCTCACACCAGAGCCTGCTTGACAAGGCGAAGGAGTACTTGCCTGGGGTGAATAGTTCTGAGTCTACACGGCAGGGTGGTATCAACCAAGAGCAGGAGCAGGACGGGATTCACGACATCTCTGTGGTAAGATAGCATGTGCTCCGCCATGCTGTCCATGCATGCTAGCTTCCACGAGTCATCATCACCGTGATTGTGTTAGATGTGAGCAACCAAGGTTTGCTGTTGCACCTGTGTGAAGCTGTATTGTTAGCGTGTATTTACAATGTGCCAAGTGATGCAACAGAGCCTCAGTAAAGACAATCAAACTGCAAACTCACTATGTCAATAAATGCTGCATGTGCTTCAGAGATCTGTCATTTAGTGCAACACAACACAATATGCAGTTCTTTGGGTTTTGACAGACCTAAACCTCTCTCAGTTGTGGCTGCAGGGCCCAAAGCAAGCTGGTACCTACAGCCGCCCAGGAGCTGAGCCAGTGGTCCTTGGAACAGCCTCAGCCTGGCACACTGACACAAATGCCAACTATTCTCCTGACCGCATCGAGAAACTGAGCAACACAACAGGCTTGGCTAACAATCACAGCGAGACCGCTAGCAACCCTGACTCAATGACTGGCCAGCAAAGCAACAAAGCAGGAGTGGCTGGTCAACATGAGCCACACTCCAGCGTCAACCATGCTGCAAGCTCTGCCAGAGGCATTGGTGCATGCAGCTCTGACCTTGACAACAATTCAGCTCAACAGGGCTATGGTCAGACTGCTGGTGGTCGCAGCGAGTACTCTGGTCAGCCAAGGTACAGCTCAGTCAGTACCTTTGGAGGCACCTCTGGTCAGCAGGGCTCCGGCCACCCTAGCAGTGTCAATGGTGATGCTGGTCAGCATGGCCACACTCAGTCTGATGATCTTGGCAGCAACTCTGGTGCACCCAGGTACAGCCAGGCCAACACCTTCAGCAAGAATATTGGACAGCAGGCTCACAGCCAGTCTAGTGATCTTGGCAGCAACTCTGGTACACCCAGGTACAGCCAGACCAGCGCCTTTGGCAGCAATGTTGGGCAGCAGGCTCACAGCCAGTCTGGTGATCTTGGCAGCAACTCTGGTACACCCAGGTACAGCCAGACCAGCACCTTTGGCAGCAATGTTGGGCAGCAGGCACACAGCCAGTCTGGTGCTGGCAGCAGCACTTCTGGTACACCAAGGTACAGCCAGACCAGTCAGCAGGAGCCCAGGCAATCAGGCGGGTTTGACCGCCAGTCTGGTGGTTCTGGCAGCAACTCTGGCCAGAAGGGGTATAGTCAGACTAGCGCATTCAGTGCAACCTCTGGTCAGCAGCAAGGCTACAATCAGGCTGGAGGGTTCAGTGAAAGGCAGGGAGTTGCCGCCTATGAGCCTGTCACCCGGCTGCCGTCCACTGGCATTCCCCCTGTCTTCCACCCTCCCAGCTACATCACCTCAGAGACACCCTCCTATGACAAGACCATCATCACAGAGGGCGGCAACCCAGGTTCTCAGCCAGGCCACCAGAGTCACAGCAGTGACACAGGCGGTGTCCATGCAAAGGAGGCCCTTCAGCCTCTCACTGAGGTCACATCATGGGGCACCAGCAGCGATGTTGAGGATGTGAATGCCAAGCAGGCACTGCAGCCGCTCACTCAGATTCCAGGTGGGAACAGTGACCAGAAGGCAGATGCAGTGCACGCTAAGGATGCGCTGCAGCCTCTGACAGAGGTGCCGGCTCAGGAGGGCAAGGGTCTCGTTGAGAGCATCATGGAGTACCTGCCTGGCCAGCAGCAGACTGGCGCTGTTGAGGTGAGCACTCTGCTCAGATCACCTTTGCCTGCCATGATCACCATACAACCATGCAATGTATGCTGAATGCTTGCTGGAGTCTTGATCATGCTTTGGCAGCCACAGGAGGCAGACTTATCAAGTTGCACCCTTCAGGCATAGAGCAGTGCTGAAGTGCTGGGGTTTGTGCAGCATCTGTTGTGCTTTCCCATGCTCAATTCACACATCTGTATCAAAGTGAACTTCCCCTTTATAGTTGACATTGTGCAGAGTTGACATCATGCTGCTTTGACACACTTGGCCAACTTCCGAGATGGAGAGCTGTGGCATGCATCCCTGCTTTCACCTGTCTGAACAGAAATCTTGATTGTGTGTCTTGTGATCTATGCAGCAAGAGCAGTACTCACAGCAGCCAGGCTTCTTTGACCGAGCCAAGGCATATGTGCCTTCCCTGCACAGCAGTGACCCCAGCCACCAGACAGGGGAGCCCCTCACCACCCCCCAGCAGGCTCGGTACACCCCCACCTCCACCTTCGCTAACACTCAGCACACAGAGGCGCCGCCAAGCCTGCTAGACAAGGCCAAGGCTTACATCCCTGTGCTGGGCAGCGCCACAGAGTTTGACCCTGCTACAGAAGCACGCATGCAGCAGGATGATAAGCTGTACCAGGAGATCCCTGAGGGAGACACTGGCTGTGAGCCTGAGAGCTCCCACCATGAGAGCCTGCTAGACAAGGCCAAGGCCTACATGCCTGCCATGGGAGCACCTGGCACCACCACTGCTGGCATTGACGTGAGTTTTTTGCCACGTTCCCAAGCATTGTGCTGTCGTCACAGGCATCGTTTGCTCAAATTGGTGGCGTGACAACTGAAGCATCTTTGTCATGGTCACTGCTTGCCACTCCAGCTGAACCAACCCCTAGCATGTGTGTGCATCTCCCATCTCAGACTGTATTGATGGAAATTCCAGCCTGGCAGCTTTTCCAAGTATGTGTGCAGGGGTCATTTGGCTAGCGCAGTATTGCATATTTTTACCGCCAGCCAGTATTTGTTGCAGGCATTTAAGCTTTGCTTGCCTTTTTGCACTTTGGCAGCCAAAAGCAATTGCTTAGCAGTTCCTTAACAGTGCACATATTGCTCATTTACATTGACTAAACATGACTGTGTACTGAGCCTAGTCGCAAGTCTGGCTGTGGTGCTGTTCATTGGCTATGGCTTACAAATCAGCTTTGTTGCCAATTGAGCTCAGCTTGATCGTCTCCTCATTGTCTTGCATGGAGTCATGAACTTGCTGTTTTCATCACAGGTGCTTTTGTCTTTGAACAAGTCTGGTACCAAAGCACTTCACAGGAGCAGAAATTTTCGTGAATGTTATTACTGCTGCTGAGCAAAGTGCAGCTCTATGCTGGAAAGCTTGGGGGCACAAGTACTGTCAGCAGCAACCTGTCGGCATGAGTCTTGGTATTTTCCAGTACTGACAGACTGTGCTAATGCATGAGCTGATTTATTTTCCATTTCAATCCAGGCCAACACTGGTGCCAGTGCCGGTTCCCCTCACAAGGGCTTAGTGGAGGAGCTGGTTGAGAAGGCCAAGGAGTACCTTCCTCACCAACTGACAGGAGTTGAGACTGAGTCCACAGCCTCAGGAGCAGGTTATGCTGGCTCTGGGTCTACTACTACTGGCTACACTGGGTCTACCACTGGGGGTAATGCTGCCTCAAATTATACTGGATCCACCACTGGTGGCTATGCGGGCTCAAACTATGCTGGCTCCAATGCCTCGCACACCAGGGTGAGCCGTGTATGATTCTAACCCTATGATATGATTTCGACAGGAACGTAATGTGCAGTATAGTGTGATTTGCCTGAATAATCTTGAGGTCTTGACGTTATATTGTTTTGACCGCCTTTGTCCGAGTACTTTGGCTGCTACAACAGTTTGATTTTGGTGCCTTGTGCATGTCACAGCAAGTCCAGCTGCTGCAGGCTGTGCTGCTGTGCCTCAGGAATTTAGACTGGCATTGATGAAGGTACTGATCTGCTGTTGCAGGAAGTTGATCCTCAGATTGGCGGTGTCAGGCTTAGCAACCGCCCTATCTTGGGTCCTGATGTTGGCCCAACATCATACTCAACGGCGACAGAAGATGAGGCACCTCATGGCATTGTTGACAAAGTCAAGCAGCTTGTGGGCCTGGGGCCAGCTACGTCCCCTGCGGTATGCTTCTTTGTCACAAAGGCACTTCATACAATGCTCCCTTCACAAGCTGCATGTTGCTGACTTAGTGCAGCAGTGGCAACAGCTGATCAACATTTTGGCTATGCAGGATCATCACGACTATGAGGAGACTCCATCCAGCACAGGTTTGGCATCTCAGGGCGTCAATGCTGGGGTCCTGGGTTCCACAAGCAGAGTGGATTCCTTGGATGGGGACGATGATGACATCTTTGTGGACGCACCTGAAGAGCTGGAGTCAGTGTCTTTTACATCGACAAATACAAGCTACACGCAGCTGCCTGCTGACACAGGCTACAACCAACAGCCTGCGGGCAGTGCTTACACGTCCAGCTACAAACAGCCCTATGTCAATCAGAGTGGCCCGCCTAAGGTCGACACCAGCAACGACCCTGACGACACATTCGGCCCCGTGAAGCCTCGCCAGGGGCCTGCGCAACCAGCTGCTGCTGCCAACCAGCGAGGCCCAGCGACATTTGGGGACGACGATGACTACGAGGGGACTGGTGGTGGCACACCTGGCAAGAAGGGTTTCAGAGCCAAGATGAAGGGCAAGCTGGGCGCTAAGAAGGAGCAACATCAGGAGAAGAAGAAAACCAAAGCCAACGAAGACTTGGACAACAAGATGCAGGAGAAAGAGATCCCCAAGGCTCAGGCTGTCACGGTCAGTATGCAGATTTTACAGTTGATCTGCTGCTATGTTCAGTTGCATAGCAAGAGTACAGCAACATCGGGTCAGCACATGTTATAGCTTCAAAGCCATGTGATATGGCAAGCAGAAGACCTTTGCTCCCTGCTGCTGTTGCGCTGTTTCTGGCTGGACTGTACTTGACACAAATGTGCCAAACAACGCTCAAGCATCTGCAAAGAGAGTTTGCCAACCACTTTACAACGGTTGACAAAAGCATGCCTGGCTTTCACATAAGTGTGTGCTTGCTGCTGTGCAGACACCAGCAGCCCCAGAGCAGGCAACCAAAGCTCCCACTGCTGGCTCAAACCTTGGGCCAGGGGGTGGTGGTGGCATGATGGGGGGTGTGGTTGGGGGAAGCCCTGCAGACCCTCACGGCAATGCACAATCAGACAGTAAGCAGGATGCAGCTCCAGCTTCTGCCAAGCCTGCCAGCAACCACAAGACTCCGCATGAGGCTGTGAAGGCAAATGAGCACGCCGGTGGGTCAAACATCAGGATGGGTAGTGATGCACAGCAGAAGGCAGAGGAGGCCCCTCCCAGAAAGCACAAGTCAGGCTTCATGAGTAAGCTGAAGAAGCCGTTTAGCAAGTCATAGGTGTATTGTCAGGGTATGAGAAGCAGTTTATGTAAGGCCAGACAAGAGAAGTTTTTGGGGCCTGCAACTTGCACGCAGGCCGCAGCAAAGGACTGTGCAGTCATGTGCACTTTTCATGATGTCTCTCTTGATTATTAATCTATTTCATTGTGTTGCGATATGTCGACTTTTATGACTTGACAGATCTCTTTAGACCTGGTGAGTGAAACACATGGTGTAAACCGTGCAGCCAGTGGCTTTTTTTATTGCGCGTCAAGTGGGTACTCAGCTTTCATTTCATGACCATGGATCCTTAGTAACTGGATCTCAGATACTCATTTTCAAGGAGGCACTGATCTGCAGCGCTTGGTAACATGCCTGGATCATGTAGATCTTGTGGCATGTTATGCAGTCATGCAAGGTTGTGTTAGGCTGCACAATGCATCCGACAATGCATCCGACAATGCATCTCGACAATGGCCATCCAGCTTTCATGTTGTGACTACGGATATCCAGCCTACATGCTGTGACAATGCTGAACAAACAACAGGCAGAGTAGCTTGAGAGGTGTCATGATTGACTATGACTCGCACCGTCAGCACATAAGACAGTGCAGCAGCGTATGCACAAAGGTTCACTTCCCTCTCTCGCAACTACCAGACATCAATCTGCAAACAAGCCAAACTCCAGCACTTAGGTGTCAAGGCAGCATTTAGCACTTTGTGCAAAAGGCACATAAGCCTTTGCCGTGCAGTGCAGGCCAGTTGCCATGCAAACTGTCACATCAGTCTGCTCTGCACTGATGCCATACTTTACTTTGGCTTACAGACCAGACAACATCACACAGTGAAAAGAGAGATGAGAACAAGCAAAATCATGTCAGCATTTGCAATCATGTCAATGATGGGAGGAAGGGCGTCTGCTAAACAGCTGCTAACACAAAACATAAATCTACTCTACGTCAGGCAATTGGGCAACCAGAAGCGGCCAAGTTACTGCAATAACAGCTTGGCAACTAAGCAGCCAGAAGGAGCTGTGGTTTCATTAGCTGTTGCTAACCAAGTGTCTGAGGTGTGCCTTTGCTGCCCATCTGCTCAGAAGCAACGAGGTATCTACTCGGCAATGTCATCATCATCTGCATCAGGCAGAGGCATAGCTGCTGCATCATGCAGCTGCTTCTCATACTCTGCCTGCTGCTGCTGGTCTATCTGCACCTCAGGGGGAGCCAGGGCCACTTGCTCGACAAAGTGTAGGTTGGGGTCACTGCAGACAAGAAGTGCTGTGATGAGTTGAAATGGCCAATGCAAACATGTGCAACAGAGCTGTCTGGCAGTGCAGTACTCGTTTGCAAGTACCTGCCAGGCAGCATGCATTTGTGTGTGGCCTTAGTGCAGACAGCCTTGCAGATGCATACACTTTTGACACCAAAGTTGGCTTACCCAACAAGCTTGCGAGCAAGATACAGAAAAGGCTTCTCGTAGTTGTAGTTGCTCTTTGCAGAGATCTCATGATACTGAAGATTCTTCTTTCTGTGGAAAGTGACCTGCTTTGGCTTCACCTGCCTGTTCTTGACATCAACCTTGTTGCCACAGAGAACAATGGGGATATTTTCACACACCCTGCACTAGGAGGATATATCAGCTCTGTGCAAAGTCGTGATGCATAGAGAGTGAGCGACAAAGTCATGCTCACCGACATAGGTCTCTATGCCATGTTGGTACATTCTTGTATGTGAGCCTTGACGTCACATCAAACATGATGATGGCACATTGACCATGGATGTAGTATCCGTCACGCAGTCCACCAAATTTTTCTTGCCCAGCTGTGTCCCAGCAGTAGAAGCGTAGCTTGCCACGGTTTGTTGTGAAGTCCAACGGGTGCACCTCAACCCCAATAGTGGCTGCGGTTGCACGGCATAGAATTAGACTTTCACAAGTAGCACAGAGCACGGTAAACCGGGCTTGCTAAAAAAGTTTCTAGAAGCATGCCAGGTACTTACGTTCATATTTCTTTTCAAATTCTCCGGTCAGGTGCCTCTTCACAAAGGTTGTCTTTCCTACAATCAGCAGAACAATGTCTGTCAACATAAGTCGACCTAACACGTCGGCTCGGGCTCGCCGCCAACTCGTGGTCCTGAGGACAATAAGAACTGTGCTTTACGTCGCACCTGTTCCACCATCTCCGACCAGCACAAGTTTGAACGATGGAACGCCCTCGGGTGTTGTCTGACCTGGCAAAGCCTGCAATTCAGCAAAAACTGTTGCAATCAAGCCAGATCAGTGTTGACAAGCAGCAATGATCTCACAAGCCGCAAAAAGAGTGTACGAGACTACAGGTCGCCGCAAATGCAACCTTACCATGATGTCGATCAATCAGGACAATGTTGAGTGCACAGTTTTGCTGCGCTGGGAAAGTTGGCAGACACTGGAGACTTCTGTGCACTTTCATTCCTCGCGGTAGGGTTTTCTAATTCCGTCTCAAATTAAACAAATTAGCATTGCGTATGATAGGTGAGGGATGCGCTGATCTGGGGCATGGAAGTATTGTGGCAAAGTGTTCAATCATGTACGGATGTGTTAAGCTGCGCGATGCATTTGAAGTGCATATCAGACTCAGGATACACTTACAGCTATGGTAAGTCGAATCGCTGACTGGAAAGCTGCTCAGCAATTAAATTAGCATTTCGCGCCTGGTCACTGCATGAGCGGCTGCATGCGCATACGACGCCTGCTGTTGTTTCATGTCGTGACTTTATGATCTGTTGATGGAAGTATATGCTCAGAGCACTGCAAGCATGAATGGTTGCATGAAATGCACAGACCATTTTGCTCCAAAGCTTCGCTGCGTACATTGTAGCACACGACAGATCAGTTGATCGTCACGCCTAGGAGCATGATGTTCCTGAGCAGCACCTGCATTATCCATTTTACTTATCAGCCTTCAGAATGAGCCAATTGCCAACCCTACATATTTGAATGTTGCACCGTCTTGGACGCACAGCGGCAACGTTGTTTGAAACCTGGAAAGCTTTGCCCAAGCGATTGACGGACTTGCCAGTTAGGAATACTTTTGTGAGACAGACTTTGCTCTGCGATAAACTGTCATAGTGATACTACTGTCTGCATAGAAGGACGGGTAGCTCCCTCAGTGTTGAGAGCAACAGAGCAGGTATCGCAGACATAGTTAGCTGGTTTGCGCGAGCAGGGCGGCTCGACCTGCCACGGCAGCTTCCATGTGAGGTGAGGGATAAGGGGGGCGTGCGCAAATCTAACATCGACGAGCAAAATCAAGGCTGTCTTCATTTGCCCAATACTTTTTAGCTGGTACAGATTGGCATGGCCAAAGATCCGCAGTCTACTGTGCAGCAACCGCTTGGTCCGCCCGACGATCGGTACGTACCAAAAGGCGTCAAGACAAAGAGCATCTCACAGTAAGTTGCACACTTTCTGCTGGCACAGTGGCTGCTGAGTATCAGTTTTCTTTATCAAGTTCTTGGCACCCTACTTGTGCACACGGTGGCCCACAACTCAATAAGAAATGAAGCTTGATGCATATCATGCAGGTGGCTTGAGCTGAGATGGTTTCAGTATCAAATAACAATCGGCACATACTGTTTTGACTGGTGGGAAAGGCTTCTTGTACACTTTTTCCTGCTAACTGTGATTGCGCTAGTATTATATGGAGCATACAAGCAAGTGCTGCTTGTTGCTAGTCTGTACAACTGGTGGTCTCAACAACACATTGCTGGCATTGGGACTGCCAAACATCCAACATAGCCTGTGCAATGCTGTTTTGAGCTGATGGCCAGTGTGTGGGTTGCATCAGCATGTCAGCTGGCTTTGCCTCAAGTCACAATTGAATTACAAATGCACAAGCTAGCATGCGTCAGGTTGTCTGCATGTTTGAGAAGACAGACCACTGCGCATTGGTTCCGTTTATTGTGTTCGTGCAAGCCTATACAGTTTGCAGATCAGTGCATCCTTGGGAACGTGTATCTGAGATCCAATCTATCAAGGAAAGCCTATACAGTTTGCCAGGGTCACAGTTTAGTTGCTTGTCTTACAGTGCAAGTACACCATGTGACATGAATGACCAAGCCTGTGCAACATGCAGACAGTGTCACATAGCATACGCGTCTGCAAGCCCTTGCACAGTACTGAATAAGAAAGTAAGCAGATGCATAGCCAACTCCATACACGCGTAAGCAATGATCTGCAAGGCAAGCTGGTCAAGTCACTATCTGCTTTGGTGATTCCACAGTGGCTGTACTTACACAGCATTACTTTGCAGCAGCTGCTTTAGCTGGATTGGTGTGCATGTATGGAGACTCGCCACCCATGGAAGCTGCGTAAGCCTCAGCGTAGTCTGTGACATCACACTTGGTTTTCCTATATTGAAACATTGCACTGGCTGGTGACAGTGGCTTGGGTCTCCAGCCATACTCCTGACTTGAGGTGATTGGGAGCACATAAGCCATGCTTGGCATCTGCACCGAGCATAAAGGCTTCACATACAAACACCGCAATGGTACCGGGCTAACAACATCAAGTAGGGGCCAACTGACCTGATGCGCATGTTTGGGTCCCCCCAAACTAGCCAAGAATTGTGTTGCCTCCAAAACTTCACTGCTGCCAGGCTTCACCACCTTTGGCGTAGTGTAATTTGGCTTGTCTGGTATCACGTTCACTGCAGGCACAGCTTACTGATTCTTACCAGGTGACTCGACGCATGGCAGTGAGCTGTGATTCAATCGTGTTGGGCGCAGTAGTTATGCCTCTTTCAACACCACTAATGGCTGCGATATGGCACGACTCACTTTTGCTTGGATTTGGCACTTGGAAATTGCTACTTAGCTTCAAGCAAGAGGCTTCTTTCTTGCAGTGTTCACGCCATATCTGATTCCGAGCGACCTGCAAGACACAACATCCCTCAAGCACTGCACATTTTGCGCTGCCTTAGGTGCTTCGACGTGAGCACCTCGCCAGCAACTTCGTGCGACATGCTGCTTGCTTTGTCGAACAGAGTCTAAACCTGACGCTGCGCGTTCAGTCCTGCCAGCACCCGACAAATAAGATGTCGCGAAAAGTTTTCTTTCGTGGTAAAGGGGCACCACGCTCGCCGAGTTACAAGCTTGGAGGGCCTGACCTAACCAGCAGGAGTGAATGGTCACATGGCATGCGCATGTGCTGGAACCTGAGGTGTTCGGGCAGAGAGAGAGAGAGAAGTGTTTTTTCAGCAACAGGTACTGATCTTTCCTCGACTGCGCAGACTGTACCTGGCAAACTGCTCACGCGTGTGGGACACCTTGTGTGTGCTCCTGTCGAGCAGGATGCAGCTATGTCATACAAGCTCCGTGTGTAATCACAGATCAAGCAACCACAAACCCCTCACACCACAGTTGGCAGCAATCAGGGCACCATGTTCTGAGCCGGGCAGACGTGCAGCTTCCAGCGATCTTGTAGCCCGCGCAGCTGGAGGAGGCTACGGAAGCACTGCCCGCGAGCCAAATTTCGACAGTGTCAAGTTTAGACAAGAGTCGGGGGCGTCTGCTAGCACTAGCGCCGTGATCGATGTCACAGATGACAGGCAGAAAAACACACGTATGGAGGATGTGAAGCAGTTTCTTGAAGCAGAACTGGGACGAATATTTAACGATGGGGTGAGTTGCAAGTCAGCTGCTCCTTGCTTTGTTTAGCTGTTTCTGCAATACTGGCTGAAACTATGTTGCTACTATTTTCAGGAGGTGACCCGTGCCAAGTACGCAGCTGACATGAAATTTCAGGATCCAGTAGTCAATTATGCGAGCTTGGATGGATTCGTTTTCAACATCAAGGCTCTGCGCACAGCGTTTGATGTCACTTTCAATCTGCACAACATTGACATCAATGGCCCAGAAGAGATCAAAACCAGGTACCCTTTTTTGCCTGACAAGCTGGCCACATGGCTGCCTGCTCACCAAGTCCTCATC
>JAABUK010007347.1_pt1 | contig 15951 bp, 12 predicted proteins | sample 5559141 | NCBI WGS metagenome assembly JAABUK01 (sample SAMN10711869, study PRJNA513367) | rock metagenome | isolation source: Antarctica rocks | place: Antarctica: Victoria Land, Pudding Butte nord | collected 2016-01-03
GTAGCCTCCAGCGCGGACGCTGCCAGGCGGTCGCCGCCCCAGATGTTGCTGCATGCTCGTCCAGAAATTCCCCTGCTGCGCTCCCAGCTCACGGCAAACCTCCGAGCATGCCGTCCCTGCGCCTAAACCAGTTATCTACGCTTTATCAGATGAACACGATACGCGAAAAATGGGAGGTGTAGATCAGCTTTTACCCTTTTAATCTTTTTTAAAAGTAAAAAAATACAAACAAAGTGTGTTTGTTGAATACACATTTTTACATCCTTTCTTAAAATCCAAAAGAAAAAGAAGACCCACAAAATAAAAGTCAAATTTTATCTCTTTACCGTTTCCCTTTGAATTTGTTGTAATACATTAAAATGGTTTTTTTTCTTTTTTGTAATACATTATATAAAATTATTTATTCAAAAAAAGAAATCAAAATAGGCAAAGTACAGCTTTTGTCAAAAGTCTGAGATCACTCAAACGCATTGCTAAAATGAATACAGCACTGTCGCATTGCCAACTGTCACATTCTCATGAGTCAGCAGGTCCTTGTACACAATATGGAAGCCAAAGCTTTCGAGTCCTGGTGTCAGCAAGGGTGCCTTCAATTTTCGCAAAGTGCTAGCGCAGTCCAGCAGTCTATGTCCAAGTCCCATGGGCACAACTCTCCCAATTGCAGGTTGTAACAGATTGCTGATTTGTGCAGCTGACTGCTGTGGGGTCCCGGACAGGTGGTAGCCGATTGCAGCCAATCTGATGAAACACAGTTGAGTTGACAGAAGAAATATGAGGAGACAGATGAAAAATGAGGACGCAGCTTATAACAGGTTGCAGCTAATGCCAAATTACATCAGAGCTAACGGGTGCAGCTGAACTTATAGCCGAGCTGCCAAATTGCAGCTGAGTTGACTGCACCTGAGCCACACACTGCAGCTAAGCTTACAAAATTGCAGCTGAGCTGAGCTGACACAAAAGAACTGGGCTGAACTGACATTGTGCACCTGAGCCGACACACCGCAGTTCAGGTAGCAGATGAGATGACACGTTGCAATCGAGCTGAGCTGACATGTCCTAACCCTAAACCCACATTTGTGACCAAGCAACATCAAGCATTGAAGCCAATCATGATTTTAGGTTGGACATCATCTCAATCGGTGCATTTTGATATAGCACAGATCTGTGTGTGTTCTCAGAATATGTGACAAAGCATTTTTGTTGTGCACTGTCAACATTTTTTCCATGAACTACTCTTGCAAGTGTTGACTGTCAGCCCAGCTGCAACTAGTCAGATCAACCGCAATCCCTCAGCTCAACTACAATCCGTATGCTCAGTCACAACCTGTTAGCTGTGCTGCAGTCTGTCAGCTCAGCTGCAATATGTCAGGTCAGACTGCAGTGTGTTGGCTCAGGTGCAGAGTGTCATGTCATACCTTGATCTGTTTGATTGGCCAAGCAGCAAGGGCGTCCAATGGTAGACCACAGAGATTTTAGACCAATACAGACATTGCTGTTGAGAGCAGTTCTAGACCAATACAGACAGTGCATTGCCGTTGAGAGCATCATTGTAGCCCACATCCTTGTTGGATTTGTGGTGAACCACTTGTGCAAAGGGAATACTGAGCGGCCTCTTGTTTCTAGAGTTTGTAATGCTCCACCCTAAAGCCTTACTAAGGTAAGCCCTACTAAACCCTGAAACTCTATAGTGTAAGGCTCATTGCCAAACTATGACTGTTACATCTACAATGCCGTTATTGTAATGTATGTGCGCAATCTATGCGCAAGTCAGACAACGTGTTACAATGGAGGAACCATGCAAATGTTTCATCTCGTATGTAAAGACCGAAAACTTGTTGCACTGAGGACGTCTGCAGGCGATCAAACCGACGCTCACCCCCTCTAAATACTTTCGAAACGATGGCAGAAGTCTTCTTAGCTTATATCCAATCAGCTTCTTTTTATGTGAGGTGTTTGTGAAGCTGTCTTTGTGACAATATTGTGCAATAGCCTTCTGTTCTTTACACATGCTTTTGTATTCTACTTCACGTTCCTTGAATCCTCTAATTATTTCATGAAACTTTCTCTGCACTTTTCTGTGTTGTCTGTTTTACTCCTTTCTTCAATATTGTTGTTCACGATAACATGCTACATGCAGCTTCTTTCCCTCATTGAATGGCCCATCCTGAGGAGATAGTGAATAGGGTGGTTGATATGTTGGAGTTATAATTGGTGGCGTGTGGTGCGATTGGGGGTATGTGGTGGGGAGTTTCTGGGGCACTTCATGTGGGGCTTCCTGGGGGACTTGCTCTGGGACCCACGTCCGATGTAGTATGAAGCTTGCTGTGAGTAGGGAACTTATTGCGGCACTGTCTCTGCGAGTTTCTTTGTAGTGTGGGGGTTCCTGTGGGTCCTACTTGATCTGGTGGCTTACTACCACTTTTCTCTGGGACTTGCTGTGGTACAAAAACACCTAACCGCTTTGGGAGGTGTATTGATAGTTGAACGTCTTGTTGGATAGCTTTGTGGGGACGTTGTAAGGATGCATTGCTGACACACTGCTTTTGGTGTGGGGATTGTTGTTACATAAAAGTGGTCAAACATATATGGCTCTGGTGTTTTGTCCCTAAAGGGGCCCTTGGGTGGGGATACCCGGCTGGGGATATACATAGATGGATATATTGTAAGGCTTGCTGTACAGCATGATGGAATTGTGAGGACTTGTTATGACGCTCTACTCACACTTCTCCTCAAACTGTTGCACAACTGCGGTTGAAATGGTAACTGTATACTACTTTCATAATTTTCTTGGTGAACATCTTCATCAAAGGACTTTTTTTATGGCTGTTTACTCCTCCTCATACTTGCTTCAGAGGATTTCCTACCTGGTCAGCCATGAAAATCATGAGCCCATGATCTTTTTTTGTTGATGACTGCTTTCTGTTCCTGAAATTTCTATAGATGATAATGAGTAATCTCAGCTTCCTCTACCTGATCAGACATAAAATTCAACTGCTCATGAATCTTCAATATTCTTTTGCTGTCTGTTTCATGCTCCTGAAACGACACGAAACACCACAAAAAAGTGATTAGCTCATGACCATGGACTGTTTCCGACCCTTTTCTGTTGTCTGATTCTTATTCGGGAGATCAGTGATCTCTGTTTGCGATGTGTAGACTTTGTAACAGCCAATAAGCACAAGTGGCATTGAAGGAAAAACCTCAAGAAGAATAGCGGCTAGCTGAAGTTGTACGCAAAATCAAGGTACAATCCATTTGTGGTCACCAAACGCTTAGACCACATGCTCAGAAACAGTAAAAGTCAAGGCCTAGGCTATCCATGACTAAGCGGTTTAGGCTCAGGCTCTTTGAGCAAGAGCTCAAATGCATACAGCTGTCACTAGAGTGTGTGTTGGCATGCTGGCAAGGTGGGCACGGCCAAAAACTTGTCAACTCTACGAATACTTTGATTAGTTGGTCACTACCAACAAACAACAAATTCTCATATGTTTTTTTTTTGCCGAGGCGGGAAGAATTGACAGTCTGCAAATTGCTTGAAAACAAATTAGCAATCTGCAAATTTTTCAAGATTTGTTCGTAAGGGCTTTACCTCATCAGTGCTGTCCTCTTCAACTTGGGCCAGCGTACATACATCTGATTTTGGCAATTCCGAAATTCAACAAAACAAGTGCACAGATGACAAGAAGTGACAAAACCCTCAAACCAAACCCTAAGCTAAACCCTGTGGCTTGTAAGATTAAGTCTGCATTGCGCTTCTGACTGCAAATGTATATGTTGCCTTCACTTGCAAAAAGGCTGGAAATGATCATCGGAAGCTGCGGCGCAGCGCATTGCTACTGATTGCACAAGCAATGGCAGACTGAACATGTGATCAACTTGGTACAATAGATGGTGCCACATGCTCAACATGGCAATGTCACACTCGCAATACAAGATGAGTGCTCACGAAAAGCGTTGACAGAGACATGCTCTTAATCATTCCCCTGGTTCCCCTCTACAAAAGGAAAGAAGTTGAGACAGCGATTGCTAATGCAATTGGAGAAGGCTTGACAGGATTGGGATGTACATGTTCGAACACGTGTCTTCACGGCAAGCACAACACCAGGATTGATTGTGTTCTTTGAAACAGAGTATGGCAACAATAGCTGCAGCTGATTGACATACCGTCTCATCCTTAATAGGTATCTCCGACTAGTGTCGAGCGGCAGTCGCCTACACGAATAATAGGGCTTTTCAGAGGGCAAAGCTGCCTCTTGAGTGACCCTGGAGCAGTATGGCGAAATCGGCAGACCTACCGCAGCTGGACCGTTGAGATAAATGCTTATTGCATGCAGCCGAGCTGAAAGATAACAGCCAAGCTGACACGACCGGCCCAACTACTGCAGCTGGGTTTGTGGCTTTGTGATGGCCACCTCCCACCCTTGCATACTGCTGAAGTGGACATTTCTGCTCCTCATCGAGGGATCGTCGATACACCTTGCAAAACCAAGATGTGGCTCAGGCTGGGCACACATGTGGTTGCTTGGGTAGGGCGCGTGTCATGTTGTGCATGCAATGGACAGTGACAGCATGCACCCTGCTTTGATGAGTGGCTACAAGGAATACAGCCCACATCTTTGGAGGTGTATGATGTTCAAGCTTGGCAGAAGGTTTACACAACTAAAAGAGTGCAGCTGAGCTGACAAGTTGCACCTGAGCTGACGACTGAGTTTACCGTTGCAGCTGAGTTGACAAGTTTCAGCTGAGCTGACAGGCTATAGCTCAGCCAACATGATGCAGGTGAGATGACAAGTTTCATCTGAGCTGACAGGGTGCAGCTGAGCTGACATGTTGCAGCCGAGCTGACAGCTTGAGTTGACCTGTTGCAGCTGGTCTGACAATTTGCAGCTGAGCTGATATTAAGAGTTCCAAAAGTAGTTCAAATGGTACAGAAAAGAATAGATTACAACTTCCATGGCTTGTCAAATTTGCTGAGAACACACACACGCAGATTGGTGGTACAGCAAACTTAGGATCCGGCTGGAATCCTAACAACTGTCACATGTAAATTTGGCTGATCATCCAATTAGCCAGTAAGCTAGAATCAAAATCAAAACCTGTTTCAAAAAAAATGCTTTTGCTTTTTGTTTGATGCTCACAATTTAGTAAAGTATTGTTCTAAAATCTGAATTTTGATTCTTTCTGCGACATCAGCAAACAGGATTGTCACGATTAACAGAGAATGACAAGCTCAAATTTGGATGCGCACAATTTTGACAAATGGCAAGCACATTGCATAAAACCTGGCAGTCAAAATTTAAGGGCGTTGCGTTAATATTCATGTTTTATCAAACAAAAATCATGAAAAAGAAGGTCATCTTGAATATGATGTTCATGTTTTTGTTTTTGCCACCTGATCACACATACAAAATTGTGGCACACATACAAATTTGTGATTCAAACTCGTGCACTTACTTCCAATCGTTGCCCAAGGAGGCATGAGGATTGCTATTGTCAACCAAATTCAGTGTACACAAATGATCACTGGTCGTCCCTTACTGATGACCTCCACAAAAACACAGTTTGGCTGAGCACACTACAAGCTGCATTCCAGGTTCCTCCTGGTGTCTCGTAGTAAACAACAAAATTTTATTTGTGGACAACTATGCATCATTGAGCTGCGATATGAGTTGTTTGAGCATATTTTGACAAAAAGAACTAAGTATGGTCAACAGGTTTGACAAGTTCCTTTGAATATCAAACAAGTATACAATTATCTGGTGCATTTCCAACCCATATTTACTCGTAGAATCTGTTTTATACAGTATTTTTGACTGACAGGATTTCAACCATTCTTTGCTGTACAATGCCTTTATCTTTCATCTTCATAGATCATCTGAATTTCATGATGTCAAACATGAAACTGCTGACCCGGACTTTGCCAAAAATAGATGGAAAAGTCATCTTTAATTGCCTTTCTCATTTGAAAATCTGCATGGCATCATGTACGAACATCAATGGACTCACCTCACAAAATTTCATGCCTTAAGCATGCTTTTGTTGTACAGCCAACTTGGCCATTGAGATCCATTTCCCCGTGCAAAAATGATCAGTTTGCTGAATATAAGTTTTGTTGTGTTCATTGCGGCCCATACAGAGCCAGGTCATGAGATAGATTTCTTTTGTTGACTTTGCAGATGGGGAAACACTGCAAAAATAATATCACTTTGAGTGTGACCATCCATTATCATCACAGCATTTCCTGTCAGCTACCTGTCAACAGAGTTGTTCTGACATTCTTTTTCATGAACGACAGGTCTGTTGTAGAACAAGCACTGGACATTTTCCCCACATTAGAATCAATTCATCGGGCATCTAAATCAAACAAACGATATTCAAATATAGTTCAACTGTCCCAAACGATATTCAAATTTCGTTTGAATATGGTTAGCTGTCCTGGCGATAATTAAATATATTGTCACAGCTGTCATAACAATATTATCGTTGTCAATTATCGTTGACAGGGCGTTGCCAAACCGCCCTAGGGCGATCAGCACTGATGAAGATGAGCTTGTTCGTGTTGTGCTTGCTTTGGTGTTATGCACAACTGAGCGTTGTACTGGAACTGGGCAACAAGTGTTACACACCATTGCGTCGTGGTTCCTGGCAGATGAGCAGACAGGTTTTTCTGATATGACAAATTGAAGAGGAGGTGACGAATTGGAGCTGAGATGACAGATTGCATCTCAGCTACAGGGTGCAGCTGAGCTGACAGTCAAGCTGACAAGTTGAGCTGAGCTGATGGCAAAGTGGACAAGTGGCAGCTGAGCTGACAGATTGCACCTGAGCTAAGATATGACAGCTGAGCTGACATATCACGGCCAAGCTGACAAGCTGCAGCTGAAGTAACAAATCACAGCCAAGCTGACAAAACACAGTCGAGCTGACAGACTGCCAGCCGAGCATACAGAATACAAACGAGGAGACCGATCACAACTCAGCTAACAACTTGCAACTGAGCTGACAGCCGCGTTGACAAGTGGCAGCTGAGCTGACACATTGCACCTCTGCCGACACATTGCAGCTGAGCTTACAGATTGCAGCTATACCGAGCTGACGTTTTGCAGCTGAGCTGACATTTTGCAGCGGAGCTGACATATTGAAGCTGAGCTGACAGACAGCACGCCAAGGTGACAGATGACTGAGCATATACTTTGATGAACAGATGATTTGGTATGGACATAGTGTCTCATTCAACAGCCACCCTGTCACAGTGCATGTTTTCTGGTACTGGTAGCTTGACAACAAACGTCGCCAAGTCCTGACTGCTGTCGCGCAACCCCTCGTCACCTCACCAACGCCTCTAATACAACCTCATCTGCTCAGAACGCTGCTCATGTACAGTGGTGCGTCTATGCTCAGCTCAGGCCAGCACATCCTCACAATGGATTCTATGCCTGCCAGCCTGGTGATGACATCTGCCACGGGTACATTTGCTTGAAGGTAGTCAAAAGTAATACAGCTGTCGCCCTAGGATAAATTCAACCTTTGCCTTGATCATTGCTTCTGTGATTTGCATTTGAGCAAGCTGGCGAGAAGAATGATATAGACACGGGACATCAACTTGTTCTGTTTTAGAGCGCCGTAGGACTTTCCTTTGTTGTGACAAGCCTTGCGCCAACCTGTTTTGAAGTCGAGCTCTTGAGGGCAACCGTTGAAGGCACAGAATAGCAGTGATCCCTTTTGATTCATGCTCGCATCGTAGCCAAGAATCGCACAGCACAAGCCATGGGCCAGACCTGATTTGCAGTGGGTCAAACCTGCATCAGACCCAGGTCAGACCCGGGTCAGACGTGGACCAGATTCAAACCTTCCATGACAGCTAGCTTGGACGAAGATCTGAAGAAGCAATTGTACCATGACTTGACATAGGGTCGAGAAGAAATAGAGGACGTCACAAACGACCCCAACAGACAGCCGCAGCAAGACATGGTAGAGTTTCTCAAAGAGGCAGAAGATGCCATCATGAGCTTTTATGCTACACAGGCAGGTGCATATTGATTCACTACTGAGATCAATTACAGACAAAGGGGATATGGGATACGTTGCAAGAGAAACAAGCCCATACTGGCCCTTAATCAGCAGCAGAATATCTCATATAAAAAACGAATATCCAATATATTTTCTTTCCACAAAAAAGGTTGGTTGAAAATGCTCAACATGCAATGACAAAATCGTCTCAACTAGAAACATGACAACTTGCTGAATATTGAATGATTTAGTATCTGGCAAAATGTGATTCACATACAATGCTGAGCAAGTGCATGATGATGCACTGCTCAGATCAAGGGGAACCACTTTGGATATTGGATATGCTGCCAGAGAAGCGAAGCCAGACTGGCCCTTGATCAGGCACAACATCTTACTTGTCATAATTGAATATGCAATTAATTTTTTTCCTTCAAAAAAGGTTGGTTGAAAATCCTCAACTTGCAACAGCTAAATGGTCAAATTAGAAATTTGGCAAACAGACCCAGGTCAGACCCAGGTCTGACCCGGGTATGACCTGGACCAATTTCAAACCTATGAACAAAGATCTGCCAAGCTATCCTTATCAAGCCCTTCTTGCGCCATCAATGGCAACTGACTACCGTGGGGCACCGCTCATTGATCGACTGGGATGGCTGTTTGAAGAGACGCCCCACAAACAGCCGTACCAAGACACGGTAGAGTTTCTCCAAGAGACCCCATCAGGAGCTTTCATGCTACACAGGTAAGTGCATGTTGGTTCGCTACTCAGATCCATTACATACAAAGGGGATATGGGATACGTTGCAAGAGAAACAAGCCCATACTGGCCCTTAATCTGCAGCAGAATATCTCATATAAAAAAGGAATATCCAATGTATTTTCTTTTAACAAAAAAGGTTGGTTGAAAATGCTCAACATGCAATGACAGAATGGTCTCAACTAGAAAACGAGCAAGTTGCGGGATACTGAATAACTGAATTTCTGGGAAATGTGACCCACGTACAATGGCGGCAGGTGCATGATGATTCACTGCTCTAATCAAGAGGAATTAATGTGGATATTGGACATGCCGCAAGCGACACGAAGCCAGACCTGCCCTTGATCAGGCACAACATCTTGCATGTCATAATTGAATATGCAATTAATTTTTTTCCTTCAAAAAAGGTTGGTCGAAAATCCTCAACGTGCAACAGCTAAATGGTCAAATCAGAAATATGGCAAACAGACCCAAGTCAGACCCAGGTTAGACCCGGGTCAGATCAGGACCAAATGCAACCCTATGAACGAAGATCTGCCAAGCTACCCTTATCAAGCCCTTCCTACGCCATCGATGGCAACCGACTACTGCGGGAAACACCGCTGCTCAATAATCGACTGGAATTTTACGTTTGAAGAGATGCGCCACAGACAGCCGCAGTAAGACATGGTAGAGTTCCTCAAAGAGGCAGGAGAATCCATCAGGAGCTTTCATGCTACACAGGCGGGTGCATGATGATTCACTGCTCATATCAATGACAGACACAGTGGATATTGGATACGTTGCAGGAGAAACCAGCCCATACTGGCCCTGAATCAGCGGTAAAATAGTTCATATCCAAAATGAATATCCAACCTATTTTCTTTTCACAAAAAAGGTTGATTGAAAATCCTCAACTTGCAACAGCTACATGGTTCAATTAGCAATATGGCAAACCTTTGAATAGTTAATAATTGAATATAAAGGTGTCTCACATGCAATGCTGGCAGGTGCAGGATGATTCGCTGCTCAGAACGGTGACATCAACAGTTGAATATGGAGATGCAACAAAGCAAACAAATCCATGATAGCCTTTGAACAACAAGAAATGGATATCCAGAAATTTGAAAGATTTCGTTTCAGCTGGCTGAAAGATCCTGAACACGCAACAATCAATGTCAGTGCTCTCCGAAATTGAAGATTGCATATTTGACACATGACATATACATTCGAGCACACACACCACTAAAGATATCAAGCTCTACATGCACACTACTGTACCCATGCATGCAACCCAGTTCGCTGCATCACTTGAACTCGAGTGCAGTGACAGCAGCACACACAGCATCCCTGTTCTCTACCAGATTTGGGCGTTGCCTTCTGTACAGCTCCTCATAATATTCTGGATGATTGCTCTTCCAGCATGGCCGCAAGACATGGTTCACATAGCGTTTTAGGTGTTCTGCCTGTCGGTTTGGGAGCTTTGATGGCACAGCTTCTGCGAGTCCCTCAACAATGTCAGCAGCTTCATCCAGCAAGACAGGTAAGATATCATCCTTAGGCCAAGGAACCCACACAAGAACACCGCAACAGCGCTGCACAATGTCAAATTTGCTGGCACTGTGTTGGCAAGGTGTGATGTTCTGACTCTGTGTGACGGCAGGATTGAGGTGCAAATATCGTAATCAGCAATGACTAATCGGCAACAGCCACATTCAAGGGGTCTGAGTCAGCAAATCCAAGGTGGTTGAGGTGGTATTTACTCAACTTCTGTAGCTGCAGCAAAGCCACATCAACAGATCTGGTGCTATCAGCTGAAAGACGCGTATTGAATGGCAACAGATCAGTGGCTAAGCAAGCATGCTTTCTCAGCCCAGAGCCATTCACTGCAAAAATCTTTTGACAATGAGCACAATTCTCCATCTCCTTGCGCTTGCATCCCCCTGGTTTCTTGACATGCCTGTTGTAATGTCCAATCTGCTTTGTGCAATAGCCACATTTGGAACAAGTGAGCTTTTTAACCATGTCTACTCATGCTACTGAGACTTGAACTTTATATTCCTTTGAGACCAACAAGGATGTCAGTGTGACTGCCCAATAACACAAGCAAACACATGTGTCTGCAAGGCAAGGGTATGCTCAGCAGCATACATGAGGCGGTCATGTGTGCTCTTCGCTGCATGTTGCAATGGTTGTAGCCTCCACTCACGCTCATGCCATTCCAGCATGTATTATTGCAATGACTCCAGTGTCCTTGTGGGCCCTGAAATGGCCAATGTGAAGGTAGCAAAGATCTTTGATGCTCTGGACCTTGTTTCTGTGTGCAAAAGGGAAATTGTAGAACATGCAATAGCACATGCAATAGGTCAAGGGCTGGACAGTTTGATGGAATGCTGCAAAGTCTTTGAGAACAAATAGCTAACAAGAGATATCACCAGGCTTGGCGGTGTTGAAGCAAGCCATCTTAGAAAGTGATTCAGCTGAACAAGAATCTGAGAAGCATTTGTTGCAAGGAGCTCCGTGTCATCTGTCAGGCATATATTCATGCTGGGTTGCTTGACAAGCAAATCTGGTGTAAACAGATGTCAGTAAAAGCAAATTTGCCAACTCAAATAATTTGTAACTTGCAAATTGGTTCAACAAGGAGAGCAGAGCGCACAGCAAACCTAGTGATATCGATTTCTAGCTATATCTCAATGAAAGTGACTCTGTGATTTTGTATGCAAGTCTTGACAGATTTTGCATATTGAATTTGATTGCATGTCAACTTCTCAAACTTGTGAAGCTGATTGTATGCTGATTTTGATATTGTTAGGATCCAGCTGGGGTCCTAACCTCAACAACTTTCACACATGCAGCCAGAGATTGAATGACAGACATGGCTCATGTGGATCTCATGATACAAGCCATCTTGAGAGCTAGTCACCTGAGTGAGGAGACACGTATAGGCTACTCAAAGAGGCTGGCTCATTGCAACAGCAGCCAGGAACAAAGCACTGCAACCAGTGTTAACCCTGCATCGACAAAAAGTGCTGAACTGCATCTTCCAGAGCTACACAGAAGTTGGCACCCTGACAACTGTGATTGTAGCTGTCCTTGCTGCATACAAGCTGCTGAACCTGAAGGCAACAAAAGATAGCTATGCAATGTACCTGGAGCAATATGAAACTGGATGCACAGTTGAGAGATAGGGCAAAAGACAATGCACCAACTGAGAGGCAGAGAGCAGGTTTTGTGAGCTGTGTGGAGCTTCAAAAGGTGAGAAGGAGGCTTACTGTTGGCAGCAAATAGAGGCTGCTGTTGTCCTTCTATGGTGGCTGCATTCCTCCTCTCAGGAATAATCTTCAAGCCTGTGCAATACAAGTGCTGAAACGTGATGATGATGAGGTTGCTAAGCAGGCACTGTTGCACCAGGTCACACCAAATGAGATCTTGCTCCCAACTGACAGAAGTGCAGCAGGAGTCCTGATCCTGAGAGAGGTCAAGACCCAAGACCAAAAGCATCCAGTGTTGGACACCAGGTCTTTGGGAGATGAGCTGACACAGGAGCTGAGAGCTGTTCTTGAAACAGTTCCCAGACCTTTTTTGTTCGTTGAAAGCACCAGTGCGAGGCCATACACTCACAGTGCATTTGCCATGTACGCAAGGCGTACCTTGCAAAGACTATTCGGACAGCCTTGCACGCTGACATTGCTGAGACACAGCTACATAAGTCACACGGTGGCCTACAGTCAGCTGACCATCAGAGATCGGGAACAGTTGGCCGCCGAAATGTGTCACTCTCCTGCGACACAAGCACAGTATCAGTGGATAGAGCCGAGGCAAAAAAAAAACAATCCTCAGATGAGGCAGACTTATTCGAAAAGCAGTGTGATACAGCTTGAGGTACAAACGATGCATATCAAGACACGCACCCTACCGGGAGAGGCAGAGAACCCGTGATGCTTTTGGATGCGAAGTGGCATTGAGATGCCTTGATGCGGGTATGCAGCTGAAACTGATCTGAAGGTCCGCCTGCAGCGTGAAGGGTGCTGGCGATAGCTACGCGGCTTGCATGTCTTTCGAATGATGCCAGACAGTGGCTTGATAGTGGAATGCAAATCATGGTCATGGTCTCCGATGCAGACGTTGTTTGGAAAGTTGCCGCTTGCAAGTACGATTCTGCTTAGGGCGACTTCGAGGGCAATTTACTTTGGCGCCCTGGGAAAAATGGTCCTAAATCGAGCATACCCATGGTTCCTCAACCAGTTGTTCCTGTTTGTTTGTTTCCAGCGCCACGTATCTTTCAGGGGCCAAACACAAACAGTCTTGCACAGTCAGATAAGATAGTGCTGAGCATTCTAGTTTGGTTCTGCGGAACAGAATTGACGCTGACACCCGTTGTTTTTGTTTAGGCGCGAAACATGGCACCCATCTACAAGCTTGAACGCAGAGCAAATGGCCGTCATCGCACATACCTGGTCATTTAAAGTATAATATTCTTAGGCAACTTGTTACAAATTGAAGGAATCAACACCTGTTTCACTGATGATATGCAGCATCTCGCATACACATGTGTTTTCCTGCATGTCTGAAGATGGCGATAAACTGACTGCCATGTCAATACCACAATGCATCCTACCAGTATGTAGTTGAATTTCGACCATATGCGTATTGCATAATACATGCTGCATGCACTCAAAACTCAACTGCTTGTGGGAGTTTTGTACATGAGATCAAGGCTTGCCACACTTATCAAGGATTATTGTGTGCACCGGCGATGTGTACACTTGATAATCCAAGATGCCATACATGTCAACCTGCACAGCAAAGCAAGCAGTGATTAGAGGATCAAAGCCATATGGTACTAAAGGATTTTTCTAATGGCAGAAACTGAAGTTTCAACACCACTGAGTACATCTCAGTACAGTATGCATCACTGAAGCATGTGGGGATGCTAGAAAACGACTCACCGTGATGTTACATGGCGTTGCCGTCACTATGGCAAAGCCCTCTCCTGGTGTGCCATTTGTATTGTCATTGTACCTGCAAAATGGCACATGACAAGCCTAAAACAGGATAGCTGGCATGGTAGGAGCTGGCAAATCAGACCGTGAAATAGTTTGGTCTAATGTCGGTGCAGCAATAGGTGCAGTGCAAAAAGTAATCATCCACACATATGACACTTTTGCCATCCTAGGTAACAAACAGCACCAAAAACTCACACGACGGAACTGAAATTGTTGTATGCCTTTGGAGATTCCAAGGTAACCCCGTCTCCATATTGAATGATGCCACCATTGCCAAGAGTCAGATATTGTGTGCTTGGGGGAGACACAACGTAACTGGCATTTCCATAACCAACAGAGGTGCCATTGGATAATCCTGTAATGCAGCAAGCTTGAGGTGACAAAAAGCTTGCAGCTTAAACACGCGCAAATGTCAGAATTCAACGTTTGGTGTATGTGCTGGCCATGAGCCTCACTGCACAGCAACAGGTTTGCGAGTTGGCGGGGAACATTAAGCCAGCATAGCACCGTGGCAGCATGGCCATAGTATCATGTGGCAACTAAGCAGTGGAAAAACATCATGAACATACATAAGACAGTAAATGTCAGTACATGTTTTTCATGATGACAAAGTACCTGCATGCTTTGGGTCCGCATGAGTCATAGTGTGGTCATGCCCATTGAAGTACAAGTCCGCCTGCATCTCAGCATGTCTTACCCTGACTCTTGCCTAGAGTATGTAGGACTGATGCACCAGCGTCAGCATAGCACAAACAGCAAAAGACCTAACAATGTCTTGCATATCTCATCAAGACGCCTACAAGTAACAGATCTTACCTTGAATTCCTCCACTAGGTGAGCCACCTGCACAAGCCAGGAGAGCCCTTATCAACCTTTGTACCAGATACCAATCAAATACCACATTGCTGAAGACCGATGCCGCACCTAATCCATGTTGACATTGACATATTTACGCTGAGAGTTGAGCTCAAACTTATCATGCTATGCAACAACATCCTTGCATGAAGAAGGTGCAAGCATCGTTGGTGACAATAGACCCACCGAACCCCATGCCCCGCAATTGCCAGGGTAGAGTGACTTGGAAGGTGAAGGCGACTGAGGATCCCCCCACTGCACATCTGATCCCCACAATGCAAAGTGCCCAGTCACAAAGTTCCAAGTAGCTGAAGACCCATTGAGGCATGACTTCAGCCAAGGGATCTGCACATGGCCACAAAGTTGGATCTAGCTAGGGAATTTATACTTTGGGCTGTACAAGAAAGCCCAAGAAGCCTCCCCAGTGAAACACTTCTTGCGATTACCTGCTGTAAATACTCTCTCCAAGGATGACATTGATGATTAGAAGCATTCCACTAGGCAATCTGTCACACATCTTGTTTACAAGGTCAATAAAGTTGCAATGCTGGGAACAAGACCAAATCAAACCCAGAGTTGACTATGCAACAGATGTTTGCATGCTAGTTATTATGTTTAGCAACGCTCACCTGGCCGGTAGCAGAATCGCTGAAGTTGGCAATAAAGCTGGCGTTTGCCGGGGGTACATTGCACACTCCAGAAGTTGTATTGAGGTAAGCTGCTGCCTCTGAGTTGAGGTAAGAAGGCGTGCTCTGCAGCATCAACCTACACTTCTGAGTACTATATCAAACATGTTCGTGGCCGTTGATGTGCAAAAGCAATGGCACTAGCTGCAACCAAGTGTGAGAATGCCAATGACATTTTATGCCATGAACTGGAGACTTGGGATATTAGAAAAAGTGGATGTAGTCCAGCATGCTCGTTACTAGGTGATGGCCATCATGTCAGTGTATGGCTTGATGTTTTATGTCAACATGCATGCAAAAATGCAGAGCGCACATGGACTCTATCCATTGCCTTACCCCAGCCTGGAACTCTGAATGATAGTAAGCTGTGTTGGGTGTTGGGTGACTGTAAGTGGGCACAAACGGGGTGGCGTCCAACACCGAAATTTGCACAGATACGTCCTTTGCTTGAAACAATGTAGAATAGTAAGGACTGGGGAAATGCCACCTGCAATGAACAACAGTACATGTCTGTTGATGCTGCTGCAAAGCAAACAACTAAACTTTGCATGCACATGAGTGGCAAATGTTGTTTCAGATGATGCTAAGAGACGCTGCAGCAAAGCGCTAAGACCAACAAATCGTGAATGATGAGCACTGTGCATTTGCACACAGA
>JAABUK010007349.1_pt1 | contig 15949 bp, 13 predicted proteins | sample 5559141 | NCBI WGS metagenome assembly JAABUK01 (sample SAMN10711869, study PRJNA513367) | rock metagenome | isolation source: Antarctica rocks | place: Antarctica: Victoria Land, Pudding Butte nord | collected 2016-01-03
ACGCCGCCGTGGTCGCCACCAGGTCGCTGCCATCGAAGACCGCCAGGCTGCGTGGCCACTCGATCAGGTCACGGTCGAGGTCGAGCTCCTCGTCGTGGTAGTCGCCGAGGAAGACCTCGCTCACGAACCGGGCGAAGTCCGGCAGCTCCTCGGCGGTGATCAGGCGCAGCGTCATGCCGGGGCGGTCGAGGGCCATGGGAGGTGTCTACCGGCTAGGCCGGTCCCGGCGCACCTGGGTTTCGGCGTACCCGGGTTTCGGCGTACCCGGGTTTCGGCGTACCCGGGTTTCGGCGTACCCGGGTTTCGGCGCATGTGGCCGGGCGGTGCAGTAGTCAGGCGCCGGTGACGATGTTGCCGGCGGCGACGTGCACAGCGAGCTTGGACAGGGGCTTCGGCGCCGGACCGCTCTTCACCGTCCCGGTTGCCGCGTCGTAGACGGAGCCGTGACACGGGCAGTGCAGCTCCTTGCCGGCGGGGGCGACGGTGCAGCCCTGATGGGTGCAGATCGCGCTGAAGGCAACGACCTGACCGGCCACAGGCTGAGCCACCAGCACCGGTGAGCCGTCAGCCCCCTTGGCCGCGACCGAGCCGCCAACCGGCACGTCGCTGAGCTTTCCCAGGGTTGCGCCCGCCGATGACGCCTTCGGGCTCGGCGTCGCCGGGCTGCTGGCGGCGCCGCTGGAGCTCTTCTTGCTGGCCTTGGTCGCCGCGCTGCAACCGGCAAGGACGAGGGCGCCGACACCGGCTGCCCCGGCGGTGATGGCCCGCCGGCGGGAGATGGGCTGTTGCAGGCTCACGAGGGCTCCAGTAATAGGGGTTGGAGTAGGGGTTGTCACCCTGCACACGGAGCAGGGGGCCGCGCGGTTCAGGTCGGAACCAGGTGAACCAGTTGCCCGCGCTCAACGTGTAGCCGGTTATGGGACCGGTTATGGGACTACGTGGCTTTGGCAAGAGTTGGCTGCTGCGGCTGGGGGCGGTGGCAGCGCTGGCCGTCGACGCCTACGTGCATGCCCAGCTTGCGGCGGTCTTCGACCCCATCCGGGCGACAGTCAGCGAGGGACAGCTCTTTCGGGTCGAGGCCGCGGCCGCCGGACTCGCGGCGGTGCTCCTGCTCGTCGCCGCCAACCGAGTCACCTGGGCCCTGGCGTTGCTCGTCCTGGCGTCGGGGGTGGCCGCGGTGCTGTTCTACCACTTCGTCGACCCCGGTCAGCTCGGCCCGCTGCCGGACATGTACGACCCGCTGTGGACTGCCCAGAAGGCCGTCTCAGCCGTTGCCGAAGGAGTCGGCACGGTTTTCGCGGCGGCCGGGCTCGCCCTTGCCCTACGTTCGCCGGAGCGGCGGCAGATGTCGGCATCGACTGCCGGGATGACGGAAACGGGGCGAGACTAGTCGTCGTGGCCACGTGCGAGCCTGATCTCCTGCGCGCGTTGCACGACGAGCACGCCCCGGCGGTCTGGTCCTACGCGCTGCGGCTCACCGGAGGGGACCGGGCGCGTGCGGAGGACGTGGTTCAGGAGACGCTGCTGCGAGCCTGGCGTCATCCGGAGGTGCTCGACCCGCAGCGCGGCTCGCCACGGGGGTGGCTGTTCACGACCGCGCGGCACATCGTGATCGATGAGTGGCGGGCCCGATCGGTGCGCCCGGAGGTGGTCACCGACCACGTGCCCGAAGTGGCCACCTCCGACGGTGTCGATGAGGCGGTGCAGACATGGCTTGTGGCGGAGGCGCTGAACCGGCTGTCGGCGGAGCACCGTGCAGTCCTGATCGAGTGCTTCTACCGCGGGCATACCGTGGCCGAGGCCGCCGTCCGGTTGGGGGTACCGGCCGGCACGGTGAAGTCGCGTACGCACTACGGCCTGCGAGCTCTGCGGCTGGCGTTGCAGGAGATGGGGGTGACGCCATGACCTGCCCGTGGAGCCGCAGCGACGGCGCCTACCTGGCCGGCGCGCTGGCCCCGCAGGAGCGCCAGGCCTACGAGGCACACCTGGCCTCGTGCCGTGCGTGCTCGGAAGGGCTCGGAGAGGTGGCCGGGTTGCCGGGCCTGCTGGCCAGGTTGCCGGCCGACGCCATAGCCGAGCCCGAGCCCCTGCCGGCGACCCTGTTGCCGAGTCTGCTGCTGTCGGTGGAGATGGAGCGAGCCCGCAGCCGACGTCGGGTCCGGTTCGGCGTCTTCGCGGCCGTCGCCGCGGCAGCAGCCCTCCTCGCCGGCGGGCTGGTGGTCCCCCGGCTGAGCACGCCGCATCGCCCCGCTGTCGCGCTCTCCCGAGTGATCGACGTTCCGATCTCGGCCTCGGCCTCGCTCGTCGACCGGGCCTGGGGCACCGAGATCCGACTGACCTGCAGCTACACCGGCCCTCTGAAGTACGCGCCGGACAGCTACCTGCTGGTGGCCACCGACCGCAGCGGGCGCGATCAGCAGATAGCGACCTGGCGGGTGGTCTCGGGGCATCCGGTCATGCTCACTGCCGCCACCTCGCTGCGCGGAACGAGTCTGGCTGCCCTCGAGGTCCGCTCGCCGACCGGCCGGCCCGTGCTGCGTCTGCAACGCTGACCTTCGGTCACCAGGGCCCGGCAGTGCCTGACCGCTGTTGTCGAGGCTCTGCGACGCTGACTTCCGGTCACTAGGGTCGGCGCTGTGCCCGCGGCTCCCGACCTGAATCGCCTGCGAGCGACCCTGTCCGGGGCCGATGGGGTCATCGTCCTGCTCGCGGTGGTCGTCATCGGTGTGGGGGCGGTCCGCCCCCTTGCGTCGACCTGGGCGCCGGTTGCCCTGCACGTCGGGCCGCTGGTCGCCGGCGCCTTGCTGCTGTCGCTGAGCCGCTTCCGGGTCCTGTGCCTCGTTGTCGCCGCAGTGATCGGTGCCGATGCCCTGCTCGGCCGGCTGGCCGAATCGGACCTGCCCTCGCTGGCAGCGGTCCTGGCGGTCGGTGCGTACGGCCATGAGGCGGCCCGGCGCCGCGACCGGCTCGGGCTGCCGGCGATGCGGTCCGAGGCGATGCTGGTCGAGCTTCGTGACCGGCTCCGGGCCCAGGGGGAGGTGCCGGCGCTGCCACCCGGCTGGCGGGTAGAGGTATCCCAGCGGTCGGCCGGCGGCGTCGCCTTCGCCGGCGACTTCCTCACCTCCAGCCTGATCCCGGCCACCGCCGAGCGCGAGCCGATGCTGGAGCTGTCGCTGGTCGACGTGTCGGGCAAGGGGCTGGCCGCCGGCACCCGAGCTTTGCTGCTCTCCGGCGCCCTCGGTGGGCTGCTCGGGGCAGTGCCGCCCGACCGCTTTCTGGTCGAAGCCAACCGCTACCTGGTGCGCCAGGACTGGCCGGAAGGCTTCGCCACCGCGGTGCACGTGACGATCAACTTGACGTGTGGGGAGTTCTTCGTGCAGTCGGCCGGCCATCCGCCGGCGGTCCAGTTCGCCTCCGGGAGCGGGACGTGGTCGGTGCTGCATGTTGACGGGCCCCTGCTCGGTGTGCTCCCGGGCGTCGGTTACGTCCAGCGCCGAGGGCGACTGGCCCCGGGGGACGCGCTCGTGATGTACACGGACGGGCTGGTGGAGGTGCCCGGCCGCGACATCGAGGTCGGGCTGGACCGGCTCATCGGGGCGGCCGAGCGGCTGGTGCCGCGCGGCGGATTCGCCGGCTGCGCTGAGCGGCTGGTAGACGAGGTCGCACCGGGGGCGCTCGACGACAGCGCGCTGGTCCTCATCTGGCGGACCTGACTTCCCCCTGCTCCGGGGGCCCGGCTGACGCCGGCCAGGCGGACCCCCCCGGGCTCTCTAGGGAGCCGAACCTGGCGAGCAGGAGCGCGCCGACCACCGCCAGCCCGAAGCCGACCACGCCCACGCCGGCATACCCGGGCCGGGTCGAGTCGCCGAGCGCCAGGACGCCGACCAGCGCCGGCGCGACCGTCTCGGCCGTCACCAGGGTGCCCGTCGCCGTGGTGACGCGGCCCCGCTGTAGGGCCGTGAGGTAGGCGAGGAAGCCCAAAAGGCCGCCCACGACCAGGGCATAGGCGGCGGGGTCGCCTACCAGCGCCGACGGTTGCAGGTCCGGCAGCACCCGGACGGCGATGCCAACCACGCCGAACTCAAGCCCTGCGACCAGCCCCAACACCGCTGCGGAATAGCCACCCCGAAGCCGGCCGGCCGCTGCGCCCACGCCCACCAGGCCCACGGCGCAGCCAAGCAGTCCGAGCCGGAAGGTGGCGCCGGCTCGAACCGGGGACTGGACGCCGGCACTCAGCGCGAGCAGCACCAGGCCGGCGCACACGGCCGCGACCGCCAGCCACTCCCGCCGGCTCAGCCGCAGCCGCAGCACCTGGGCGGCCGCAACGGCGGCCACCGCGAGGTTGCCCGCAACGATGGCCTCGACTACGAACAGAGGCTGCTGGCGAAGCGCGGCCAACGAGAGCAGAAAGCCGGCGCCGTCCAGAGCAAGGCCGGTGAGGAAAGGGAGCTGGCGCACCAGGCGCAGCAGCAGGCGCGGGTCGATCCCGGCCGCCGGCGCGGTCCGTTGCGCCGTCCGGGCCTGCAAGACGGTGGCCAGGCCGTAGCAGAGGGCTGCTGCAACGGCTCCTGCGATTCCTAGCACCCTGCCATCCTGACCCAGACCACGGCCGCTGTGCCGAGTCGACCCTCCCGGAGCCCGAGAGGAGGAAGATGGGTGCGGTGGAGGACGGGAAGCCGGTCGGCCGGCGCATTGTGCTGGGCATGCTGGGGTTGAGTGCCGCCGGCGTGGTGTTCGGCCGGCGCCTGCTCGACGCCGAGCAGGCTGTCCTCGCGCCGGTCCAGTTACGAGATCCCACCGGGCTGAGCGGGCTCGTGCCGGCCGCCGCCGGCTTTCGCTTCTACTCCGTCACTGGCGGGCAGCCGCAGCGCAGCGCGGCGGACTACCGGCTGCGGGTAGGTGGCCTCGTCGACCGGCCGGCGGTGCTGAGCCTTAATGACCTCGCCGGGCTGCCGCAGACCGCACTGACCCGTGATTTCCAATGCGTGACCGGTTGGCGGGTGCCGGCGGTGCCGTGGTCCGGCGTACGCCTTTCCGACCTGCTGGACCACGTTGGCGTGGCTGCCGGCGCGCGGGCGGTGCGCTTCACTTCTTTCGACGGCCAGTACACCGAAAGCCTGACCGTGGCCCAGGCGCGGCACAAGGACGTCCTCGTTGCGAGCCGGATGCTGGGCGGGCCGGTATCCCGCGCCCACGGCGGCCCCGTGCGGCTCTACGTCGCTCCGATGTATGGCTACAAATCGCTGAAGTGGCTCGGCGGGATCGACCTTGTCCGTGCCGTGGTTCCTGGTTACTGGGAACAGCTCGGCTACGACGTCGACGCCTGGGTGGGCCGGTCCAACGGCCGCAGCGATGCTCCCGTCACCTGAGGCTCAGCCTGAGCCGGCGGCCGTCCGGCTGCGTCGGTTCACCCCTGCCCAGCGCTGGGTCCACCGGGTGACGGCGGCGATCATGGGCATCTGTCTGGCCACTGCTGTGGTGCTCTACCTCGGGCCGCTGTCAGTCCTCGTCGGGCGCCGCGCGCTGGTCGAGCAGGTACATGTCATCGCCGGTATCGCCCTGCCGCTGCCCCTCCTCGCCGGCTGGGCGTCGCGGGCCTTGCGCGCCGACGCCCGGGCGCTCAACCGATTCACCGGAACGGACTGGACCTGGCTGCGTAGCCGCGACCGGCGCAGTGGCCGCCTGCCGGTCGGCAAGTTTAACGCCGGCCAGAAGCTCAACGCCGGCTTCACCGTGGGCGCCATCCTGTCGCTGCTGGGCACCGGCCTGATCATGCGGTACGCCAACGTCTGGCCGCTGTCGCTGCGCACCGGCGCGACCTTCGTGCACGACTGGCTGTCGTACGCCGTTGCCGGCGTCCTGCTCGGCCACGTCACCTTTGCGCTGCGGGATCCGGTCGCACGCGCCGGCCTGCGGACCGGGACGGTGCCGCTGGACTGGGCGCAGGCCGAGCACGGCGCGTGGGCGCAGCGGGAGGTCAGCCGCCGGCCCCAACCGTGACCGGGTCGGTCGCGATTGGTGAGGCGATGGCGGACGGCCCGTCCGTGGCCAGCAGCTCCGCGGCGGTCGGGACTGTCACCCGGAACGTCGAGCCCTCGCCGAGGCGGCTGTCGACCCAGATGCGCCCACCCATGCCTTCCACCAGCTGTCGAGCGATGTGCAACCCGAGCCCACAGCCGCGGGTCTTGCGGGTGAGGTGGTCGCCCAGCCGGCGGAACGGCTCGAAGATCTCGTCCCGCTGCTCATCGGGGATGCCGGCGCCGAAGTCCTGGACCGCGATCTCGACCTCATCGGGTGTGTAGTGCACGCCAACGAGCACGGCCTTGTCCGCCGGGGAGTACTTCGTGGCGTTGGAGAGCAGGTTGGCGACGACCTGCTGTAGGCGGGCCGGGTCGCACATGGCTCGCAACGGCCGCCCGCTGGACTGCACCGACACTCGGTCGGCGGCCGGCAAGTCAGCCACGGCTCGAGCGACGACCCACTCGACGCCGGTCGGTTCGGGCCGGAAGGTGAACTCTCCATGCGCAATGCCCGACGTGCTCAGCAGGTCGTCGACCAGGCGCTCCAACTGGTTGGCCCGGTCGAGCAGCTGGACGACGATGGCCCGCCTCCGCTCCTCGCTCAGTGCCAGGTCGGGCCGCAAGAACAGGGACAGGTAACCCTTGATGGGTGTCAATGGCGTACGCAGCTCGTGGGAGACCGTTGCGATGAAGTCCTGCTTGGCCTGCTGGGCCTGACGCTGCGCGGTGATGTCCCGGGCCACGACGACCGCGAACTCGCATGCGCCGCCGGCGGCCCGCACAGCGGAAACCGACACCGCGGCCTCACGGCTGGAGCCGTCGGCACAGTCCAGCACGACGTCGGTGAGCGCGTGATCGGCGGAATCGTCGCGGTCGAGGTGGTTCAGCACCCTGGCGATGCTGAAGCGGCTGCCGTCGGGGCAGCGGGCGAGGAAGACCTGGTCGAGCTGCCGGCCCAGCGCGGAGGTCGCCGGGCGGGTGGTCAGCCGGGCCATCCCCGGGTTCCACGAGGCGACGCCGCCGTCCGCCCCGACCAGCACGACGCCGTCGGAGGCGTTGTCGATGACCGCTGACAGCCGGGCCCGCTGTTCGTCGACTTCGCCGAACAGGCGCGCTCGCTGCATGGACGCGGAGGCATGGTTGGCGAAGGTACCGACCACCTGCAGCTCCGTCTGCTTGACGTAGGCGGCGCCGCGGAAGCCGACCAGCAGGGCACCGGTCCGGCCGTTGACCCCTTCCAGCGGGGCGAGCACACCCTCGACGACCCCCAGGGCGGTCAGCTCCTGGCGCAGGCGCGGCCGCTCGTCGCGACAGCGCACCACCACCGGTCCCGGAGCTGCGAGGCCCGCAGCAAGGATCGCCGGGGTGCGCAGCACGGTCTGCGGGTCCTCGGACAGCAGGAGCTGCGCGCTGTCGGCGCCGAACAGCGCCTCGGCGCCGCGCTGCACCGCGGCCATCACCGCACCCGCATCAACATGCTGCATCTGCAGCGAGGCGGCATGCAGGTCTCGCCACCGGTCGCGGTCGAGCTTTGCCTGCAGGGAGTTGTTGTAGACGTAGTAGATGCCGAGCAGCATGGCCGAGAGCAGCAGCAGCGTGCGGGGCGTCCAGTCGTCTACGGCCACCGCACCGAGGCCGGCCGCGGTGTTGCCGAGAAACATCAGCACGCCCAGGCGGGCGCTGTCTCCCCACACTCGGCGGATGCGCAGCCCCTGCGACCACGCGAGGGCGACCGAGACAATGAACCCGTTCCACAGGAAGTAGCTGCCGGCCGCGGCCGCCAGGGCCAGCAGCGAATTCAGTGACAAGTGGTGGGAAAGCTGTGGTGACCAGTCGCGGGTCAGTACCCCGTAGGTAGCCCGGGCGAGGGTCGCACCCACGGCGAATGCCCCGGCGTTAAACGCACACTTGAACAGGGCGCGGCGCCGCACCAGCTGGCCGACCAGGATCGCGGTAGTCCCGGCGAGGACCAGGAGCGGCCAACCGCCGATGACGGTCCCGATCACCAGGGCCGCCTCGCCCCACGTAAAGCTGTTTCCGTGCGCGCCGAAGCGGATGCGCAGCAGCGAGATGTCCCCGATGAGCACGATCGCGGCGATCAGCAACGCGTGGCTGAGGGTCAACGATGACCGCTGGGCGAACAGGTCCAAGAGGCTGAGCGCGAGGGCGGCGCACCCGGCCAGGCAGACTGCCGCCACCAGGGCGTGCAGCCGCTGGCGGCCGGCCGGCGGCGGTGCCGTCACCGGTCCCGCCCCGGTCGAGGCGACCGTTGAGGCCACCGACGAGCCCCCCGCGGTCACGGCGCCGGGGGAGTGCCGCCGCCGGCGGGTTGAGCCGTGGCGGCCTCACCGGGCAGCTGGTGCCACCATGGCGTGCGCAGTCCCCAGAACGCCGTCAAGAAACTGCTCCAGGAGTTCGACGACCAGGAGTTCGACGACCAGGAGTTCGACGACCACGAGTTGGACGACCACGAGTTCGATGTCCACGAGTCCGGGGTCCACGCTCCTGCCGTCCAAGCCGCCGGGTCCCAGGGCTGGCACAGGCCGTCGACCTCGCCGACGATCGTGGTCGGGTTGGTGTCTCCGGCGCAGACGGTGTCGACGTGCCGACCGGCGCGGCTGGCTTCCAGCGAGCCCATCCCGGTGCCCGCGAACTGCTGGACCGGTGCCGAACGCAGCCACATGCCGAACGTGGGTGGCAGCCACAGCCGCCCCTGACCTTCGGCGACCGACACGGGGGAGTTGATGGGCTCAGTCGCAGTGGTCAGGGCGTACTTCACCTGGTCCGGACGCAGCAGCGGGCGGTTGCTCAGCAGGAGGGCAACGGCTCCGGAGACTACGGCGCTGGCCTGCGACGTGCCGCTGCCGCGGATATAGGCGGTGCCGACCCCCGCATCCGGGTTGTCGAGGTCGATGGTCGAGCCGGGGGACTTCGGGGCGACGATGTAACGGCCCGGCGCCACCAGGTCGGGCTTGTCGAAGCCGGCCGACGTCGCTCCGCGGGCCGACCACAGGGTCACCAGGTCGTCGCTGAGCAGCTCGCTCTGGCCGTCATTGTAGGCGCCCGCGGTGATGACCAGCGGGTCGTCACCGGGCTTGGTCACGGTGCCGAAGGTCGGCCCGTTGTTGCCGGCAGCCGCCACCACCACGATGCCCGAGCGCCAGAGCCGCTCGACCGCGAAGTTCAGCGGGTCCACCGACGGCAGCTGCTGCGACTGGGTGCCCCACGCCAGCTCGACGACCTTGATGTTGTACTGCAGCCGGTGCGAGCCGACCCACTGCATTGCGGCCAGCACGGTGGACACGTCGGTGGCGCCGTTGCGGCCGGCGACCTTGACCGACAGCACTTTGGCGCCCGGGGCCATGCCGGCGTAGCCACCATCGGCCTGGCTCGCCGAGTCGCTGCCGTCCCCGGCGATGACCCCGGCGATGACGGTGCCGTGGCCGTAGGAGTCGACCGTGCTGTCGCCCTCACCGGAGAAGTCAGGGCCGGCGACAACCCGGCCGGCGAGGTCGTTGACCGGGGCGACACCGGTGTCGATGACCGCCACCGTGACTCCGCTGCCAAAGTTGCCAGTGGCCCAGGACTGCGTCGCGCCGGTGCTCTTGGCGTAGTTGCTTGTGGTGGTGCCGGTGCTGAAGGTCTGGTCGGCGAAGCGAACGGCGGTGTCTGGAGTCAGCCCAGCGATCGCCGGCTCGCCGGCGAGCCGCTGGTGCGCGGCTGCAGGCAGGCTCGCGGCGAAGCCGCCGACGTTCGGCAGGCTTCGGCCGACGATGCCGCCGGCCGCCCGGACCGCCGAGGCGGCCTGGAGCGCCTGACCCGCGCGGGCAACGACGATGTAGCGGCCGGCGGCGACGCTGATCGACGGCGCAGCATCTCCCGGCCGGGAGGCGACGCCGGTGGAGGCGAGCCCGGTGCTGGCGAGCCCCGTACCGGTGACGACCGTCCCGGTGATGCCGGTGATGCCGGTGCCGGCGAGCAGACCGACAACGAGCAGTGTCCCGCGAGCCCGGTCACAGACCCTCCGACCCATGGACTGCTCCTCGCTCGCAGCGGCCACCAGCGCAGCGCCCCGTTGGTCGATACCAGGAATCATCGCTGGTCGAGGGCCGACGCGGTAGGGCTGATCGTATGCATTGCGCCTAGTCAGTAACAACTAGCTGCGCTCGGCGCGGAGTCAACCCGAAAGCGACCATGTATAGCACGGCCGCCAGCAGCAAGAGGGCGCGATAGCCGGTCACCAGCGCGAGGTATTCCAGTGTGCCACCCAGCAGCGCGCCCAACAGGTTCGCGCCGAACGCCGACGTCGAGGCCGCCGTCTCGGCCAGCCGGCGGGCGAAGATCAGGTTGGCGCAGAAGATGGGGGCGAAGGCGAGCGCGACAGCGGCAGCCAGCCGGACGGTCCAGGGCAGCGGCAGCAGAAGCTCAGTGGGCACCAGCCAGCCGACCGCCAGCGTCAGGCCCAGCAGCCCGTAGAGCACGGCTGGTCGGGGGAGCCGCACCCGGCTGCTGAGCTCAACCGCGACCAGCACGGCCAGCAGTACGCCGGCGAAGACCATCGCGTTGACCAGCCAGGTCGTCCCGAACAGCAGCGCGAAGCCGGCGACGTTCTTGGTCTCGAGCAGCAAGAAGGCGGCCCCAAGAAAGAACAGGTCGGCGTAGGGGCGCATCGCGCGGATCGGTCCCCCGACGACCCGGACCGCCGCCAGCGCCGCGAGCAGCACGAACAGCAGGACGAGCAGGTAGAAGCCGGGAATGCCTGCCCGGCGCAGATAGGGGAAGGGATGGTCGTCGGTGGCCAGCGCCGGCGCTGGCGACGTCTGCAGGGCCCATGTGGTGGCGCACGACTGCGTTGCCGGCACCTTGCCGACGACGAGAGCGGCCCGGCGTCCGGTCCCCCCCACTGTGTCGATGCACGGTGAGTGGCCGAACACGTCGGCCAGCGTCAGGGCGTAGCGGTCGATCAGCCACTGCAGCCGATAGGTGTTGTACATGGCGAAGGCGCCCTCGGCGCTGAGGCGATCGCGGGCGGTGCTGACCGCCTCCCGGGTGAACAGGTAGCTCTCCAGGCGCAGGGAGCTGTTTCCCGAGACCAGCGTCTGGGAGTCCGGCAAGGCGAAGATGATCAGGTCATAGCGGGTCCGCGTGCGCTGCAGGAACGCCCGCCCGTCGTCGATATGCACGCTGACCCGCGGGTCGGAGTACGGCCTGTTGGGATGGCGCTGCCGGCCGATCTGGGCGATCCGGGGGTCGATCTCAACGGCGTCGACCTGCTTCGCGCCGTGCTGCAAGGCGACCGCCACGTCGTTGCCGTTGCCGGCGCCGACAACGAGCACGTGCCGCAGCGGATTCCTCGGCGCGCGCAGATAGGGGGCGGTGCGCAGGCCGGGGCTGAAGGTGTCGACGTTGAGCATGCTCTGGTGCGGGATGCCATTGACGAAGATGTCGACGAACTTCGGCCGGTCTTTGGTGACGACCTTATAGTACGGCGACCAGGTCGTGTTCGGCTGCAACGACTCACCGGCCAGCAGCCCGACCAGGATGGCCAGGCTGGCGATCGCCGGCCACAGCGGGCGTAGCCGGCGGCGGTGCAGCACGAGAAAGCCGATCGCCGCCACCGAGCCCCAGGCAACGGACGGCGCGTGCAGGAACGACAGGGCCGTAAAAGCGGCGATGCCGGCCAGGCTGCCGAGCAAGTCCAGACGGTAGGCCAGCAGCGCGGGGAACTGGCCGAAGATGCGGCCTACGCCCTCGCCCAGCCCACACATGACGACGGCTACGGCCAGGAAGATCACCGGCAGGGTCGCCCACGCCGGCAGCCCACTGGGGTGCACCCCCTTGAAGTACAGGAGCTGTTCGGTGTCTTGGCTGATCCGTACCGGGAAGATCAGCACGAAGGCGACCAGCGCGACCAGCGCCACCGGCCAGGTCGTGGACAGGTCGCGGCGCCGGCCACAACGCAGGAAGCCCAGTCCGATGCCGAGAAACGAGCCCAGCAGCACGAAGTTGGAGAAGTAGCTCAGGTGCAGAATGTTCGACCCGGTCCACCGGATCAGCGCGAGCTCGACGAACAGCATGAGCGCGCTGGCCAGGACCAGCCCAGCCGCCGACGCCGGCGGCCCGGCCGACGCCGAGGCTCCCCCCGGGTGCGATCGGCCGGTTGCACCCCCTGGCGGGCGTGCGCCGGCAGCCGGTGCAACCTGCGCGGTCGCCGGCCCGGCCTCGCCGGTCGGCTCGGTCACGAAGCGGCAGCGGGAAGAGACACGGGCGTTAAGGTACCGACCGCGACGGCACATGCTTCGCCGGCTGTGGGGCGGGCGTGTCGGGGCGGGCAGTCGAAGGGCAGTGGTTCGGGGGCTTAAGGTGCCAGCCGTGGCCGTCCATCCTCAGCACCACCACGATCACACCGCCGAAGTCGCCGGCGACCCTGCCTGCGCGATGGCCCACGGGGACCTGCCCGCCGGGGCAGGAGCCGGCACGCTAGTCGCCATCTTCGCCTCGCCGGTCGCCGAGCACCTCCTGCACTTCGGTCATGAGCTCGGCTACCGCACGGTGCTGGTCGAGCCCGACGCCGCCCAACTGACCCCCGCCCTGCACCGTGGTCCGCACGAGGTGCTCACCGATGTGCCGGCGACGGACGGACCTGCCCCCAACGTCGTGGTCACCGATCACGACCGCCCGGAGCTGGGCGACCTCCTGGCCACGGTGCTGTCCGGCCCCACCCGCTGGGTGGGCGTGATGGGCAGCCCGCGGCACAGCGCGCCGCATGTCGCCGCGTTGCGCGAGCGGGGGGTGGCCGCCGCCGACGTAGCCCGGGTGCACCGCCCGATCGGGCTCAACATCGGCTCGCACACGCCGGCCGAGATCGCCATCGCCACCCTCGCCGGCCTCATCGCCGACCGTAACGGCCGGCCGGGCGGCTTCTTCGCCGGCGCCGGCGATCAGGGCGGCCCGGGTACTGCGTCGGCCGAGCCGCCGTCGTCCTGACCAGGCGATGAGTCGCCACCGGGCGCAGCCCCGCCGGAACTCTCGTGGCGCGCTGGCCTCGGGGGAGTTCCAGGCCCTGCTGGCCGCCGCGTTGCTGTCGATCGTCGGTGACCAGCTGACCCGCGTTGCGCTGGCGGTCCTGGTCTACCGCCGCACCGGCTCGGCGCTGTTGACGGCGGCTATCTACTCGGTCAGCTTCCTGCCGTGGGCCCTCGGTGGTCCGTTTCTCGCCGGCCTGGCCGACCGCTTCCCCCGGCGGACCGTGATGGTGGCCTGCGACCTCGGCCGGATGCTGCTCGTCCTTGCGCTGGTGCTGCCCTTGCCGGTGCTCCCGCTGTGCGGGCTACTCTTCGCTTCCGAGCTGCTCGCCTCGCCGTTTCACGCGGCCCGGTCGGCCACGCTCCCGGAGGCACTCGCAGGCGACGCGTACGTGCAGGGGCTCGCCCTCACCAATATCGCCCTCCAGGCCGGTCAGGTGATCGGGTTCGCGGTCGCGGGCGCCATCGTCGCCGCGCTCGGGCCGGCGCCGGCATTAGTGGTCGATGCCGGCACGTTCGCGCTGTCGGCGGCGCTCCTGCGCCTGGGCGTGCCGTGGCGGGCGCCGGCGAACGCCGGCGCTGCTGCTGGGGGATCGCTGCTGGCCGGCACCCGGGCTGGTGCCCGGCTGGTCTTCGGCTCACCGGCACTGCGTGGGCTGGTCACCCTGGCCTGGCTGTGCGCATTCGTCGTCGTCCCGGAGGGCCTTGCCGTGCCGTACGCCCACGCGCTGCACCGCGGCCCCGCGGCGGCAGGTTTGTTGCTGGCAGCACACCCGCTTGGTTTCGTGCTGGGCTCGTTGCTGGTGACCCGGCTGCTGCCGGACCGGCGGCTGCGCCTCATGGGCTGCCTCGCGGTCGTGTCCTGCCTGCCACTCCTCGGGTTTGCGGCTCGTCCGGGTCTCGGCGTCGCCGTCGTGCTGCTCGTCATCTCCGGCCTTGGCAGCGCCTACAACCTTCCCGCCAACGCCGCCTTCGTCGGCTCGGTGCCCAAAGAGCATCGTGGCCAGGCGTTCGGGCTGGTGCAGTCCGGCATCTTCGTGTTCCAAGGTGTGGCGCTGCTCCTGGCCGGCGTGGCCACCACGGCGGTGTCGGTCCCCACGGTCATCGCCCTGGCCGGCGGACTGGGACTGGGACTGGCGGTCTGGCTGGCCGGCACGGCGCTGCGGCCGGGAGGCGAAGTCTTGAGACAGCTGGCGACCGACTCGGCGACCGACTCGGCGACCGACTCGCCGACCGACTCGCCGACCGACTCGCCGACCGACTCGGCCGAATCGGCCCGGACATAGCGTGACAGTGGCGAAAAGATGGCAGATAAGTCACCTCTTGTCACTAAGCGTAGTGCTTCAATTATGATGTTTAGGAACAGCACCGGTCCGATCGGTGCCTCGGGGACCCGAGGGGGGTGTCTCGCCGTGACTTTCCACACCATCTGGCTGTAGTGAGCACCGCTCCGCCGAGTGCTCGCCGCCGTTGCGCGGCATACTAGGTGCACTCGGCGTGATCGCTCGATCACGTCGTCGCCGCCAAGGGCGGAGCGGATGATGTCGACGGCAAGTGGGGCAGGGTCCCTGCGTCCGCGGCTGCGCGCCCTCATCATCGGCCTCGCTGGCTGCGCCGCGGCCGCCCTCATCGGTGCCGGGGCCAGCGTGTCGTGGTACGACCCCCCGTCGCTGCCGCGGCTTCTGCTGTATGTGTCGCTCGTCGTCGTCGGCGAGCTGGTCGTGGTGCCGGTCCGCCTGGGCAGCAACGTGCTGGCCTTCGGTTGGGGCGAGGCCGCCCTCGTGCTCGGGCTCACCGCCGTGCCGCTCCCGTGGGTGGTCCTGTGCTGCGCAGCCGGCGTCGCGGGTACCCACCTGTGCCGCCGGATGAAGCCCGCCAAGCTGTTGCTCAACGTTTCGGCAAGCACGCTCGGCGCGGCGCTGGCCGCCCTGGCTGGCTCAGTCACGGCCGGCACGTTGGGAAGCGGTTCCCCGCTGGCGCTGAACACGCCGCGAGCTGTGGTGGCCGTCACGGTGGCCGCGCTGGTGTTCTCGGCAGTCACCAACCTGGCAGTCTCTGCTGCCATCGCCTTCTCGCAGGGGTCGTCGGTGCGGGCCCTGTTCATGAGGGGGATCGGCGAGCAGCTCGTCGTGGTCAGCGGCAACATCGGTGCGGCCTTGGGCATCGAGGCGCTGCTGCGCTGGGACTGGCACGTCCTGTTCGGCGTCCCTCCCACGTTGTACGCGCTGCACTCGGCCTACCGGCACCGCTTGGCGGCGCAGAGCGAGCGCTCGACCTGGGAGCAGCTGGCCCAGGCGACCGGCACATTGGTGCGGCTCGACGAGCATGAGGTGGCCCGCAGCGCGACCCGCAGCGCGACGCAGCTGTTCCGCGCCGATGCGGTGGAAGTCCTGGTCAACCGCCCCGACGGGACCAGGGTCCCGCTCGGCGGCGACAGCGATCGGCGGGAGCGGCGCGGCACCCACTCTTCGTCACCGTCGGGCGCACCGGGACTGCCCGAGGCGCGCTGGGGGATGGTGATGACGGCCCCGCTGGATGACGGCATCTCCGTCGTCGGCGAGCTGCGGCTGTGCTTCTCAGATCCCGTCCGGCTCACCGACCGGGAGCGTGCCACGCTGAACACGTTCGCCGCGGCGCTCACCGCCGCGTTGAACAACGCCCGGCTGCACGACATCACCCGCGAGCTTGCCCACTTGAAGGCGTACGAGGCAGCGCACGACTCACTGACCGGGTTGTGCAACCGGGGACTGCTCTTCGAGCGGGGGGAGGAGGCGCTTGCCACGATCGGCGCGGGCGGGCCGACCGTCGCCCTGCTGCTGCTGGACCTCGATCACTTCAAGGAGATCAACGACACCCTGGGCCACCAGGCCGGTGACCAGCTGCTGCAGGCGGTGGCCGAACGGC
>JAABUK010007351.1_pt1 | contig 15946 bp, 13 predicted proteins | sample 5559141 | NCBI WGS metagenome assembly JAABUK01 (sample SAMN10711869, study PRJNA513367) | rock metagenome | isolation source: Antarctica rocks | place: Antarctica: Victoria Land, Pudding Butte nord | collected 2016-01-03
TGTTTTGCTTGTGCAGTACAGTCGTGTTCACCGATCAGCCACGAGCGCTACAGTTGTTTTCCGCGGCGGTAAGCCCGCACACAGAAAGGTGTGCTGGTTGGCTAGCTACGCCTGTTCGCACCAGGGCGTACATTGAGCGCTTCGCTCACAGCAATGTCGCAAGTCTGGATACCTCAAGCCACGGATCACAACTTATGACTCAAGCTGTACATGCTATATAGGCTGTAATGAATCATGGACAACTCACATATTGCAGTTTGGCATTGTTGACAGTCATGCCGTGCACCACGATTAGTCCTTAAGCAAATCAAACGAGCACAACATGCTATGCCCACATACATCCATTCAAAGCCAATATTGAGTGTGCACGTGCTGAAGAGTACAAAGGACTTGCTCATAGGCATTGCACAGCTGTACAGTGCACTTGTGCTTACTTGCAATTGACAAGGTATGGACGCTCTGAATGTTCAACCCAAGCTATTACACCCTCCGGGTTTTACAAACTAAGTTCGAGCATATTTGCAGAGCCGAGGTCCGGCCAAAAGCATAGGCACATTTCCTTGCTCGATTTTGGCCATCCTTGCAGACACCTTTCTCACCTATGCCCTGACAACGCCAGCATGGACCATGCATGGACACGATAAAAAAAAGGTGAGCAAAAGCTTTCTGTCTGTCATACCAATTTCTGTGCTTACATTGTCAAAAATCACTGGCTAGGCTGTACATGTACACATGATGTGCCCTTCAATTGTGGTGATCATGCACAGCTGTTGTTCCAAGAGTTGCAATTTGGCCTTGGTGCAGGGTAGAACACCTATTGTATGTTCTTTGCATGAAGCTTCCAATACCATAATTGGTGTTCTAGCCTACACCATGGCCAAACTGTGCATGTTACTTGTAAGTTATGGAAGACACACGGGAAGCTAAAGAGAATCCAATCACACTTCTGGCGGTGAGTGAGCTAGGCAATTTTCTGCCCACACGCAAGAAGCGGTTTAAGCAAAGCTTGACACCAGATTCTGGTCAGACTCTGGTTGACAACAACATGCCCAAGACTTGGACCTTCAAATCTGCGACTCTACCAAATCAGTGGCGCATGCATGGTTCAAAAAATCTGATGCATGCAGAGGATGAAGAGGAATGTTGCCATCATTCCTCATCATGCTAATTAGCTTAATCATGCAGCTGCTGGACCTCAATGTAATGAAAGGTTTGCATCAATCACAATCAACGCCTGATGCGCAACACAGTATTTGAGTTTGACCTTTGTGCTTTTTTCCAGTTCAGACTTGGTTTTCATAAAATGCCCTTGCTCAAGTAGTTCCAATTGGCCAGATGCTGGAGCTTACCAACAAGGCATGTAGCATACAACACTTCAACAAGTTTGAAAAGACGCTAAAGGACACACTGCGTTCCAGCTTTGTTCACGGTATAGTCTGTGCACAACATTTGTCAAGACAATGTTATATAAGCAGATTCAGAGTCTGTCCAGATCTGCTCTGGTGTGTTTCAGACATCGACAGCACTCTGCGAGGCCGGCAGGGCTGCGCTCTGATGCCGAGCTCTACACAGCTGGCACAACTCTTGAGAGCAGAGGTAGCAAGCCATCTAGCTCTGCCGGGTTGGCAAGGCTCAGCCCAGCACAACTTTGCATGCAACAAGTCATTGCAGGGCTTTTCCGTCCTGGGGCTCCCATTCTGTAGCAGTGTAAAGTTTAGGGTCTGTTGCAAGCAAGCTTGTTGTCAAATAGGATTTAAGCTGATTTGCCCTGTGATATTGTTCTGGTTTTGTGCGCGCTATCCATTGTCTATCAGCAAGCTGGTCTGGTGTTGCTGGCACTTGTTTGAACATACACTTTCATTTGATGCTTCATTGACTAGCCTGTTCAGCCAACCGACCTTCAAGAACTGTTTGCGCAAGGACATGCATATCTGGCTGGTCAGCTGATGTCAACTCCACAGTCAACCGGCCTTGGTGTATGGCAAGCAGCTGAAGCGCAAGATTTGGTTGACATCTGATTCAGCAGTGAGGCCAACAGTCTCCAGCTTGCTGAGTTAGCCTTCATCAATGTTCACAGCCCTTGGCCTTGGCAAACTTGGTGGCCGGCCATTGAATTTGGTTAGAAATGCCAATTGCTTGCAACATGGCTGAACACGGCACTTTGAATTCCTGGGAATGAGTCATGATCAAGCAGAGCTCTGAGAGGAATTCTAGATGTAGATGAGTCGTCTACATCTAGGATTCTTCTCTGATTTCTGCTTGATTATGTTCAAGATCAGCTCAGCTCCCTGCAAAAGGCTGCCACATAGCATGGTAGAACTGAAAACACAATGCTGTCAGGCGTTCAAAATGGAGGCTTGAGGTGGTCCCAAGTTAGACCCAAGCTTCCCTTGGCCTTTCAGCCATATGCTTGATAGGTCAAGGTGGGAGGGGGTACCAATCCTTGCTCACTCTTGTTCCCCCTTCAGCCTACAACCAGGATTGTCTGTGCTACTGCTGTTGTTGTGAGTGTACCTAGCGCTAGGTACACTTACAACAACGTGCAAATGTGATCTTACTTGTCAAACCTAGTGTTTAGTTTGTTTGTTGACGTTCAGAGCAAAGTCTTCCACAGCTGATACTTGAGCATGAGCCCAAATATGAGCTACAGTAGCTACATAGCACTTAGCTATGTAGTCAGCTTTATAGTGAGCTATAGCTGCTATGTCATACAAACATTTGCAAAGGTGTACAAATTGGCTGTAAGACACAGCATGTTAAAAGTGACAGACATCAGTCAGCCAGCAGCGCATGTGAAGTACACCCAAATGCTTCTCTGTATCGCAATGTGCTAGTTGATGAGCAGTTGTTGTCCATGTCCCCCTTGTCAGCCTTGCAACAACTGCTCATCCATCTAGCAAAAATGGCTCATCATCTAGCAAAATTGCCATAAACAGAAGGGGGACCTGGACAGCAGAGGGTTGAATACTTCCTTTTGCAACCAGAGTCCAGTTCTAGGTAAACAGTGAACAACCCCTCTTGCGTTGAATACTTCCTTTTGCAACCGGAGTCCATTCCTCCTCCTCAGTCCGGAGTAAATTACCCCTCTTGCGCTGACTGCATACTTGTGAATGGGCTCTGGTCACACACTGTAGCGTGCTGTAAATATGTTGCACTATAGACTTGGAGCAAGTCCCGAGCTAGGCCATGTGTAAGCGTCAACTCAGGCGCTCAACGTACCTCCAAGCCTTCAGGTGCAGGATGAGTTCCAATAGAGGAGCATTGATGAAGCCACACCAGAACAGTTTTTGGCCTTGTGCATGTTCACATCAGACAAAGCATGTGACTCTACATTGGTGACTGGTAATGCTTTCAACACATGCATGCAACATGGGTCTGCAAGCATGATGCCAGTGCTTCTGCAACGCAACACAATTGTCGCAAGCTTGCAAGTTTGCAAGCTTAACATCAATGTGGTGACAAAGCATTGGCACAAGCTGTCAAGCTGTTTGTGCTCTGTGTCAAGCCTCCTAACAGCCATACATCGCAAAACTAGGCTGACTGAAGTTGTAGTGCAGGCATACACATCTGTTGATGATGATGCAGCAATGCACATTACACCTCAGAATCTCAGCTCTTTTGAGTGAGGGCAAGCTCAAAATTAAGTACTCTCAAGGTGGATCCTCTGCAACTTGATGTTGTCTTGCCTGATTTCTTGACCTAAGTTGACTCATGTGACAAAAACTATCACTGGCTTTTTGCTTCAATGCATATGCATCCACATCGAATCCAGAAGTGCCGCTTCACTTTTGTATGCTGAGTGATGAATAGGCAGAGAATGTTTGTATGGCTGCAGGTGACCTGCAACCTCATGTCTCAGCTGGTGTCTACAGAGCTAGTGGACTATGGTGTCTACATGCAAGCTCATGTCTCAGACGGTGGCTGCAAAGCTGGCAGACCTTGGGTTTCTGGACGCACAACCAACTAGCAGGTGCCGCACAAAGCAGCAAGAGGAGCAGCAAAAAACGAGGCTGTTGTGACAGCTACAACAGGTATAATTGTGCAACCACACTGACATCAATGGCTCATGCTATAGCATAGTAGCTACCATATGTTGGGCAAGAAGCATGCCATCATCACCTGCACGATGCTATTCACAAAAGTTCACACTGATGAGGCAGTTGCGTTGAAGTGAACACGCTCTGCTTCTTGCCCAGAGTTTTGCATTTCCAGGTAAACGGTAAACAACCCCTCTTGCATTGATTGCTGCATACCTGTGGTTGGGCTCTGCTCACATTCTGTAGCGTGCTGTAATGGCCTCCAGTAAACATTTTGCTTTATAGAGGTAAAGCAAGTCTCGAGCTAGGCCGTGTGTATGCGTCAAGTCAGGTGGTCCGAGTACCTCCAAGCCTTCAGGTTCAGGTGGCAGTACAGACCCGGTAGGATCAGTGTAGCTGGTCTTCTCAGTAGAGTGCAAGCTGCATTAGTGGCTGCAGTAACCAGAGGACAAAGTAAGACTGCAGTGCCCAAAGAGGCTGCCACTGACCCTACCACAGCCCCTAGCCCAGTTTTGCCTCAGAATCCTGACACTGTTGCTGACCAGCAGAGCCTTTGACAGACTTCCAGCAGTAAGTGCTCAAAGGGTATGAGGAAGACCGCGACTGGTTTGACAAGCTGACTGCTGCAGAGCAACATAAGTGCAAAGAGGAGCAAGCTTTTTGGAAGGACCAAAGCATGACCAGGCCGCCAACAGGCTTGCGTCTGTTTGCACTTACATTGCTCTGCAACAGTCACTGTCTCCCTCATACCCTTTCGGCACTTGTTGCTGGAAGTCTGTCAAAGGCTGCTGTTGATCAGCTACAGTGTCAAGGTTCTGAGGCAAAACTGTCTTAGGGTCTGATGGCAGAACTCGGCTAGGGTCTGTAGTAGGGTCAGTAGCAGGCTCTTTGGGCACTGCAGTCTTACTTTGCCCTCTGGTTACTGCAGCCACTAGTGCAGCTTGCACTCTACTGAGAGGATCAGCTATGTTGATCCTACCTGGTTTGTACTGCCACCTGAACCTGAAACTGAAGACTTGGAGGTAGTCTGACCGCCTGACTTGACGCCTACACACGTCCTAGCTCAAGACTTGCTCTAATTCTATAGTGCAATATATTCACAGCACGCTACACACCCATGGTAGTCACGTTCAATGCTTTGCTGGCATTACATTTAGGGTCTGGCTCTGATCACACTTGATTGAGTCATGCTTGGTGCAACACCCCTGGCCTCATAAGGGGTGCGCTGCAGCCCAAGTGCACTCTCTGCAAACTGCCCTCAAGGTATCACAGAAGGGTAAGGCTAGCACAGCCATGGACACAAGCGGGCATGCCAAACCCTGCTTGTGGCGCCAAACCAACATCTGCTGTAGTGGGTGCACTCCCAACTATGACAGTGTCTAGCTACATTGAAATTCTGGAGATCTCTTCTAGCAACCTTGTCACTAGATCTGCAGCTGCACCTTCAAAGTGGTCCAGGCTCATAGCAGCCTCTGAAATGACAGCCAATCCCCTGTGGTGAGACCAATTCAATTCAAGGAGTGTCCACAGTCAGATTCAACAATCAAGATGCCCACATTATGTTCTCTAGATAGCTCTAGGTGACATAGTATGTGTCTCCTGGTTGTCCATTTTGACAGTAGGTAACGCCGTTGTTCACCTCAGCAAGCTAGCTAGTCTATAGTCTGGTGCTGTTCAAAATTGACTTTAGCATACATTTTTTGGTGATGCTTCAATAATTAGCTTATTCAGCCAACCAGCCTTCAAGAGTTTTGTGCACCAAATTAGGTTCATTGTGACAACATACCCTTAGCCCTATCTTCCCAGCACTTTCTCTGTTCATCTTGTTAGCTCATCTTAAGAAGCTTCTCAGCTCATATATGAGGCCTTCCTTGCCAAGGCTTGCTGACCACTATGCTCAGGGTACATGCATCTCAGATGATGACTGGGTCTTCTTGTATGATTAGGATCACAACTAGAGTTCTCACATACCAACTGTGCAAATGACCTGATTATGTTCAGCTCTGAAGTCCATCTCATGGCAGTGATGTCTCAGCGGTGTCAGTGCAATGGCTCTTGAACAAGGTGACTACTTTGTTGGACAAAAAGATAGTGCCTGCTTTATGGGGTGCCACCTTGGATTTTGAACTGAAACAACAGCATTTGGAACTGGATACTGTCATATCTTCTCATGCAATTATCAATTTAGTTTTGGGCACACACTAGTCATGCAGACTGGTACCGAGTAATGTGAGCTAGAGTCGAGTGATGTTCAAATCCAGTTGTTTGTTGCTGATGGGCAGACATTGCATTCACAGGACGTTGCCATTCACTCACTCAACACTCAGGTCTGGAAAGGGTGCCCTTTCTGGACCTGAGTTTCGAGTGAGTGAATGGCAACGTCCTGTGCCGGCAGGACGGGTCAGGAGTAATTATAATTATATAATCTTATATAATCTCATTCTCCTCACGCTAGATTGACTCATAGTATTAGCTGGCAGCCTGTGGCTAAACACCAACTTGTTCAGCGCTGTACTAATTCACAACGCTGAACACGTCCGTGTCTAGCCACAGGCTGCGCAAACACCACCGCTATGTCCAATGCAAAGTTGTGCTAGTGAATTATGCATGCATGTGTCGAGTGCCGCATTGTGCACAGGTTACAGGTCAAGCTTGTTTTGCAAAGGTCATTGCAAGCATGGGCAGCATCGGGTATACCCTATGTAGCACTGACAAGTCTCGATAGGCCACTCAAAGGTATGCCCTTGGGCAGGAAAGTGGGTCTTTAAGGCAAGGCAATGGTACCGCAGTCAACGTGACGATCAGTCCACAGCAAGACGTGAGCGTTCTCACGATCTCCCCTGACCGTGAGCCAAGGACTTTAATAGGTAGTACCACGGTGGCTCTTCCTGGTGCCACCCCTCAAGTGTATGGCTGCAGGTGACATGCAACATCATGTCTCAGCTTGTGGCTGCAGAGTGAGCGGACTTGGAGTTGCAGGATGCACACCTAGCCACCACCACATGCTGCAATCTGCAGAGTAACAGCAATATGACTTCAGAAGGTGTAAGGTCCAAGGCATGTCTTAAGAGTTAGCAGAGCTTCGCTCTACGATTAGGCAGGGCTTCGCTCTTTGAACAAGCAGAGCTTAGTTGGTTGTATGCCGGCAGAGCTACGCTCTGCAAATAGCCCTGAAACGACGCAGAGCTTCATGTTGAATGCGAACTCTGCGGGCTTTAAGAGCTAAGCCCTGCGACATTGCAGAGCTAGCCCTCGCTGCCAGTTTGCCAGAAGCCCTGCAAAGTCAGAGCTGAGCCCTGACATATCGTAGGGATTTTCCGTCCCCCGGTCTCTAGTGCTTGGCATCTTGACTGTGAAGCTGGCATGTGCATTGGGCTTGGCTCTTGACTGGACCAGTCCAGTCTGTCTTGCACTTGCCTTTTGACCAGCGCCAAATGCTGCTGAAACCAGACCAGAGCTAGGAGCCATGCAAAAGTCAGCAGGGGCTGGTTCATCAGGCCCTAGGGCAGGCATCACCAACACGTTGTGGATTGCAAATGTCATACTAGTTTTCTACACCCAACCTGAAGCTAACTGACTGTTGACCTATAGTAGGATCCCCAAGAGCTGTGCCAGTATTTTGCACTTGATCAAATCGTTGCGCCAGAAGTACTTGGGGTCATGTCTAAATCTGCATCAGGTCAGGAAGTACATCCTTCCTGATGAGATGGTCATGTAGCTATAGACATGAGCACATGCAAAAGACGTCACTGCTTGATCATCCAGTCAATTGCGAGCATCATCCATTTCCTCTGTTGCTGACTTTTTGTTTTGCTTGCTCTTCTGTAGTGTCTGTAGCTGAGACTGAAAAAGTTGGGGTAAGTCTTAGCGCTACCAATCTAGATCTCCCACACCTGGGAGATTGCACAGCTTGAAGCTGCAGCCATTCAAGGTAGCTATAGCCTGATCTGAGAATTCTCTGGGAAGCTTTGACCGAAGCAAGTATCACTCATTAAATTGTCCTCAAAACACAAGTTCTGATCTGTGCTGTGCGTGCTCTTGTTTGAGTTGCCGCTGAGCTGCTGAGTTGCTTCAAACCCTAGTTTGAATTCAAACTCTGATTGTGACTGCCAAAATAGCCTAAGGCAAAAACAAATCTCTGCATATGCTGGTCAATGCTTAGTGGTGCAAGAAAAGTGATGCAACAAAAGTGGTGCAACAACAGTGACCGTCAATGTTAGGCAAAAGCAAGCCTACTTTGTACCTTTCATAAGCACTTACATGGTCAGGCCTGGGCCATAATGCCGTTCTGTTTCCTCCTTTGTCACAGAAGCATATGCACCTCTCGCATTGGCTTTGGTGTGTTTCTTGCTATCACAAGCACATCATGGCCAAGGCAGAGGCAGCTAATTGGCGTCGCTCAACAGCTGGACACAATGCACCATACTAGGTTTGACAAAGTATGCCCCAAGAAGTTCAAAATCAGGTCTTGAGGTGACCTTAAACTCCTTGGTGATTGCTTTGTCAGACTTGCAGCCAAAGTAGCTGGGTGTATCTTGCCATGTTCAAGACTGAGCAACACAGCTCACCAGCGCTGACACGTGGTGACATGTGTGGTGACAAGGCATTGACTCAAGCTTTTTGTGCTCTGTGTCAATTTTGTGAAGCTTTTGACCATCTTGCATTGCCAGACCCGGTTGACTAAAGCTGTGCATGTGCACGCTCACAAGACTGCTTGTGATAATGCAGCAATGCGCCTTTCACCTTAGCTCCCCATGTGCTATGTGTGGGCAGCCTCTGAGCGTACGCCTATCGTCAGGTATCTCGTCCAGAGGCAGCTGCAGACCTTCCCCAGCTTGTTGTATTCTTACCTAAATTGCTGACCTAAGTTGACCCATGTGACAGAAAGCTTCGTTAGGGTGTTTCTACAATGCATCCACATTGAATCCACTTGTTCCACTTCAGCTTTGAATGCTAACCCATGCATAGGCAGAGCATGTTTGTATGGTTGCAAGTGACATGCAACCTGCTGTCTCAGCTTGTGGCTGCAAAGACGGTGGATCTGGGGTTTCAAGGTGTATATCTGTGACCACCACACATTGCATGAAGCGGCAAGAGGAGCAGCAAACATTCAGACTGCTGTGACGGCTACGTGTACACCAGGTATGACTGTGCATCTGCACTGACAGCAATGGCTCATGTCACCAAGTCTGAACAAGAAGCAGGGCATCAACTCCTGTATGCTGCTGTTTCATGAAAGTTGACACTGATGAGGCAGTGACATTGAGGTGTTTATGCCCGGCATCTTGCCCGGAACGTGGTAGCTAGAGGGGACCCTTGCCTTGAGCCTTTCAGTTTGAAGGCAACCCTGGAGACAACCCATTATCATTGCCCTACAAAGCCATTATCATTGCCCTACAAACAAAAATCCGTGATGACTATCATCTGAGTTGCTTGACTTGCAATTGCCATAAAGGCCTGCAGTTTTGCAGGATGCACATGTGATCTTACTCCTCCCATCCAGTGCAAGGGTTGTTAACATGTTTGCTAACCTTCAATGCAAGGTCTCCCTCAGCTAGTAGTTGTGCATGAGCCAACGCCATTGATGCTATGACAATTGAACACTGGTAAAGATGGACACGTTGGCTGTCAGACACAACTTATTGAACTCAACGCAATCAGCTAGGCGACATTGCCATGCAGATAAGCGTTTGCTTCACAATCTGTCTCAGAGTGTCAAGCAGACTTCCTCCTGCATGGCAATGTTGCTTAGATGATGAGCTATTGTTGTGAACTTGACAACAAATCTAGACAGCGAAGGCTTGAAAAAGTCCTTTTGCGACCAGAGTCCAATTCCAATTGAACGGCAATCCACCCCTCTTGCGTTGAGTTCACCTGGCTTTGAGTTCACAGCCAATCCCCTCTGGTGACACCAGTCCCATCGGAGGAGTGCTCAGCCCCATTATTGGCCAATATTAATATTGCCAAAATGGGCAACCAAGATTCCCGCACTATGTACATGATGTGGGTATCATGGTTGCCTGTTTTGACAGGTGATGAGCCCCTTTATTCAGGTTAGCAGTCTGTGCTTTTTAGTATACACACTCTCATTTGATGCTCTCATGTGATGCTTCAACAATTAGCTTATTCAGCCACCCATCCTTTTGAAATTTGTACTTTCATGACTACCTAATAGGGAGTCTGCACGTAGATGACTTGCTTGATCACCATCAAGAAAAGCACAGCTCACTGCAAAAGGCTGTGAGCAAGCATGGTAGACAAGAAACAAAAGGACGGTGCCATTAGGACTTCAATCAGTAGAAGGTTGAGGTGATCCCGAGTTGGGCCCAAGCTTCCCTTAGCCTTCTCAATGACAAGTCAGGGAAGAATGCTTGCTGACCACCACGCTCAAGGTACCTGCATCATAGATGATGACAGCCCCAAGTACTACAAGCTGCGCCCTGAGGTTTTGGAGTGCGCACTTGCAAGCAATGATCATGTATTGCTCCAGTACCCAAAAAAACTTCAGAGCTCGGCTCAGGGTACATGAGTGCGGTAGGAGTGCTGTTGCCTGCGTGTGTGCACTCAACTCTGTGTACACCTCAATTTGGTGCAACTCCTGCTTGAGTTTGCTCGATACTGGTCCTTCCGTGAGAAATGGCCAGCACTGTGCAGAGGATTGTATTTGCAACAATCCTTCTGCTATCACAGTATGTGCAGGCTGGCAGACAATGCCCAAGCAGCTTGAGGGACTGTACTTCTTCTGGCATGCATGCAGGGAAGGCAGCTGAGGGAAAGTTGCTATGCACAGACTCAGGCACTCAGGGACAGTCCGCAGGGACTCAGGGACTCAGGGACTCAGGGACTCAGGGACTCAGGGACTCAGGGACTCAGGGACTCAGGGACTCAGGGGCAGTTGCATATGCAGCTGTCAATGGGTGACGTCACAGGTAACCAAAATCAGTCTTGTACAAGGTCTAGAGTACCTGAGAACGAATCTGAATGTAGATGCCTTATCTACATTCAGATTCTCTCTCAGATACCTGCCGATTATGTTCACACAAAGCATGCTAGAACAAAAGCACAACGCCGTTAGGCATTCAAAAGGATGAAGCTTGAGGTGATCCCGGGTTGGGCCTAAGCTTCCCTTGGCCTTTCAGTTATTTGATTGATAGGTCAAGGAAAAAGAGATGGGGGCACCCATTTTTTGCTCACTCTTATTCCCCCTTTAGCCATGCGGCAGCATGTCTTGTGTAAGTCAAAACTTGTCAGTATGGTTGATGGTTAGGCTTGTAAGAGTATGGACACCAAGCTTGAGAGAGCCATCGCCCTTGCATCGGTTTCAGGCTCATGTTAAAGTTACACCTTGGCTTTGCTATGGCTGCAGACTAATGTGGCTTGAGACTGCTGCAACGAAACTGAGTCTTGCATGGTTGGTACTCACAACTGTATGTGCAAATATAGACTATGTTGATTCAGCAGCTTGCAAAATGTAAAAGGGCTGATGCGCGCAAACAAGTTTTCATACACTAGCTGTCTGAATTGCCGCAAGAGAGTTGAAAACTCAGTGACTGTTGCCAACACTCCCTAGCTGTCTGATCGATCAAAATTGATATCCATTCCAAAACTAGATAAAAAAACGTTGTGTTTTGCAAGCTGTGTGAGGGTTTGTAGTTCTTTGGGAGTTTTGGGGGGCATGCAGAACTGGCAGTTGGACTAAGTATGGAGAATTCACACTGTTGGAGGTTGCTGCTATCCAGACTGTGTTCTACACTTGTAGGAACTGACAGTTTTAACACCAGCTCGAACCATGCGTTGTACGGGTTTCACAGTCCAACGTACACATGATATATCACAAGTTGTGCACGCTTACTGCTACAGCAAAAAGGAGGCTGAGTCCTTGGGACCGCGTTTTATGTGGAGGTTTGCTTTCACAGGTTCAAACAGGATGCTAATTGAGTGTTGACCTAAAGTGTGACCCTTTACAAACATGTGCTCAAATCAATGCACTCATAGCATGCCAGTGGTCCTCGGGTCATGTCTAAAGCTGCATTACATCATTAGGTCAGGAAGTATGTCCTTCCTGACTTGACGGGGTAGTGCACCTTTAGACACGAGCGCATACATAGGACTTCAAATCAATCAGTAGCAAGAATTGTCCTTTTCCTTCACTGCAGACTTCTTGTCTGCTTAAACTTGCTCTTCTGTATTCTGTAGCTGAGACTGAAAGAAGTTTTGACATAGAGTTTCAGATTAGGCTACCTTGCATGGCTGCAGCTTCAAGCTGTCCCATACTATGATATGATATCCCAAATCTGCAGCGCCCATACATGCTGGAACTGAGATTTGGGGCATTAATCAGCTTGAAGCTGCAGCCATTCAAGGTAACCTGAACCGACAATTCTACGCGTAGCTTCAAGCACTATACACAATGGTCTTGTGTACAGTCTGATCAAAGGTGTACCTGCTCTTGCTAAAGCCCATAGCAAGCACAACACTTATCATGCTATTTTGTGACCCAAAGGCTGGATTGACAGGCAAATGAGCTGCTTGAAGCATAGTTGCTCTCTTCACATGCTTGAGATGCATAGGACAATGAAGCAAACGGTCGCCGTGCGTCAGCCATACGCAATGTCAACAGCAAATGCAAAAACAAGCTTGCAAGAATCACTACCAGATAACCACATCTAGGAGCCTAGGCTTGTGTTGATCTCATTGACAACAAAGGCAAATTGTGCATGCCTAGCCTTCGCTGTCAAGGTCAACACAGGCTAGCTCAGACAGACTTATCCAGATCTGACATTTCCGTCTTGTGGACCTTTGCATTGATGACATTGCAGTATACACCACTTCAGGAGCAGATATGCTGGCTGCAGGTGAGATGCAGCCTCATGTCTCAGCTTATGGCTGCAAAGACGGCAAGTCTGGGGTTTCTGTATGCATGTCTGTCACCACCACACATTGCCTGAAGCGACAAAACAAGCAGCAAACAAACAGGCTGCCATGACACCCACAGGTACAACAGGTATAACTGTGCATCTGCGTTGACATCAATGGCTCACGCCACCAACTTCTGAGCAAGAAGCCGGGCATCCACTCCTCAATGCAGCTGTCTCACAAAAAGGAACACTGATGAGGCAGTCGTATTGAGGTGAACATGCCCTGCTTCTTGCCAAAAGTTGGCAGCAAGAGGGGACCGCTATCCTGACCCTGTTGTGCAGGCATGCAGGCAAAAATTGTGTGCTAACTTGGTGAGAACAGCGGGATAATATTGGATGTAGGTGCGGCTATCAGACTGGTTTCCTGTGATGTACAGCTGGCGCTTCAGCTGAGCTATGCTGAGTTTCACAGGAGGCCTGCTGACGCCGTTGACAGCCTTCCAGTGATGCTTATTGCAATAGGCCCAATTGGGCCTTTAATCCTGAAGTCACCTATGTTGTTGATGTAGGCCGCAGCTGGTGCAAACTGGATCTGTCCAGCTTTCAAGCTGCTTGATCCTGGATATTGGACCATCTGTAGCAAACGTATCTGGTTGTTAGTCAGAATTGTTTTTAGATTAACATATAAACATTTGTTGTTGCCATTTGTAGATCTAGAGCTGACACTCGAATCAAAAGTCCTCCATAATTTGAAAACCCGAACAACATAAACACATCAACTATATTGCAATATTGCTGTTAATAAAGCTTGGCAGTTGGTTGGAAATTGAAGAGAGAGAGAGAGAGAGATTACAATGCTTGGAACATGAAGTTTGGCTTTATACCGTCGTAGTCCCTTTCGTCGTCCCTTTAAGATTCCTAGTCGTTGCTTCTAGGGTTATTGTCATCCAAAGTCATCGATTCGACGACGCAGCCTATAAGCTGGGCGAAGATGCTCTGCCAACCGTCGTCGCTGTCTTGTTGACTCACAAGCTGAGAACTCTGACAATATAATTGTATGGATACAGATGCAAGAACACTTGAAAGGTGACTTTGACAGTGGATCCGATCTGTAAAAACGTTCTTTCAGGCACAGACTTCTTTGTTGGCTTTGACTATTCTGTCGTTTTGCCCTGTGCAATTTACAGTGGATTGTCTTTCTGTGTTCCCATGTGGTTGACGAAAAAGAAGTTGCACCGCTGCAAGTTCGTTATGCAGATATGCCGTTTCTTAGGCACGCTTGGTGACACGCTCTCTGTGTTTATGATGCAGGGCAGCCTGTCGCCTGCCTTATTTGAAAGACTGCTCCCCTGGCTTTATTGACTTGGCTGATCTGATACTTGTGGCAGAGGGACAACGCTTGCCTGCACATAGCTAGTACGTGGCCTTTCACTGCCACTTCATCCAGCGACTCATCCACGACACAGGACCCATCAACTGGCAAGAGCCCTTGGTCATTGACTCTGCCTTGGAAGGGCACAGCCATGCTGTTGTCAGCATGCTTCTGGTTGGTGTCTACCAACAAGGAGTTTTGAATATCAGCTCTGCTCAAGATGCCTGGCAAATGTACAAGCTAGCTGACCATCTTGACTGCCCTAGCATGCTACAGCAGTGCCGTGAGTACATCAACGGGAGCAGTGGCGCAGCCTTGCTGAGCAGCTCATCTGCAGATGCTTTGGAGTGGATTGTAGCTGCACATGAGCTAGGCTGGGAAGGATTGATGACAAACTGTGCTGACAGCATTGCCACAAACTTCTTGACTCTAGAGCAAGATGCTCGCTTTGCGCAGTTGCCAACAAAGCTGTCAATGCTGATCATGAACAGAATGGTAAAGCAACATGCTACACATGAAGCAGATGTCATGGATCGGGTGCGTTGCGTGTTGCAAAAGAGAAGCGGGCGTATCATGTGCATCGCAAAGTATTACCCTGGTCATGGGAGCCACCGACAAGATGTCTACAAGTTTTTCTGTGATGTGATTGAGTGTCCAGGGCATCAGTTTCATACGGACTCATCGATTGGGGATAAATCCACAAGCATGTCAGGGACTTTCCATTGTCACAAAGAGGCAGTCAGTCATAAAGTTGTTAACCAAGGCGGTGGCTTAGATAGTCAAGCAGCTCATGCTGTGTTGCCGGATTTTTTGCAAACCATATTGCAGGTAGGATATGAAAGTTGTGTCAGAAATTTTTGAGGCAAAATCAACTAGTCCTTTGGCCAACACTTTCCTATCGGGTCACTGTGTGAACACAAGCAATATGTCTAGGAGATCCTAAGGATTACTTACATCATGATTGATTGAACAGCTTCTTATATTATGTTCTAAGTCAACATCGACAAGAAGCTTCCTCGGAGAGCTCTGCATATATGCATCCTGTTTCCCTGCCTGCAGATCCCTGAAAATAGTGCTGAGCGTGACAATGCTCTGAGGGTGGCAGGCACTCTTCTTGTTTGCTTGCATGGCAGCCTATAGCAAGCCAGCAACTGTGCTGGCTGCCGTCCTCAGGTCCATGCTGACCTCATATGAGACAGATGTTTCTTCTTGCTTCTTCCTGCCTGTTTCTCATGCATGCGACTAGTAGGATACATGTAGTAATAGCTTAATTCGACACATGTTTCTTCTTGCTTCTTTCAGCTACAACATCACAAGGGGCCTGGTCAACGACAGATACCTGTGGGGCTGTCGCCCAGGCACAACAACCCTTGTTTCAAACATGCACAAACAATAGATCAGCCTAAGCTGAGCAAAACTGACACCGAACGGGACAAACACTACCACACGCATAAGAAGAGAAAGAAATGTTTGTTGTATGCAGCTGCTCTCCTGGTCCTGTGGATGCTCTCACCGATCCCAACGGTCGTCAACGATCTTCCCAGACTGCTTCTGCACACAGCTCACACACAGATGCTCTACACTACAACAACGACCACCTACTCAAGAGTCGGTCTCAGAGACGGTGCCAGATATGGCTGCAGTAACAAGACACAAAACGATACTAACTTTGTGCCAAG
>JAABUK010007352.1_pt1 | contig 15944 bp, 14 predicted proteins | sample 5559141 | NCBI WGS metagenome assembly JAABUK01 (sample SAMN10711869, study PRJNA513367) | rock metagenome | isolation source: Antarctica rocks | place: Antarctica: Victoria Land, Pudding Butte nord | collected 2016-01-03
GAAACCCTGCGTTGATAAGGCCTTGCCAAGCCGAGTGCAACATCTCCTCTCTCCTCAATCTTCCGCCCATGTCGATTACTTTGCAGTAGGTAGACAACTTTTCGGGAACGCCTTGCATCGCAAAAAATTCAAACAACTTATGAAGTAGCCTCTCGATAAGCTTATGCTCTAAGTTGTGATTTCTTTCAGAGCTTGGGGAAGCATCAATTGGGGAGCGATACAGCAGCGAGAGTACACCGACTAGGAGAACGTCTAGGTGCCTCGCATCGACTTCTCCCTTTGACGTGACATAGTTCTCAAGTAAGCGGAACATAGCTCTTGCTAGGTCTATATTCAGCCCTAGATCCCCCCCAATCCTCTGCGCGCTATTCAATCTGCCCAGTAATAGCACGAGTGACTTCGGTCTGACGAAAGTGCCAGTTCTGGTGAACATGAAAAATACTTGATAACTTTCGAAGAGCGGTCTTTCTTCTATGATATTGTCCAAAGCGGTCTGGGGGGGATCGAGGGGGAAATTTCTGAATATAGTATCAAGAGTGAGATAAGCATTCCTCCAGTCGCCCACGATGAGTTGTGCGTTAAGAACACACTCGAGATACTTCTTGGCCCCTCCAACATTCACATGTTTCGAACGATCGGGGAGAATCGCACCATGAGATAGGTCATATGGACAGATGCCGTGTGGGATATTCCTAAGAGCATATCTGCTCAATTCTTCGTAACGCTGAGTAGTAGTGTCAATTAAGGCAAGGATTGGAAGGATCATGCCAACGGTGCTGAGATCGATGTGGTTTTCATCTTGCCGGATTGCCCATGCACCGATATCGAGGCTCAAATGGTACTGTCGTATATTTTCATACATACCAATTAGGTGCAGAGTGGCTCGTGGATGGGGAGGCAATTTTCCGGTGATGTATAGTTGCCTGAAGTTTTCCATGTGTTGCGGAATGCTCTCGCAGGACTTGAAAGTCCTCGTCAGTCGAGTTGCATTGTTGAGTAATCGAGCGACTTCAGTTACATCGCCCGCCACAAGCTTTTTGTCCCTGGCTAGATCCCAGAAGAGACCCATTGCAGTATCGAATTCCTCGGGGTTCTGCCATTCGGGCTCTTGACTTATAACCTGAATTCTCTGACGGAAAGAATGTAGCTTGATTGAATCCAATTAGCACCCTGAGATCTGAACAGTAAGAAATCCTACTTCTGGTCTGCCAAATGCAAGCCCACTCCGCTCCGACTCAAAAGATTCACGCTTGTTCCACAGGGTACCACGAAATTTCTCGGGATCTGTTTCGGAGTTGAGACCGATTGCGGCTGTTGTGTGATCATGTCTGAAATCGGATTGAGACCTTCTACATAACCTCTTTGTTGCCCGTATAACAGTCACATAGCGCCGACCATTCGGATAAGCAAGCACATGCACCATAGGTCCAGCGGTATGTGACCGCAAGACCAAAGCGCATAGGAAACCCATTCAACTTTATGTCCCTACAAATTCGACGTGTCTACATCGTCGCTAAATGTGTGGAAGGTTGGTGGTTAAGGTAGACGCGAGCAGTGAGGAGGTTAGCGAGTGCGGGGACAACGGGACGCGCCATAGGCCGAGCTAAATATGACGGACGACGGTCCAATAGATAAGGTACCTTACTCGTGCTCACTTAAATATGCAGGACAGATTTTAGATGCTCGTATCAATTGTCAAGGTCTTAGAGATATTCTAGTCAGCTCTTATCAATTAGACAAAACTTACAGTCTATACTTTGTACATAAGGTATATATCTATCTCCACTAATGATATTTAAGATTGCAAGCTAGAGGCAATCAACACTACTTGTATGCACGAGGTTTTGAGGATGCAGGTCGGCAGACCAACACTAACGGTTGGGGTACCAACGCTAACGTTTTGCGCTAGGCTTCCCGCCGCACGGCTGAGCCATTTCAAAATTTCCATGGTCCGTTGAACTCTTTCCCATTCAACCATCAACCACTAATACACAATCAACGAGGGGGTCGCCATTTCCGATGGAAACTGCTTTGCACTACGTCTTTTTAATTAGGTATCGTTGATTGCGAAACCTGTGCCGTTTTTTAGAATTTGCCGAGAGCCCCACCAAATTTAGTGGCGAATCTCCTAAAAGTGCAAAATAAGAAACAGATTTGTAAAATCAACCTCACTGCCCTTCCGATGCTTCATATGTAGTATATTCAATGCTCCATATGTGACGTACCCAGTGCTTCATATGTGATATATTCAGTGCTCCATATGTGGCCTATTCAATGCTCCATATGTGACGTACCCAGTGCTTCATATGTGGCCTATCCAGTGCTCCATATGTGACGTATCCAGTGCTTCATATGTGACGTATCCAGTGCTCCATATGTGGTCTATTCAGTGCTCCATATGTGGCGTACCCAGTGCTTCATATGTGGTCTATTCAGTGCTTCATATGTGATCTATCCAGTGCTTCATATGTGATATATCCAGTGCTTCATATGTGGCCTACCCAGTGCTCCATATGTGGTCTATTCAGTGCTCCATATGTGGTCTATTCAGTGCTTCATATGTGATCTATCCAGTGCTTCATATGTGATATATCCAGTGCTTCATATGTGGCCTACCCAGTGCTTCATATGTGACGTATCCAGTGCTCCATATGTGGCCTATCCAGTGCTCCATATGTGGTCTATCGGAAGTCAATGAGAAAGTTAATGGGGAAGTTAATGGGGAAGTTAATGGGGAAGCCAATGGGGAAGCCAATGGGGAAGCCAATGGGGAAGCCAATGGGAAAGTCAATGAGATGTAGGGGACCCGTTATCGTTATTTCAAGCTCTTCTCCATAACAATAGTTGATGTAGTTCTTTCTTCTATGAAACAGATAAGACGAAGAACTCGATGAAGCTTTGCGATGGGGAAGCAAACGAAGATGTAAATAGGGAAAGCAATGAAGAAGCTAATGGGGTAGGAAGCCATGGAGGGAGCCATGAAGGGAGCCATGTAGGATGTTTGATAGGAAGCTCGATAGAAAGTTTGGTAGGGAATTCGGTAGGGCGTGTGGTAGGGAGTTTGGTAGGAAGTTTGGTAGGAAGTTTGGTAGGGAATTCGGTAGGGAGTTTGGTAGGAAGTTCGATAGAACGTTTGATAGAGAGTTTGATAGGAAGTTTGATAGGGAGTTTGGTAGGGAGTTTGGTAGGAAGTTTGGTAGGGAATTCGGTAGGGAGTTTGATATCGAGCCATGAAGAGTGCTTTCTATCAAGCTAATTAGCATGTGCAATGAAGCATGTACGAAGCATACAGTATGTACAGGTAAGCTCGATAGGAAGTTTGATAGAGAGTTTGATAGAGAATTCGATAGAGCGTTTGATAGGAAATTCGATAGGGCTTTTGGTAGGAAGTTTGATATTGAGTCATGAAGAGTGCTTTCTATTGAACTAATTAGCATGTGCTATGAAGCATGTATAAAGCATACAGTGTGTATGAATAAACAGGTAAATCGGTAAACAGAGATGAATAAAGATTCAAAACACACGTTGAATTAGAATCAAAGAAGTCACGAATGAGATGATTATGAGCACAGCGAGTACAGATGCGTTGAAACATGAAAAACGATCGTAAAAAGAGATAAAGATTAATATATATGCATACAATGAAGGTAACGACAGATGCAGATAAGTACGAATAAACAGATAAACAGATAAAGAAAATTTCAATCGTCGATCAGATGATTTTCAATCATCTGATGTACATACAACGACTTCAATAAACTGTAAAAATCAGAATGATAGTTTAAAATCTAGAAGATTTTGAATACTGTTCTGATAACAAGTCTTGAGAATAAGAACATAATAACTTCGAGCTGAACATTGAATGCAGCTGCTTCATGCTTATCAATAAATAAAGATGATAGAAGATTTCAACTTTGACAGTGATTTGATAGAATTCTAGCTGTTTGTCTTTCAAATCTTTACATGATTTAGTTGTCTTTATGTTTCTAGAGAATAATCAAACTCAGTTATTTACTTCATAGATGATGTCTCATTTATATTTATTGATCTGAGCTTTAATGATCTGCTTCATCTTTTTCAATTGCTGATGATTGAAGATAAGAAGCTTTTTCATTCAAATTGTAATATTATTTGCTTTTCTAACTTCAAGATGTTTATGAATTGTTTTATAGTCAGTTGTATTTGAATCAAAACTCATTCGAGGGTGAAAATTCTTATTGAAGTAAAACAAAGTTATTGAGATGATTAAAAAGATATTGAATTTCTCGCTGAATTTCATCATGAAAAGTCATTTCATTCAGTCATTCTGCATGTAATTACAGTAGATTCTTAATTTGCATTCAACATCTTGATTAACTCATTTTGATTAATCATTGATTTCAGAATGATAAACTGTTGATAAACTAACTGTGATTCTTAGTCACTTACAAAGACTTTGTCACATTGTTGATATGAATTGAAAGTCTTTGTTTGAAACAATAGAACTAAATAAATCATGAAGTTGATAAACATTTTATAGCATGATTCAAATCATTTCTTCAACTGAGATGTTCTTGTCTCTTCAATGACAGAAAACATAGTGACATTTCTTGATGAAATAACATATAATTATGCAAATGACGTTATAATCTTCTGATAAAGATAACTCAGTAATGAAGTTCATAATTATATCTTTTCAGCGTTTCTATGAAATTGAGAAAGAATGAAGAAGTTCATTAATACTATCTTTAAATGTCTTACTTCATTAACAGACATGATAATTTCAAATGTAATGTTTAATTGTTGCTTGATGATCTGATCAATAGTAGAAACGTTGAACTAAATCAATAGTTCTTTGATTGTCAGAGTGAAAGATGAAAGACTGATCATGAATTTTCTTTAGCAATTTCGTATGCATATTCTCAGAAATTCACAGTAGATTTTTTCTGAACAAAACATCATCAATGATCTTACAATGCTTCAATTTAATGCTATGTAGCTTGAGCTTGTTTTTGCTTATAGCTTGTTTATACTTATTGCAAAGCTCATTCATCTTGTTGACATTTTTTACTCATTGATAGAAATCAATTTCAGATTCAATAGCTAGAATATTTATTCTATCAAGTGTCAGAATGATCTGATAGTGATCTTCAGTACGCTGAGTTGATTCAGAGACATCAATCAGAGACATTTTGATTAAAGCATTGATTTTAATGTTCATTTTGCCTGATCAAAAAATGATCTGAAAGTTAAACTTAAATAGAATGTTTAAATAATTGACTTAACGTCAAGTTAACTGTTTGTTTTTCATAAAGATTTTCAAAGTCTGATAATCAATGAACATCTGAATGAGCAGCTTTGTGCATTCTAGCTTGAGTCTTCAATGTTCAAAACATTGAATAATGACTAGCAATTTCTTGTCATAGATATGATAATTGCATTCAACGAAGATCATGCTCTTGCTGTAAAATGCTACTGAGTGAAGAACATTCTCATTATCATACTGAGATAGTATTTCATCTTTGACGTAGTCAGATGCATTGACTTTCAGAATAGTCTGTTGTTTTGAATTGAAGTGTCATAAAACTGAGATCAAGCTGATCTGTTTCTTTAAATCATCAAAAGCTTGAACACAAATCTTATTTCAAACAAAAAACATGTTTTTTCTAGTCAATTGAGTGAATGATTTAACTAGCTTTGAGAAGTTCTTAATAAAATGATGATAAAAGTTAACAAATTTCATGAAGCTTTGAACTTCTTTTAGATTGATTGATGTAGTTCAGTTGACTATGACTTTCACTTTGATAGAATTCATATGAAGATCTTGTTCTTGTTGCAATCGTGCACTTCGAGTTAGTCTAACATAAATCATGTCAGACTATCATAAACTAGTATAGAGCTGATGTTGACACGCTAGCAATCTAGCGTGTCTTCGTAAGTAAAACTCACGACGTGTTGCATCTTCTTTCTTCTTCAGCTTTGAACTTCTAGTTAAAATACACTCATATGATTCGCTTTATGCAGACTCATAACATTAGTTCAAAGCTCATCAATCTTGCTATTGACGTGTAAACGATATAAAAACAAGCTACATCACTCAAACTTGAATTGAAATCGAAACTTGAAAATTGAACTCAGAAAACTCATTAAAAATCAAGAAATTTCTAGAACAAAACAGAAGAACATGAACGTGTTGTTCTAAACTAACTCTTTACTGAACTCATCATCAGAACAGAAGAACAGAAGAACATGAATGCGTTGTTCTAGAACTGAAATCAGAAATTTCAGTTGAATCTCGATCAGCAATTTTCTACTCACACAATGACTAAAAGCACAGAATTAGAATCAGTGAGCATTGCTCACTATGAACTTTAAAATGCTGAAAGAGAATCACTTCTATCACAGAATTGAACAGCATCAGAAGAAGAAGACATGAATGCATCGTTGAATACAGAAGAAAAAAACATAAACGCGTTGCTTTTTGATCACGAAATGATCAAGATCAGCATCAGCACTGAACTGAATGCTTGAATAAGCACTCATGAAGCAGATGATCTCGTTGCGTTTATCAAGTACATATGTCAACAGCATGACATTGAAATCAAGATTCACAATGACATGATTTAGATGTTGAATGACATCAACAAGATCAACATTAAATTGAAAGCTATCAACATTGAGTTGAAAGTTACGCAGATAACATTGAATGCTGTTCAAACGCGTTTACAGAAAGAGATGAAGAAAAAGAACATGATTATACATCATTTAGAAGCGACATTAAGTCGACTAAGCACTTCGATTTTGAAAGATCAATTCTTGAAGTCAATTAAGCTATTTGACTCATCTCTGTTCAAAGATTTAAAGCAAAATGTGAATAATTGATTGTTTCAAATGTGAAACAAGCTGAAGATGAACAAGAATCATTTTTCTATTGAAGAAATGAAGATTGCATATGTGAAAAGTTGAGTCAGTGAAACGACAATCAAACACATAGCACTCAGAATGAGAAACATGATCACGAACTCGTTTCTTGAAGCAGAAGAAATACTGTCAATCATAAATAAAATGTATGATGATCTCAATCAACATTACACAACTCAACAACAGTTCTTGAAGCTGTATTAAAACAAGATCTTCTTTCATGAATTTTGAATGAAATTTCAAAGACTTAGTGCAAAACTAGAGTACAATAACGAAACTTTACTAAATGATTTTCAGCATAAGATTAGCTCAGATCTTCAACGAGTCATGATCAACAAACGAACTATGAATTTGAATGAATTCGTTGACATCTGCATTCAAGTCAACGTTCGATTGACAAAATTGAATGCTTGATCAGCTCTCAAGACATCAATGACTTAAGTCATTCACTCTATTGCTAGCATCTTAATGATGATCACTACTGCGATTTCAGCTTCAATCTTTGCATGAAAGAAACTCAGAATATTGAACGTTGATTCTGCTAGAGAGAAGTTGTTTAAAAAAGAACTTTGCTTCAAATGCAAGAAGTCAGAACATAGAGCATGCAACTGTCTTGAATCAGCTCAGATGCACAAAATCGCAGCGAATTCAAAAAATGATCTGTCTTCGTCAAAGTAGTAACTGAGAGCGATATATTCATATTCTGTTTCATCAGCATGTTTGATGATTCATTTGATTTCAAGTTGTTCACTGTTAACGTCATCTTGAATAGTCTAGAAAAGATATTCAGATCTTTTGCTCTGATAGATACTGAAGTCACTGACATAACTTTCATTGATGAATCTTTGATGTCAGAGCTATGTGAACGCTTTGATATTCAATTAATATCGCTGTCAAAATCAAAGTCAATTCAATTGTATGATGAAATCTCTGATTAAAAATCGATTACACACACTCTGTATACATTGATTATGATTCAAGAACACAAGAATGAAATGATGTTTCTATTGATAACTCATTTAAATCAGCACAAGTTAATCATTGAAAATCTTTGATTGAAAAAAAATCAAATTTTGATAAATTCTGCAAACAATCGATTAATATCATCATTGAAGATTCAAACATTGAAATCTGTTGTTTTGAAAGCAAGCAGTCAATCAGCATTTCACAGATCTGAGTCAAGCGAAATCTGCAAAATAAAATAAAAGAACTTGAATTCAATTGTTACATCAATGATCATCTTGAAGAAACTCACGAATCAGAAATCAGTGAATCGATTCATTAAATCTGTTTGATTCATTGAATCTGTACTCAGATGAAAGCAAAGCACTCAAATTGATCTCGATCATCTTTGACTTATTCAGTTTATTAAGAAAGAAGAGTTCATCAATATTACTATGATTGAAGTCATTGTGTATCAAACTCTAGTCAAGAATAAGAAGATCAAGATCTTTTTCTTGATTATTAGTGAAATCAACAAAGCGCTTAGCTCAGTTGAAGATTTCGCGAAACTGAATGAAATGATCTCTGTCATGTCATTAAATGAACTGAAGAAGAAGCTTTTAATAGTTTATCACGACTTTCTGAATGTTTTTGATAGAGAAAAGACAATGCAGTTGTTCTTGCATCAATTATACAATCATAAGATTGAATTAAAAGAAGAGAGTTAACTCTCTAGAAGTTGATTGTATTTCATGTCAAGCTACAAGTTGCAGAAGATCAAGAAGTATCTAGAAAAGAACTTAAAGAAGAAGTTCATTACACTCAGCAAAGCTTTCTTCGCTTCGTTAATACTATTTGTCAAAAAGAAAGATGATAGTCTTCGCTTTTGTGTAAATTATCGAAAACTGAATGCTTTGATTAAAAGAGATCATTATTCAATATTCTTGATAAACGAAGTACTAGCTCAAATTCAAGGCAGTAAGTATCTGACTTGACTTGACATTATCATTATGTTCAATAAACTGCACATGAGTTCAGAAAGCGAGAATTTGACTACTTTTGTTACTTTTTTCAATGTTTACAAGTATAAAGTAATGTTCTTTGAATTGATCAATGAACTTGCGTTCTTTCAGCACTATATTAATGATGTATTGTTTGACTGTTTGCACAAGTTCTGTCAGACATACTTGAATGATATTCTCATTTATAGTAAGATCTTGAAAGAACATAAAACTCATGTGAAAGAAGTGCTAAACAAGCTTCGCGAAGTTGACTTGCAGATAAACATTGACAAGTGCAAATTCAAGATTCAGAAAATCTCGTTTCTTGAACTACTGATATTCATCAATGATCTGCGAATAAATTCTCAGAAAGTAGATGTGATTTGAAGCTGAAAAGTGCTTCGATCGTTGACTCATATGCAAATCTTCATTGACTTCTGCAATTTCTATCAACAATTCATAAAGAACTTCTCAAAGATCATTCAACTTATGATAAAGCTGACTTGAAAAGATCATCTTTTTGAATGAACAAAGATCTGTCAGATGATCTTTGAAGAACTAAAGCAATAAATGACGACAGTTCTCATTCTGAAGCATTTCAACTTGATCAGAGAAGCTATTCTGAAAACAAACTTCTTGAACTATGTGAACGACGAAGTATTGTCTCAGTATGACGATGAAGACATTCTACATTCAGTGATCTTTTATAACAAGAACATGATTTTTGCAGAATGCAACTACGAGATCTATGACAAAGAACTGCTGATTATTATTTGCTGCTTGAAACATTGATGTTCTGAATTGAAATATACAGATATTTTGATCAAGATCTTCATCGATCATCTGAATTTAAAGTACTTCATGATCATCAAAGAACTGACTCGATGACAAGCTAAATGAGCTGAGAAGTTATCTGAATATAACTTCAAGATCATATATCAATCGAAAAAACAGAATCTGAAAGTTGACGTGCTGATCAGAATGTCAGATGTCAAGTCAGTTGAAGCAAATGATGATCAAAAGCTATATCAGCATCAGATGCTATTGTTAGAAGACAGATTTAAACTGCAGTCAATAGAAGTTGATCAAAAAGATGATCAGAAAGCTGATCAAGATCTGACTCAAATCTTGCTTAGATCTGACTCAGAATCTGACTCAGATTCAAAACTTGAATCAAAAGCTAATCAAAATTCGATCGAAGAGATGATTTCTATTCAGAATCAGATTATAGTTGAAAATCAAACGAATCAACTGTGCTTTAATATTTAAATAATCATGAAACAGAACAGAAGAACTTGTCAAGATATTAATCTAAACAATTGCAAAGTACTTGATAGAGTACTCTGAAAAGATAATAAACTATGAATTTTTTAGTCAATGATCACTTGATTGATAAGAAAAGCATATGATCTTTCAATCAGTGATCATTCTGACATGAATTGAACGTTGAACTTGCTGAGATGATCATATTGCTGATTGAAGATGAGAATGACAATCAAGCACTACATTCAAAACTGTTACGTTTATTGTAGATCAAAAGCATCGAGAGATTGAATCAATGAACTGCTAAAGTCATTGCTCATACTTAAGCAGCGATGACAGAACATATTATTGAACTTTATTATTGATTTATTGAAAAGCAATGAAAGCAACGCGATTCTGACAGTCATAAATTGACTATTCAAGAAACGACACTATATATTGTGTTGATCAGATGACGAAGAAATCTTTGCAGAATAAACAGTTAAGCTGCTGTTGATATAAATCTTCAGAACTCATGAACTATCAAGATCAATAATATTCGATCGCGATTCTCAATTCATATTGATTGTCTGAAAGTCTCTATGTTTGAGACTCAATATCAAGATGAAACTATTTATTGACTATCATTCACAGATCAATGATCAAATGAAAAGAGCGAATCAGAATGTGAAATGATATCTATGAAGTTACTGCTTATATATGCAAGATGATTGATTCATCTGATTATCTATGATCAAATTCATTGATAACAATGCTATTTCATTATCAATTGAACAGTTGACGTTCTTTCTGAATAAGAACTTTCACTCTCATATGAGCTTCGATTTGAACTCAATCGAATATGAGATCACTCAAGTCAGAATCGAAGCAGGCAAAGCAGAGAATATATTTGAACATATGAAACAATCACTAGCATTGATCAAGCAAGTCTTAGCAAAAGTCAGAGTCACAATAAAGAAACAGATTGACAAGCATTGAAAGAAAATGATTTACAAGATAAATGACATGATGTTTCTGAATTCTAGAAACATAATGATCTTACGATCATCAAAGAAGCTAGACAATAAAATGCTAGAACTCTTCAAGATTCTGATTAAGATTGAACATGCTTATCGACTGAAACTATCATTGACTATGAAGATACATTTGAAGTTTGCATCAAATCTGCTGCAACTGAATTCAAAGAATTCTCTGAACGAATAATGAAATGAATCATTTGATTCTATGTTGAAATCGTGTCTAGAAACTAATCAGAGTGCGTGCGTGACTAGAATGTTTGATCTATAGAGATAGCTATAACTAAGACTTTAAGAATACAGAAGAAAGAAGGTACAAAAGGTAAGAAAAACACGCTCTATATAGTAGTTACTCAGGTCGACGCTAGTCTCAAAGAGAACGTGTTGAAACACAAGAAAAATGTTGATTCAAAAGATGTTTGTGACACAAAGAAATGTGTTTGCCATAGAAATCTGTTGATCACTTGTAACACAAAGAAGTGTGTTTATCTAAAAGACAATAAAAGCTGATTAGAAAATGCTAGAGAAGAAAAAAGATGCTGAGTCATATCTGAGTTAAATCTGAGTCAGATCTAGATCAGATCTCGACTAGATTGTTGACTAGTTCTAATCAATTCTGACACATTCATAATATTATTTTCTTCTTCGAAAATTCATGTTCGCATGAATAGAACAAATGAAACGCAAATTTTCACTGTTTTTCAATTTAGTGTGACTTGTCTGAATAGAGCTTATGAAATTCAACTAAAACTTCTTTTGAGTTCTTGAATTCTTCTTTATCGACATAGTATCATTCGTTGTCTCGATCTAGTTCTGTTCATTTGATCTTGTATTGTATTCAATCTCGATAGCGTCTAGAGTTCAAAATGTCATCTATCTTTCAATGATCATCATCTTCGATAGTGAGCGATCTGAAAGATTCTGAATGCTGTTCTGATAAGAGATTATTGAAATAAGAATGCAATAGCTTCAAGCTGAACACTGAATGCAGCTGCTTTATGCTTACTGATAGACGAAGATGGTAGAAGATTTCAACTTTGATCGTGATTTGATAGAATTTTAGTTGTTTGTCTTTTAAATCTTTGCATGATCTTGTTGTTTTGACATTTCTGAAAGATAATCAAACTCAGTCATCTACTTCATAGATGACGTCTCATCTATGTTTATTGATCTGAGCTTCAATGATCTGCTTCGTCTTTTTCAATTGCTGACGGTCGAAGATAAGAAACTCTTTCATTCAAATGATAATATCATCGACTTTTCTAGCTTCAAGACGTTCGCAAGTTATCTCGTAGTCAGTTGTATCTGAATCGAAACTCATTCGAAAGTGAAACTCTTTATTGAAGTAGAATGAGATCATTGAGATGATTGAGAAGATATTGAAATTTTCGCTGAATTTCATCATTGAAAGTCATTTTGCTCAGTCGTTCTGCATGTAATTACAGTAGATTCTAAGTTTGCATTCAATGTCTTGATTGACTCACTCTGATTGATCATTGATCTCAAAATAATAAACTGTTGATAGACTAGTCGTGATTCTTAGTCGCTTGCAAAGACTTTGTCACATTGTTGATATGAACTGAGAATCTCTGTTCAAAACAATGAAACTGAATAGATTATGAAGTTGATAGATGTTTCATAGCATGATTCAAATCATTTCTTCGACTGAGATGCTCTCGTTTTTTCAATGACAGAAAATATAGTAACATTTCTTGATGAGTCGACATATGATTGTGCAAATGACGTTATAATCTTCTGATAGAGATAGCTCAGTGATGAAGTTCATAGCTATATCTTTTCAGCGTTTCTGTGAAATCGAGAGAGAATGAAGAAGTTCATTGATGCTATCTTTAAATGTCTTGCTTTGTTGACAGACATCATAGTTTCGAATGTAACGTTTAATCGTTGCTTGATGATCTGATCAATAATAGAAACGTTGAACTAGATCAGTAGTTCTTCGATTGTCAGAATGAAAGATGAAAGACTGATCATGAATTTTCTTCAGCAATTTCGTATGCATATTCTCAGAAATTCACAGTAGATCTTTTCTGAACAGAACGTCATCAACAATCTCGCAGTGTCTCAATTTAGTGCTATGTAACTTGAGCTTGTTTTCGCTTATAGCTTGTTTATACTCATTGCAAAGCTCATTTATCTTGTTGACATCTTTTACTCGCTGATAGAGATCAACTTCAGATTCGATAGCTAGAATATTTACTCTATCGAGTGTTAGAATGATCTGATAGCGATCTTCAGTACGCTGAGTTGATTCAGAAACATCAATCAAAGACATTCTGATTAGAGCATTGACTTTAGTGTTTATTTTGCCTGATTGAAAAATGATCTGAAAGTTAAACTTAAATAGAATGTTTAGATAATTGACTTGACGTCAAGTTAACTGTTTGTTTTTCATGAAGATCTTCAAAGTTTGATGATTGATGAACATCTGAATGAGCAGCTCTGTGCATTCTAGCTCGAGTTTTCAGTGTTCAAAGCATTGAATAATGACTAGCAATTTCTTGTCATAGATGTGATAATTGCATTCAGCGAAAATCATGCTTTTGCTGTAGAATGCTACTGAGTGAAGAACATTCTCATCATCATACTGTGATAGTATTTCATCTTTGACGTAGTCAGATGCATTGATTTTCAGAATAGTCTGTCGTTTTGAATCGAAATGTCGTAGAACTGAGATCGAGCTGACTTGTTTCTTTAGATCATCGAAAGCTTGAACACAGACTTCGTTTCAAACAAAAGACGTGTCTTTTCTCATCAGCTGAGTGAATGATTTGACTAGCTTCGAGAAGTTCTTAATGAAACGACGGTAGAAGTTAACAAATCTCACGAAGCTTTGTACTTCTTTTAGATTGATCGACGTGACTCAGTTGATTATGACTTTCACTTTGATAGAGTTTATATGAAGATCTTGTTCTGACATTATGACTTCTAAGAAGATTGTTTCTTCTACATCGAATTCGCACTTTCAAATGTCTACTTGTAGATCAACTTCTCGTAGATGAACTAATATCATCTTGACATGTTGTCTATGTTCTCGTTGAGTTTTGCTGTAGATAAGAATGTCATCTAGATAGACTTGACAAAAGTCATTTAGAAAATTTCATAGAACATCATTCATATACTGCTGAAACGAGGCAGAATCATTGATAAGATCAAAGAGTAGCACTTTTGATTTATACGCTTCTAATGTGATAATGAAAGTTGTATAGTTCTCACTATCAAGATGCATTCGTAGTTTGTTGAAAGTTGAGATGATATTCAATCAAGTCAGATGCTTGCAATCAATTATTTTGTCAATCATCTCATCTATGAGCAATAGAGAATAGCAATTTCTTTTTGTAATAGCATTGAGCTTTCAATAGTCAACACAGAATCGTAGATCTTTATTTGCTTTTAGAATCAACAAAACGAGTGAGAAATACAAAGCTTTGCTAGAAGTTATAAATTCTTTGAAAAGATTCTCATTCAGATATTTCTTCACTTTCTGAAGCTTGTAGAAAGACATTCAATATGCTCGACATCAAGAAAATGCAGCATCACTAGTAAGCTTTATCTTATGATTATAAGAGCGATGAGAAGATAGCTTGTCTGCTTAAGCTCGATCGAAGACGTCTAGAAACTTCTGATATTCTGATGAGAGCTTGACTTTAATGTCTTCTAGATTTTGAGCTGTTTCATCAATAAAGAACACGTTTAGAACATCTAGATTGCATTGAGTGTTATAGACAATTTCCCTATCAATATCTTCGATGAACATAGCAAAAATCTCAATGTGATTTCGTTTTGATTGATTCATCAACGTTTGAAAGAGAGTGACATTTATGTTTTGAATTGAGAAGAACTCTTTCAAAATGATAGAAGCTGAACGCTTTAAAACCTTGTGAGCAACTGAAGAGATCAAAGTTGATCGTGATCAACTTGAGTGTTTCGTAATTGAGAGAACTGAAAAAACCGAAATAGAAGTATCTAATTGATCAGGAAATACGATAGTATCATGACACATATTCAATAATATTTCGTTTTTATTCATTCAGAGTTTGTTCAATATAGCTTCATGATGATCAATATCAGCTATAAGCATTGATATAGTCAATTTCTTATGACTTTCAATAATCAGATTGAATAGAATCTTATGAGTAATGACTTTCTTGAATAGCTTTTCATCATAATCTCATATTAACTTCTCTTTTGTCAGCAATATTGATTGTATTTTGAGTTTCTTGCATACTTTATTGACTAGTTTGTCATGTATTAGCATGTAGATGACGAAATCACTGTCTATCAAAGATCGAAGACTAAAAAAATTGTTCTGAGTGATGAGAAAAACATTGATCAGAAATGATTTCTCAAAGTAGTTTTCTTCTGATAGAACTTCGACTTGATTGCACAAAGATATGATCTCTATCTCTTCAATGACTCTGAAAGAGATAGCTAGTTTTTTGAATTTGAATCTGAGTCAGAGCTTGAACGATTGAATTCATTCTCATCATTTAATGCATTGACTCTAAAGAGTCGATCAGAGCATTCTCTAGAGATATGACTCAACTTGTGACAGGTAAAACAGATTTCAGCTTGTACGTTCAAGTTTTTGACGCTAGTCAAAGTCGCGTCACGCGATTTTAACTGATTCACTGATACAATGACTTCGATCTTTCTATAGAAGGGTTTCGAATGTTCATCAGCAAAGATGATCTGCTTTCTGACTTTGTTCAGAGATTTCTTTTTCTTGATGTCATTCATGACTCGTTGCTCATTATTCAAATGAATCAGATAGTCATGAATTTCGTTCAGAGATTCTGACTGA
>JAABUK010007353.1_pt1 | contig 15943 bp, 2 predicted proteins | sample 5559141 | NCBI WGS metagenome assembly JAABUK01 (sample SAMN10711869, study PRJNA513367) | rock metagenome | isolation source: Antarctica rocks | place: Antarctica: Victoria Land, Pudding Butte nord | collected 2016-01-03
AATTAAGATTGAGAATTTAACTCGATCATAATCACGTGCTTAAATTAATTAAGATCGAGAGTCTAACTCGATTAAGATCACGTGCTCTCTAAGCTGAGCGCGCATAATAGTATGCCTCCTCTTATAATCTTTCAACTCAAAAGATTCTTAAAATAAAAAATAATCATTTATATGATATTTAATAACGCAAATTTGATATTCAATATTTTCTTATAAAATTATTATTAAATTTGAGCTGTAAAGTATATAAGAAACTTATATTAAAGAGAGCTTATATTTAAAGTTAATCTTTACTAACTCAGCACTACTTTCTAAGCTATTAATACTTGATTTCTTAAGAATTGATCTTCGCTCTTTCTTAATCGCAAAGATATAACGCAGAGATTTAACTTCAGATCTTATCTTATCTGAGTTATTAATATAAAAGATGTATAATCTCTCAGAATATTAAAGATTATAAAACAGCTCTCAGCTATTCTTATAATCTTTCTTTCAATAGATTTAATACTTAAAATCATACTCGAGATTATAATAACTGTTAATAATAACTTTAATAATTTATTCTTCATCTAAAATCGAAGTAATCTGAGCTTGAATATATTAAAACTATTCTTTAATGATGAGTTCGATAATATTCTTTAATAACTTAATATGAAAAACATTATAAATCCTTAAGCTTTCAAGTAATTTCAGTTAATAAACGAGTGAATTAATATATTTAGTGATCTTATAAAGATTAATCTTTTAATGATTCAGCTTCTTATTAATTTATCAAATACGAATATTATTAGTCTTTAATTAAATCATATCTTCAACTTTAAATATCTTAGATTATCGATATTAATTATAATAATGTTTTATTCGTGCTCGAATTTAACGGAGTTGATTTATTATAATCTAATAAATATTCTGAATCTCATTAGCGTGAGTAATAATAATAGCATTAATTAATTCCGCTTCGAAAGTTTTTAAGAAGATAATAAAATTGAGATAACAGTCGTTTTTAATAAAGAAAGAAATCATGTTTGTAATAATATAAGCACTATTATTGTAGACTATCCCTGCAATATTCAATTAATCATCTCAGTTATCTTAAATATAATTAATATAAACTCGCAAATAAATCTTAAGAGATGTATTAATCCGTTTAATCTGATTATTAATAGAGAAGTAATAAACAATTATGAGAAAGTGCTCAATATCAAGTCATTTATATAGATGCTTAGTGAACTTATTCACGAACTATACATCTTAATTAATAATTCAGATCTTGAGAATATTATAATAATAAATTAAACGCTAATAAATAATAATAACGATTTTCTTTACAATTATACTTTTCTTACAAATTATTTTAAAGTGAGCACGCTTAATATAGATATTAATTATAATCAGAATAATATCATTCTTAATCTTAATTATAAGAAGCTTAATAATGAAGTTTAAGTTCACCCGAATTTAAAATTCTTTGAACTGAGAATGAAATTCGAGAAGATCATAAATCTTATAAGAGCTAAACTTATTTTATTAATATAAGTAACATTTCTGAATATACTACTTTATTAGAGTGAAGAGTTTGGATTAAAAGTACTATTATTAAATTAATTTAATCGTGCGCTTCTATTCAAAATAATTGGCGAGAAAGTTATTATAATACTGCTTAAGAATTTAAGTGTGTAAACTTTAAAGAATATAAATCTTATCATTCATAAAAAAAATTCCGTTATTTAGAGTTTATTTCTCTGAAAGATTCTTTAATAAGATGTCTTTATAAATATTAGAATCTTTAATAGTAGTAGTAAATTCTATTTATCTAATTCAGACTAATACTAATCTATATAGATCTTCTCGTATGAAATTCAGATTTCAGTTCAAACTTCTTTTCCCGCATGTTCGTTTATTATTTCCTCTGATCTCATTCTCCCCTCATTCTTTCATTCTTATTCTCTCCGTTCTCTTCCGTTCTCGTTTGTAAGTCTTTCTTTATTGATCTAAATTGATTGAGTATCTTTATATAAAGCACTAATTTAATGACTGCTCTATATCCCTTTCTCTTTAAGAGGATCTTTCTCAGATCTATCATATAGAGAAGACTCAGAAGCTCCTTCCTTTCCGTAATCTATTATAGATATTTCAGTAGAATATGTTCTACTATTATATTATCTTGAGTGTATTCACATAAAGAACTCTTAATTCCTGATATCTTTTTCTTATATAGGAAGTGATTGAAGTTAATCTTACTCATATAAAGCTGCGTGAGTATAACACTCTTATACTTCTTTAATTCTCAATATAATCTTATAATCTTTTCATATAATTCTGAAAGAATTATCTTTAAGTATCTTCTCTTCTTATAATCTTTCCATCTCTCTTTTCATCTACGATTATGAAAAGAGAGGATTTCTTCATATATTTTTCTTAACTTTTAAGTCTTTATACATTCTTTCGATTCTTCTCATAATAAGTTTAATGAGAGGAACTCATTTAATTCTTTCTCATCTTAATTCATATAATTAAATTGTCTGAGCTATTATATTATTAGATCGCCCGATATCACGCGTGATCTTACTATATAATCTCTATTTCCTACCGTTTATCTTATAATGCGGGCGCATGTATTCTTAATATCTTTATTAACTTTTAATAATTAAACTCTAGCTGTTATCTTAATTACGAGAGTCTTAATATGAAGATTGAGAGATTGAATATAAGTTTCTACTTCTAATACTTCTATTACAATTATCTTATAAGCTTCTGTGATTATATAGAGATACTTATTTTAAAGAGATTATAATTTCTTACTCACTCTTTTGTGATATCTCTTAATCTCTTTTAATATATACTAAATACTAATTCTGTACGTGATAACCGATTATATAATAGTTTAATACATCTATCTTCTCATTTCTAGAAAGGCGTCTTATATAGATTCTGTAATTATATAAAGAATATTAATTAAATGAACAGATTTGATCTTAATTGCGCGGAGATGAAACTGTTATCTTAGTATTATATTTAATTAGACGTCTAAAATTCTCATATTATTCTTCAGATTAATCTCCTATTTCTTTAGATTTAATCCCGCTCTCATGTTAAAATTCTTCTTTATATAACTGAAGTGAATCAATTCGTACTTATTTAGATAGAATTTCGAGTCATATTTTTTTACTCATTTCATACAGTTTTAATGAGTTTCAGTTAAGACTTAGCAATTCCGTTCCGTACTCTTACTATATATTAGGATGTTAATGTCATTCACGAATCTAGTTACACTTATACAAAGCCTAATATTATCGCACTTCTCTAATAGATCGGCGTTATAAAAGAGATACAGAATTAAGAATATCGATAAGTTTTATAAGATTCTTACTAATATTAAAGCTTTTAATAGCACGAATTTATTAATTCTCATCTTTGTATAATAATTAGAGAGAAACTTTATCATCTAATATACAAGAGATTCTGAGATCCTTCTTTTTCTAAGATTATGAGCGAGTTATATATAAGAGACTCTATTAAACACTTTTATCACATCTAAAGAAAGAAGACTTATCACTTTTTTACTTCCTCTATCTCAGATTATATATATCTTCTTTATAATCTATTATAAAGTAGTCTTTATTACTCTTAAGAAACATACTTTATATTGCGAATCTAAGAGAAGATTATACAATTTTATAATATACTTTATTTAGTTAAATATCATCACTTCTAAAGTCTTTTCTAGAGTATTCAGTAGAGTGATTAATCTATATGCGAATAAATTTAAGTAATCTTCTTTACCTAATTTTTTTAACATTATCGTACGAACGGTTTTGAAATGAGTTAATTGAATTTCCTGAGTGAGATAGATCTGAAATAATCTTTTAATCAGATTTATCTTTTCTTATATGAGAATTTGAATGATTCTATTTAATATTCTATTAGGGCCTGAGATCTTATCCTTTTTTATATAATTAACCGCTCTCAGAATTTCTCTTTTCTTAATCATCTTATTTTATAAGATTCTTTAAGAGTATATATATTTCTTAATATCTAAGAGATTCACTTCTAAGAGAGAAAGAAAACATAACTCGCGCAGAAGTTTCACTTTACTTTCTGCGTCTTTAGCTTTATACATTCTCTATTTAAGAATGAGAAAAGATATTTAAGTGATTTATTCTTGTGATCTCTATCTTACTTATTATACAATCTTTTAAATCTCTTATAATTTCGCGGCTACGTCTTTTATTACATTTCTAAAGTCTTTCTATTTTACTTTTATTAAGACTTTTTCTTTTCTACTACATTATTATACGAAGTCTTATTATATAGAAAGTGAGGGATGTTACGAAATCTTCCGAAACAGAAAGATTAGCCGGGTCACGTGACTTAAGACTTAATGCCAAGTCAGTGCTCACTCAGACTTATGAGTGAGCAGTCATGAGTAATAAGTCAGTGCTCATTCAAACTCACGAGTGAGCAGTCGTGAGTAATCAGTCAATACTCACTCAGACTCACGAGTGAGTAGTTATAAGCAATGATTCTTCTTAAGTATATAAATAACGCTATATCTTATAGTTTTATAGTTCTATTCTTCTTTCATAATCAACTTATATTATTAATTACACTTTACTCTTAACTCTTTTATATAAGAACAGTAATTTCTATTTATAATTTTCTGATATTTAAATCTTGTTATAACTAGTCTTGACAGTTCTTAACACTTTAATTATTTATTATCGGATATTAGTCACTTTATTACGATAGAAATCATTAAGATAAATATGTCACACTTTAAATAAGAATAATCTTAAGAAGAGATCGCTGATATAGATCACGTCTTCTTAAAAGTTAATATTCCTAATACGTTTTATAAAGATAGAAAGAAACTTCGAATCTTCTTAATTTAAATTAATATATATATTCAGTTTAATACTTAAAGATTAAGAACGGTCGAAGCTAAGATAATGTTCGCAGTTACTTATCTTAAAAATGAAGTCTTTGATTAATTCGAATCTCATCTAATAAATTACTTGGAAAAGTCGATTGAAGATAAGAAAGAGAAAATAAAAAGAATCTTCATCAGCTATTCTTACTTTAAGAAGTGTATTAGACGGATGTATAAAGATGTAAACAAAGAACGAACTGCTAAATGAGAAGTTCAGAAACTCTAATAAATAGACTTAGTAATAGAGTATATATTTAAGTTTCAGCAAATTATATTATAAATTAAATGAGATAATGCAGCGCTTATAATAAAATATTATCTAGAATTGAAGAATTTAATTAAAAACGAGCTGACTTGAATTAAGAGATTAAATGAATTAGAAGATCTAATTAACATGTTTATTAAGATAGATAATCGTCTATATAAAAGATAGATAGAAAAAGAATAAGAACGCACTTAAACATTTATTCTAAGTAAGTATTGAAAGGAAGAATATTAATTTAAATAAGTTTGATACTTCCGAGAAATGGATTTGAATATCATAAATCAGAGAAAGTTTGGAAAGAAATCTAATTAAGGCAAACTCTCTTTAACTTAATGAGAGAAGTAAATGAAAAAGAACTTATATCTCTATTATAAGAAATCTAGATATTAAGTTAATAGTTATCCCAATAAATAACAATTGCACGCGATCTCGAAAGAATCAACGGAATAGAGAATGAATAAATCAGACAATATATAAGATATTAGCTGCGCTAACATCGAAATATTAATATTAAAAATAGTTATCAAACCGCTCGAACAGATTCGCGATCAAAAACTCACAGAATCATCTCACATCTACTTATTCTAAACTGTTTATTATAATAATTAATGCGTTATTTACAGATTAAATAAGAATAACTTAGAATAATATCTTAAGAAATTTAAATAAAAGAAGATAAGATAATTATTGAGTGTCATCTTTAAAGTATTTCAGAAGCGAGTATTAAGTAATCTTAAATATGATAAGAATTATATAGAAATAATTATTAAGTTCTGAGAGTTAGTGTTATATATAAATATAGATTGCGAGTTAAAATCTCAATATTAGTATAAGATATATGCGCTCGAAAAGATATCTTAAAGAATTAAGTCGAAATTACAATTAAGAATATATTATATAGAAGACTATTCGAATTAAAATCAGAAATAGATTCATTATTATTAAGATAACAATATTTGAGAAGTAGTTAACTTATATAAGATTAACATCTTCGCTTATCTCAAAGAAATATAAAGCGCAAGCATAATATAAATTAGAAAATTCAAAGAATTAGAGATAGTAAAAGTGATTTGCGATAAAGAGTATTGCACTCCTCACGAGTTATATACATACTTTTCGTGTGATAATCTCGATTATTACTTTACAAAGAAAGAACATACTCATTTTCGAAACTATTAATCTGAGAAATTAAAAAATAAGAAGACTTTTTATGTTTAAGACTTAATAAAGAATCTGATTTTAAGTCTTAAAAACTAATAGTAATTGATGTTAGTTATATATAATATATAATTTTATAAGAGAATATTGAATAACAAAAAGTCAAGATTATAATAGATTCTGAAGTTATCAAAAATTACACTTTTCTAGTATATATAACTCGCTCACATCTGTTAATTTGAAAGAAGAATAAACTTTATCATTTAATATTAGTAGACGAAAGCTTTATAAAGTAAAATCAAGAGTAGATTAAGATAAAGACTTATTCGCTCAATCTAGCTATATAATAACACATCAAAAAAGTGGTGTTGAATATTGTGAAAATTAAATATGATATCATTCTGAGAATTTCATAATTGAAAACTTATAACTCGAAAGTAAGTTAGAAATAACGAACTATCAGCTTTCTTAACTGCGTCTGCGAAATAATCATAATGATAATATTATTCACTAAGATAGTATAAGTAAAATCTGATAATAGATATTTAGCAAAAATAATAAAGAAATCTTCTAAGTATTCATTTAAATATAATGAATTTAAATGTTTGTTTATTAAAAATAAAAGCGCATCTGCGTTATCTGAATATCAATTCTAAAATCACGAAATTCTGTTGGAATTCGATAAGAAATTCACGTACAGATCTATTTATTCTCTTTCTAAGAAAGAACTTAAGATTCTATAAGAATATCTTGACAAGAATTAAAAGAAAGAATTTATTTAACTCTTAACTTTATCTATAGAACACTCAGTTCTATTTATTTCGAAGCTAAATGAAGAAATGTGTTTATATGTTAATTATCGATAACTGAATAATATAATTATAAAAAATCATTATATATTACTTCTTATCTCTAAGCTATATAATTATATTCGTGAAGTTAAGTGATTTATAACGCTTGATTTATAGAGAGCGTATAATTTGATGAGAATAAAAAAAGAAGAGGAATGAAAAATAGTATTTTAAACTTATTATAATTATTACGAGTATCTGATTATATTATTTAAATTAATAAACATCTCGATCTTCTTTCAATCTTTAATAAATAATGTTCTTAGAAAATATCTAGATCAGTTCTGTGTTATTTATCTTAACAACATTCTCATATATTTTGAAATCAAAGAATAATATATTAAATACGTTTGAAAGATACTTCGCGTTCTTTAGACGAAAAATTTATTAATGAAGATTGAGAAATATAAGTTTTATAAGTAAAGTGTTAAGTTTCTTAAGTTTATTTTAATAATTATAAGAATTCAGATAGATAAATTCAAGATTACAGTTATACTTAAATAATCACAATCTATATTAGTGAAGAAATTATAATTATTTCTCGGATTTGTTAACTTTTATTAAAGATTCATTATAGGTTACTCAAAAATAATCGTCTTATTAATATAAATAATTAGAAAGAAAGTATTCTTCATCTAAAAAATAGAAGTAAAGTCTTCGTTTTAGAAATAGAAATAGAAATTTATAACAGCTTTCATTCTCGCAATATTTGATTCTAAGAGATAGATTATATTTAAGACAAATATATCAGATTATATCATTAATATGTGTATAAGTCAATCTGATAATAAAGAATGATTAAGATTTGTTATCTTCTATTCTAGAAAAATGATTTCTGCGGAACTTAATTACGAGATTCATGATAAGGAATTTTTAGTTATAATTACCGCGTTTAATAAATAATAAGTATACTTAAAAGGATTTAAGTACTTTATAGAAGTTTACACAGATTATAAAAATCTGTTATACTTCATCATTATTAAGATGTTAAATAGATGCTAGATATAATAGTCTGAGCTGTTATCAGTATATAACTTTAAGATATTCTATTAAAAAGAAAATAATAACGTTAAAGTTAATGCTTTAAGTTGTCGAGTAAATTATGCTTAAGATATCAAATCCACTTTATAATCAGTCTTATATAAGAACTTAGACAGATTTATAATATATAATCACGCTGTGATTGCTTTGATATTTCGAATCTCTGATTAAGATTAGAAACGCCGAATTATCAGATTATACTTAAACAATTATTTATCTCGTGAAATTCAAAAGAATCTCAAAAAATATTCAGTCTTTTAATAATAGAATAGCGGACTGATTCTATATAAGAGACTGATATATGTTATAAATTAAGTTAAAGAGATAATTCTTCGATAATATTATAAGAAAATCTCTTATAAATATTAAGAAATAAAAAAAACTCTAAAACACATTTTCAGATTCTATTATTTTTCTAAAATGAATAAAGCAGTTCGGCAGTAAATTGTTAACTATAATATCTGTTGAAAAACAAAGCACTTTCGATATAAATTATATGAGAGGATACAGTTATTAAAGATATTAGAGAGAGTCTAAAAATTTATAATATTAAACTTTATTATTAAGTTACTCTTGTTTAAAGATTTAATAATAAATATTAGTTATAATAGTATTTTGATTATTACTAACAGACTAACGAAGTACATATATTTCATCAACTATTTGAAAGTATTTAATGCGGAGGATCTGATCTACACGTTTTTGCGAACAATATTCGCAAATCATGATATATCAGTGGAAATTCTCTTTAATTAAGATAAACTATTTATTTTCAAATTTTGGAAATTATTAATAGATCAGCTTAGAATTAAGTATAAATTATCAATCATCTATTACTCGCAGATAAATAAACAAACTAAAAGAATCAATTAAATACTGAAATAATATCTATAATATTACGTGAACTATCGTCAAAATAATTAAGTAGTACTTTTATTGTTGGCGCAGTTCGCGTATAATAGTGTATCGATAATAATTGAAGTGTTATCATTTTACGCGAATTACAAATATGAACCCGTTCTATATAAATAACTAAGAGAAGTGAAACAACTTACACAAAAATCAGTTATTAACGTATAATTATTAATTAGTTTATATCAAGAATTGATAAAAGATCTTAAGTTTATTAGTTAAAGATTCGGAATCTATTATAACTCTAAGAGAATTAACGAATTAAATCTTAAAAAGAGAAACTTAATATATTTACTTTATTAAAACATTAAAATTAAAAGATTTAATGCAAAATTGAATCACACGAAACTCGACTTCTATTTAATTTAGAGAGTCTTAAACAAATTAATTTATAGACTTAAACTTTTAAATATTATAAGAATTCACTCTATATTCAACATTTTTCTTTTAGAATCTGTATTAAAGAACGTTAAATAGATTTTAGTTTATTTAGATAATCAGAATTAGAAGTATAAGATGAAATGAGTGCTGAACAATTAAGAGATTAAAGACAAAACTCATTATCTGATAAAATGATTAGAATATAACACATCAGAAAATATATGAAAATCAGAAACAAATCTCAATTCCGCGATCTTTAAGAATTACTATCGTCGGAATTCTTGACGAGAGAAAAATCAAAGAGAATAATTAGCTGCGCCTCATTAGAAATGATATTTAATTCCGTATTAACTGATCATTCTCTCTTCTCTGAATATCTCTCTTCTTAATTAAGCTTGTTTAAAGATTTAATCTTCTAAGATATTATAATCTCTCGCGTCTTTTTTAGAGATTTAATTCATCTTTAAAGATTTATAGTCTTCGCAGTCTTCTTCAGAGATCTTTTATAAGAAGCGCGAAGAGCTAATTACAATTTCTTCTTCTCTTAACTCAGCTTATTAAAGTTATCATTAGAAAAGTTTTTATTATAATAACGACCGCGATAAATATATTTAAAGCATTTAAAGAATTACGCAGAAAAGATATATAGAATATCTGCGAGAGTATAATTAGAGTAGAGCATCTTAATAAAAGAATTCAGCTTTAACACCCTCTTTACTAAAGTCTAATAATGATAGAAAGAAGACTTATTCACTTAATAAATAAGTATAATAAGAAAAAAGAATGATGAAGAACTTCTCTTATAAAAGCTCTTAACTCTAACTCTTAATCTTCGAGATAAAGATTAGTTAAGAGAGAAATAATATTATAGAATCTTCTAAAATAGAAAGATTAGTCGGATTATATAATTTAAGACTTGACATTAAGTTAATATTTATTTAGACTCACGAGTGAGCAGTTATAAGTAATAAGTCAGTACTCACTCAGACTCACAAGTGAGCAGTCGTAAGTAATCAGTTAATGCTCACTTAGACTTATGAGTGAGTAGTTATAAGTAACAATTTCTCTTAAGTATATAAATAATGTTATATCTTATAGTTTCATAATTCTATTCTTCTTCCGTAATCAACTTATATTATTAATTACATTCTACTCTTAACTCTTTTATATAAGAACAGTAATTTCTATTCACAATCTCCTGATATCTGAATCTTGCTATAGCTAGTCTTAACAGTTCTTAACAAGGAATTCCTTATGAACTCTCTTCATATCTTTCTTATATTCTTAACTACTTCTTAATATTTATTTATTTAGAAGCTTTGATTATATAAGAAGGATCGCATTTATAATATTAAATTCTCTATAACTACTTATATACATCTTATCAATTCATATATAAAATGATTAATCTCTTCTCTTATTTAAAGCGTGTGATTTTCAAGAGCTTTCATATAATTAAAGAGATTTTTGATAAAGATTTCTTAATTCATCTTCTTTCACACTCTGCGTTCTTTTATACACTCTTTCATATATTAATCTGACTATTTAAACTTCGTATTAATTGAGAGATAATCTGAGAATTGTTCTCTTTTCAGTTCTACTTAATATTATATAAGCTAGTCCTCTAACGCTATTATTATGAAGATAAGATTAATAGTTATTTATTTATATAAATCTTCTCTTTAAAAGTCTCTTATAATTATTCTCAGAAAGAGAATTAATCTCATCTCAATCTTTTATACAATATTTAATAACATGTTTAAGAGCTTATATTATAGTGAGTAAGAGGGTTCTATCTAATTAAGATGATAAAGATTTAAGTTACTTAATATAATATACTCTCTGAGCATTCTTAATATCATATAAAGTGTTTTAAGAAACTTAATTTCTTTAATCTTAGTATGTTAACTTAAAGAATTATAAACATTATAAATATTGATTATATAATTAATATTTTATATCTCTCACAATTTCAATATAATTATAATGAGATTCTTTAAGTGATATATCTTTAATCGTATCTTTGTATGAATATATTTATTAATAAGAGTGAGTACTTTTAAGTCTTTAATTCTCTGATTACTGTTATAAAACGCGCTTTATTCTGAATTATATAAGACGAGATTAAGTGTGCTTCTTCATAATTCTTAAATTATAAGAATATTATATGATTTGATTTCCGAATTCTAAAGTAGCTCTATTATTATCTTATTTTTAAATTTATTAATATTATATTATAGAATCTTAAGACTTTATATAAAGATGTTTTTTAATATATAATATTCTTAAATATGAGTTGACTTTCTTTAATTAGAAGAAGTTAGATATCTTAACTCGACATGAGATTAACTCTTGTATAATTCTTAGATTCTTATGAATAATCTTTTAAATAAGTTAGTCTTCTTTTTTATAAGCTCTCTACTTAACTTCATTTTATCTTTAACTTAGAATCACTTCTACTAACTTTTGTTAATAAGTTTGATATTAATGAAGAGAGGAAAGAAGAGATAAAGATGATCTCTTATTAATTCTGAGATTAAAAGTATCTCAATTTCTTATTATATGTTTTCTTTATATAAAATTATTCATATTATTGAAGAAAAAAAAATGAAAAAAATGGAATCAGTAAGTATTAAGACTATCAGACAGATAACGCAGAGATGAGAAGACTCGTACGGAGGAGCAAAGCTGACAGTTCCGTGGGAGAAGATGCGCGCTCTCATTCGACCGATTCTGCAAATCTGTTTATACACAGAAAACGCGATAAAAGACGCGTTAAAAAACGCGTTAGAACGCGCAAATCATTCTCTATTCGAACAATTATCTAATCCGATGGAGATAAGATTACGCAGAATTGAGAAATCTATTATCAGACTAGAAAATCAAAGTTAACAGAAAAAACTCTTAATCTCATACGCAGAAATAGCACGCGGCACTCTAAAAAAGAAATTAATTTCTATAACTCAATCTTCTTTAAAAATAGAGATAAGAAAAATCATCGTTCAAATCTTAAATAAGAAAGAGAAGATTAGAATTAATAAACTCTTAACTAAAGAGATTGTAAATCGAATTAATCAGAAATTAATAAGAATATCTTATATATATTATGTGATTATAGTAAAGAAACTCTTAAAGAGAGAAATTATATTATATATAAAGAATAATTCAGATTATATAGAGCTTAAATAAAACTTAATATAAATAAAGTCGCTAAGCTTATTCGCATAATTTAAGATAAGATTATATAAAGTGTTAATATAAGCAGTATAAATAAGATAAGAAGAGAAAGAGAAGAAGTAACTCGTATAAGAATTAAAGAATAAGAATGTTAGATTTATCTCAGATCTAAAAATTAAAAATCTGTGATAAATATAAAGATACGCGGAAATAAATATAATCACATACGCAATTCTAAAACTTTCTTATTTAGATCTGATAAATAGAATTATTCAAAAAGATCTTATTTATAAGACAGAGTTCAAGACAATTATACGATATAATCTAATTCTTTAATCACGTTGATACTTTCGTTATCAGAAATATAAACACTCATTTTATATATATAGAAAGATATAATTCTGCGCACACTATATAAAACATCATCAAACTAATAAATGCGAGAAAAAGTTTAAAAGAAAAGTTATATAATATAGCAATTACTTAAAAGAATATAAAGCTTAATTTTATAACTGCTCATAAAAGAAAAGAGAATAATCTCGTACAAAGAAAATATATAATAAGAAATTGAGATATTTTTAATCTTAAAATCAATAAGAGATTATTTTTATTCTCTCTTCTTTCTTCTTCTCATCAGTCTCAAATCTATTAACGAAAGTTAATAAAAGTAACTCTAAATTAAAGATGAAATAAAGTTAAGTAGAAGACTTATAGAAAAAAAGATTAGCTTATTTAAAAGATTATTTACAAGAATCTAAGAATTATACGAAAACTAATCTTATATTAAGGTAAGATATTCAACTCTTTCTAATTAAAGAAAGTTATTAATTCATATTTAAAGATATTATATATTAAAAAACATCTTTATATAAAGTCTTAAAATTCTATAATATAATATTAATAAATCTAGAAATAAAATAATGATAAAACTACTTTAAGATTTAAAGATTAAAAAGTATAATATCCTCGCAATTCAAGAGTTATAAAGAAATATACTTAATTATACTTCGTATAATTCAAGATAAAGCGCCTTTCACAATAATAATTAAAGATAAAAAGATTTAAGAATTCTCACGCTTATTAATAAGCGTATTTATATAAATATATAAGCAGAAATATATCACTTAAAAAATCTCATTATAATCATATTAAAACTTCAAGAAACACAGATCACTAATTATATAATTAATATTTATAACATCTATAATCTCTTAAGTTAACACTCGAAATTAGAAGAAATAAAGTCTCTTAACACTCTTCATATAATATTTAAAATATCTAAAAAACATATCGTACTGAGCGATTTAAATCTTCATCACCTCAGCTGATTAAATCTAATATACTCATTATAACACAAACTTTCAAACATATTACTAAAGATTATATAAGAAGTAGAGTTAAAACTGATTCTTCTCTTAAAAACAATAATAAGAGACTATTAAAGAGAAGATTTATATAAACAGACAATCATAAATCTCATCTTTATAATATTAATATTAAAGAATTAACTTATATAATATTAGATAGAAGTAAAAAGAGAATAGTTATCAGATCATCTTCTAATTAACACGGAATTCGAGTGATTAAATCAATCTAAAAAAGAGTTATTGAAAAGACGCAGAATATAGAAAAAGATGAATTAAGAAGTCTTTATTAAAAGTTTTCATAATTATATAAAGTTACTTAAAAGTTGTACACTAAATATTGGAGAAGAGATTAACTACTTTATATACAAATTAATAAGACTTACACACGTAACAATAAAAGACTTAATATTATAAACAAAACAATCTCAATATAATTAAAGATTCTGAATAAAAGAATGTTAAGAGGCGGTAAAGAATATAAGAAAAGTCCGCAGAAACTTTATTAAGAACTCATCACTTTTCTCATAATAAAACTTTATATAATAACGCAGTTAAAAAGAGAAGACGTTATTAAAGATAAAAAAAGAAGACTTCAGAAATATAATATAGAAGATAGCACAGAGATTATAGAAAATCTAAAAGATTATATAATAAGCAAGATAACAATTATAAGAATAAATCACTTAAGTATTCTTTCCCACTCTTAAATAAAAAACGTACGAAGCGAAAGATATAGAGAGTAAAGCAAAGCTTCTACGCAATATCTACTTCTCCTCTTCCTCTAAAGTAAATCTCATAAATATTAAAGAATATGAATATTCTCAAAGAATTCTATAATAGAAAGAGATTGAGAAAAGAGAAATCTTAAAAACAATTAACTATACGGAAAAAGATAAGATCTTTAAATCAAATGAAATCTTAAACAAAATCATTTAAATTCTTATATAAGAAAAGTTGAATTTAATTAAAAGACTATTTCAGATCTATCTTACGCAAGAAATCTAATCAGATCACTTCAAAAGCGCTCATACGATAATATTAAAGAAGTTAAATAAGAGAGACTACTTAAATTCATTAATATACAAATCAATTATATTATTAAACACACTAAAAAAGATCTTAAAGATAATAATATTTAATTAAATAAAATATATTATTGAATTGTATAATCTTCTATCAGACTTATAATATAAAGCACGCTCTTTAAGAGTAATAAAGACAGTATTATAATAGATTACAAAGAAGATATATACAATTTAAAAGAGAGAAAATAAAAGAGTCGTAAGTCTTCTCTCATTAAATGTGATAAAAACATTTAATAAAATCTCACACGTATAATTAACTCACAATCTAAGAAAAAGGAAAATCTCAAAGTCACTTATATAATAAGTAACAGATTTCCTCTTCAATTATTATACAAAGATAAAAATCAATAAGTTTATATTATTAGAAGCGCCAATCATAATAGAAATCTTATAAGACTCACCGATATTTCTAATTCTATATCTCTTTTACAATATCGATTTATTAGAAAAGTGCGATAATATTAAACTCTGTATGAGCGCAATAGAATTTGTAGATGATATTAATATCTTAACATACAGTGAAAGTATAAAGAGAAACTGTTAAGTACTTACTAAAATTTACAAGAAATATACGGACTGAGCAAGAAAATATAACTCAAAATTCTGTTTAAATAAATATAAACTAATTTACTTCAGTTATATAAAGAGGAATTTTAATATAAAGGCGGGATTAAAATTTAAGAAATAAGAAATCAACTTAAAGAATAATATATAAATCTTTAATATTTAACTAAATATCACGCTCAGATAATAATCTCATCTCCGGACAGTTAAAG
>JAABUK010007355.1_pt1 | contig 15942 bp, 15 predicted proteins | sample 5559141 | NCBI WGS metagenome assembly JAABUK01 (sample SAMN10711869, study PRJNA513367) | rock metagenome | isolation source: Antarctica rocks | place: Antarctica: Victoria Land, Pudding Butte nord | collected 2016-01-03
TCACCCAGCGACGGTCCAGAAACCGATATCTCAAGGCGTTGCGGCGGATCGTCGGTCAGCTCCGACGTGAACTCACCGAAGAGCTTCGGGTTGCCGCTCGCTTGATTTCTCAAGGTCAGTCTCTGGACGAGGTCCTCGACGCCCCGAGCCTCCCGATTTCACCCCTGGCTCGCTTCATCCTGGCCTGGCGGGCCGGTCGTCTCGACCTGTCGGCCCGACACAGGGCTGCCGTCGAGAACCAGCATCATTCCTGCCCGCTCTATCTCCTTGCCTGCCGCAAGTTCTTGCCGGCAAAGGTTTATCCCTTGTCGAAGTCTGGCAAGAAACCGCCCATTGTCGGCCGCAGCGAAGTTCATTTCAGTTTGAACTGATCCGTGAGACTGTCCAACTCGCCGCCATCCGGCCCGATCTCGGAAGGCCGAGCTCGTGCGGAAGCTTTCAAAATTTCAAGCCTACCACCCCAACACGAATCTCAAGGATCTTCCATGCACAAGCGTCGTTTCGCCCCCAGCTTCGATGCCCTGGACGCCCGGCTCTCGCTCTCCGGGACGGACGTTGTCGCCGCGGGAACCGGCTCGGCCGTTGTCACATCGATCGTGCCGGCGACGGCCGCCGAGGCCAGCCCGACCGACAACGTCATCAACTGGTATCTGCCGGGCATGCCCCCGGTTGAAGTTCACGACCCCTGCCAGACGCTGATCCCCTGGGACCTGATGCCCACGACCTGAACCTTCCTGGCGTCGGTCAAAGATCTGGAAAGCCTGGCCGCGACTCGCCTCGCGGCTCCGATCGGGAAAGATTTGGAATTCCGGCATTTTCTTTTTTTTCTGGACTGATTGCTGTCTCTCCGCGCAGCCAGGCGTTAAACTGCCTTGGAGCGATGGAATTGACCGAGGCCGGGTGCCGATTCACCTCAGCCGACGAGGGCCGCTCGCGTAGAACCTCCCATCGCTCATTGGGGAGGCGTTTTGATGCGATCGATCCACCCGCGTCCCGCCGATGTCCCGTACAGCCTGCTCGATCGCGCCAGACAAGGGGACCAAGCCGCCTGGCAGGCCCTCTTCGATGACTGCTACCCGAAGATCGTCCGTGTCGTCCGCAAACGTCTCAGCCGGCCGATGCGGAAGATTTACGACTCGACCGACATCGCCAATGATGTCATGCACAGTCTGGCTGCCAAGTTCGACCGGTTCGACTTCTCTTCGATTGACGGCCTCCGAGCCTTCCTGGTGCGTGCCGCCGAGCAGAAGGTCGTCGACGGATATCGGCACGATTACGCGATGAAGCGTGACATCGGAAGAAATCGAGCCCTCGCCGCCGAGGGCACCGGGGGATTCGAGCCGACCGACTCGTCCCCGACCGCGAGCCAGGTCGCCGTCGCCTCCGAGGAGGCCGATCTCCTCCTCGAAGGGCAGCGGGGCGTCGATCGGACGGTCCTCGAGTTGAAACTCAAGGGTCACAGCAATAGTGAGGTGTCCCAGGCCACAGGCTGGCACCTGAGGAAGATCGAGCGATTCCTGGAAAAATTGCGTGGGACCTGTCGTCTCTGACGAGGAGCAAGGCCCATGCCCCTGCCTTTCTGGCCCCGTCGAGGCCGGCATCGCGACCCCCTCGACCGCGCGATCCAGTCGTACCTGTCGATCCGAGAACCAAAGCTCGGAGATCTGGATCGGGCCTGGGCGGAGCACGGGTTGAGTCGGACCTTCTCGACCCTCGCCGCCCTGATCAAGGTCGACCTGCACGCCCGATTCGCCCGCGGCGAGCGGCCCAAGATCCTCGAATATCTCGACCGCTTCCCGGACCTCGCCGAGGAGTCCGACCGCGTCATCAGCCTGGTCTACGAGGAATTCTGCCTGCTCGAGGAGCAAGGCGAGCGGCCCGATTCGGCCGCCTTCTGCGATGCCTATGGCCGCTGGAGCGATTCCCTGCGCTCGCAGCTCGCGTATCACCGCGAGTTGAGTCAGGCCGTCGGCCTGGAATCGGGCTCGGTGAAGTTCCCCGATCTCGGCGAGCGGTTCGACAAGTATCGCCTCAATGCGATCCTGGGAGAGGGGGGCGTGGCGAGGGTCTACCTGGCCACGGAGGAGGACCTCGGAGGTCGACAAGTCGCCATCAAGGTCTCCGCCTCGATCGGTCAGGAACCTTCGATCCTGGCCAAGCTCGATCACCGCAACATCGTCCCGATCCTGACGGTCGCCGAGTCGGACAGCGGGCTCAGGGGGATTTGCATGCCCTACCGCCCGGGCTCGACTCTCGAGGATCTGATCCGGCGGATCGGGCGAGGGCGGCCGCCCCGATCGGCCCGAGCGATCGCCGAGGCGCTGCGGCCGGCCGGCCTGAGTCCGGGGACCACGAGCGAGAAAGATCGCGACGGCTGGGCCGATTTCCCGATCCAGCGGACCTTTCCGGAGGCGATCGCCTGGATCGGCCTGGCGCTGGCGAATGCGCTCTCGTATCTCCACAAGCAGGGCGTCTACCACCGCGACATCAAGCCGGCCAACATCCTCCTGGCCCATCGGGAGGGGCCGCAGCTCCTCGACTTCAATCTCGCGCAGGTCCCGAGCAACGCCGTGGGGGCCTCGGCCGCTCAGAAGGGGGGGACCCTGCCATACATGGCCCCCGAGCAACTCCGGGCGTTCCTCGACCCCGACGTCTGGGACGTGGTGGCCGAGACGGCCGACCTCTACTCGCTCGGCCTGGTCCTCCGCGTGCTCCTCACCGGATCGCCGCCCGACCTGCCGACCTCGCTGGGTTCGCTCCCCCGCGAGATCAGGTCGCTGCTGGATCGCCGCGAGATCCCCGCCGGATCGATCCGCGAGGTCAACCCCGACGTCCCTCCAGCCTTGGAGTCGATCGTCGCGAAGTGCCTGAGCTTTGAGCCCTCCGGGCGCTATCCGGCCGCCGAGGACCTGGCCGAAGACCTCCAGCGCTTCCTCGATCGCAAGCCTTTGAAATACGCCCCGAATCCTTCAAAGATCGAGCGGTCGGTGAACTTTGCCTACCGCAATCGCAAGGCGGTCGCGGCGACCTTCCTCCTGATCGGCGCCATCACCGTCTCGATGGCCGGCGGCAGCTACCGGGCCGACTCGTCGGGGGATCGGGAATACGTGGCGGCCGAGACCCTCCTCGATTCCAGTTCGAAGGACGACCTGCGGAAGGCCAAGCTTGCGTTCCAGAAGCTTCATCGCGAGCATCCCAACACGGCAAGGTCGTCGCTCGGATTGGCCATGACCCTCCGTGCGCTGGAAGGCGCGGACTCGAAGCAGTCCGCCGACCTTTTCCGGGAAGCCTCGAGCCGTCCCGACGCCGAAGAGGTCCTCCGCAATCGCCTCAAGGTCCATCCCCGGTCCAACGTCCTCCTGCTCAACCTGGGGATTGTCCTGGCCGACAAGAACCAGCGTAAGGGGGCGATCGAAGTGCTCCAACGCTCCATCCAGGTCGACCCGGCCGGATTCATGGCGATGATCGTCTTGGCCAATGTTTACGACCACGACGGCCAGCCCGAGTTGTCCAGGCTCTATCAGGAAAGGGCCATCGAGTTCGCCAAGAAGGCCGGAGGCCATGCGTTCGTGCTCGACTGCCGAGTCGTCCAACTCCATCGGGTCGTCAAGTGGATCGACGCGATCCTGGAAGGCCCCGAGCCCGGGTCGTTTCGCGATCTCCTCGTCAAGCACCGTTCCCTGCTCGATTCCAACATCAAGGCCCTCGACCGGGAGAGTGGCGAACCGGGCGGCCCTGGCTTGCGAAAAGCTTACGTCCACGCCTTCCGCGGCTGCTGGCTCTCGATCGGCGCGGCGCTCGCGAATCATCGGGGCGACTTGGAAGAGGCCTCTTCGCTCGCCATCGAGTCCGGCAAGGCTCTCCTGCTGGCCCGGTCGGACCTCCCTGATACGGGAATGGCGCACGATCGGCTCGTGCTGTTCCTTGACAAGCAGGAGCAAAAACTCAACTCCCGGACGGGACGGGGGAGCGCCGGGCCTTGAATCCTTCCGGCTGGCGAGCCTGGCCGCCCCTTGGACGGTGGCCTCGCCCTCTGCTAACCTGGGGCCCGAGAAGCGTCCGGGTCCATCCAGAGGGGGCGGTAACGGCATGGCGAAGGGATTCGATCGCGATCGGTTGATCGGCTTGCTGAAGCGGGACGCCTTGCGGACCGGGACGTTCACGCTGGCCAGCGGGCGGTCCTCGCACTACTACGTGGATGGTCGGAAGGTGACCCTCTCGGCCGAGGGTGCGGCGGCCGTCGGCGCGGGGGTCCTCGAACTGATCGCCGACCTGCCGGGAGTCGCGGCGATCGGCGGGCTGACGATGGGAGCCGACCCGATCGTCGGCGCGACCCTGGCGGCGGCGGGCCTCGGGGGGCGCTCCGGCCTGCTCGGCTTCCTCGTCCGCAAGGAGGCGAAGGGGCACGGGACCGGGCGGCTGGTGGAAGGCCCGATCGAGCCGGGGGCCGAGGTCGTGATCGTCGACGACGTGGCGACGACCGGCGGGTCGTCGCTCCAGGCCGTGGCGGCCGTCGAGGCGATGGGCTGCCGGGTCGCCCGCGTGGTCGTGGTGCTCGACCGGCTCGAAGGCGCGGCCGAAGCGTTCCGGGCCAAGGGACTCGACTTCCGGGCGATGGTCACGATCCGCGACCTCGGCGTCGAGCCCTTGCCCCCCGCCTGAGCGAGGCTTCGGGAGTCGAGCCCTTTGGAGAGCACGTTGCATCGCCAGCTCAAGGACCGGTACGGGCCCGAGTCCGGCGGCCGCTCCGAGGTCGCGGTCGGCGGGTTCCGGGCCGACGCGGTGACGGCGGAGGGCCGGTTCGTCGAGGTGCAGATGGCGCCCCTCCGCCTGCTCAAGGCGAAGCTCTCGGCGTGGCTGCCGCTGCACGAGGTCGCCGTCGTCAGGCCCGTGATCCTCGCGACGCGAGTGGTCCGACGGGCCTCCCTCGGCGGCCCGGACCTTGGAGCCCGCCGGAGTCCCCGGCGCGGGGCCTTGCTCGACGTATTCGAGGAGCTTGTCGGGCTTGTCCTCCACTTCCCCCACCCCAATCTGACCATCGAGGTCGTCGGGGTCGACGTGGACGAAGTCCGCGTCCCGAGGCGGAGGCGGCCCGGCTATTCGGTCGTCGATCGAGCCCTGCGGGGCGTCCTCGAAGGCGTCAGCCTGCGGAATCCCGAGGATCTCTGGTCGCTCTTGCCGGTCGAGCCCGACGGGCCGTTCACCTCGGACGACCTGGCGACCTCGATGGGCCGGCCGATCGATTGGGGCCGGAAGGTCGCGTACTGCCTCCATCGAGCCGGCGCGGCCCGGATGGTCGGCAAGCGGGGGAATCGGCGCGTCTACCTCGCCCGGTCTGCGGTCGAGATCGCCTGACCCCGCCCGAACTCAGCGGAACTGCCCGGGTGCGTTGGTGGAGCCTTCCCGGATCGTCGGATCGAGGCCGATGATCCGGCCCTTGGGCTTGGTCCGATCGACCAGGATCGAGCCCGACTCGGTGGTGTCGGACTGCCCTTTGTTGCCCAGGGCGTCGACGACGTCGACCCGGAAGTGGACCCTGGCCGGGCATTTCGGCGGGATGGTCCAGGTGTACTGGCCGGTGTTCTCGATCGGGGCCGGCAGGATCGGCTGCCAGTCGGACCCGGGCCCGTCGCCCTTGACCGAGATCATCACCGGCCTCGGGGCGGGATGGGCGTCGTTGGCCTGCCAGGTGATGACCGCCTTCGACCCGACGATCCGCGCCGACTCCAGCTTGACGTTGGGCGGGGTGCTGTCGACCTCGACGACCGTCCGGGGCAACTCGCCGGGGACCGGGGGCTTGTCGCCCTGGTTGGCGGCCGACTTGGCGACGAGCTTGAGGCCGAAGGTCCCCTCGCCCCCGAGGTCGACCGGGAACGGCGAGGTCCGGTCCTGGTCCTCGCCGCGCGAGTACCAGGTCCGGCCGCCGTCGGTCGTCACGAACAGCTCGACGGCCGCCGGCCCGTTCGGCCCGGCGTCCTGGACCTCGTACTTGAGCCCGAACTTGGGGTTGGCCACCGGGATCGGTGGTGTTGCCGACTCGGCCGCTTCGGCCGGCCCGGAGTCGGCGTGCGGCGCGGGGACGGCCGATCGGAACGGGTTGTAGCTGCCGGAGGCCGAGCCCCCGCCGCCCCTCGGCGATTCGCCGACGCCTGGCATCTCCGGCGGGCCCGAACCGATCGGCGACGGCGTGCCCCGGTCGGCCTCGGACGTGGCGAAGCTCCCCCTCGGCGGCGGGACGTCGGGGTCGGACGGATCGCCATTGCTCGCCGAGGCGTTACCCCGGGGCAGGCCGTCGGCCAGGGAGAGCGTGACGACCCGCGAGTTCCCCGCCTTGTCCGCCACCGTCATCCGAACTTTCAGGGGCTCGGCGGTCCCCGCGTCCCAGGTCTCCTTGCCAATCCGGCCCGGCTTGCGGATCGGCACCTGCGACCACTCCAGCGCCCCGGCCGTCTGATACTCCAGGACGAACGAGCCGAGGTCCGGCCGGTCGTCGATCACCTCCCAGCGGACCGAGGCGATGTTGCCCCGGCGGGGGAGGCCTTCCAGGTTCACCTTGGGCGGGACGGTGTCGACCAGTACCTTCATGCTCGGCTCGACATCCACGTCGTCGGCGGGGAAAAGGCGGTTCTCGGTGTCCACCGTGCGGACGGCGAACCAGAATTCGCCGTCGCGGGGGGCCTTGAACGTGAACGAGGGGCGGTCCGGGGTCGTCGTGTCGACCTGTGCCCAGCGTCCACCGCCGTCGCTGGAAACCCAGAGTTGCACCTTCTTGTAGCGTGGTCGGTCGACCGGATCGATGTTGAAGGGAATGCGGAATGCTCGCTGCTTGCTCGGGACCATGGGTGCGGGCGGGACGGCGGCCGGAGCGTGCGCAGGGAGGCCCAGGGCCAGGGTCAATCCCAGCCCGAGGATCGCCAGTCGCATCCCCCACCCACGCCTCGACACGATTCGCCACCCCCTCGGAAAGTGTTCCACCCAGCCCGCCTCGTCGCCCCATCCTCACGAAAGCCGACCTGGGTGTTACGCATCACGAGTCTCTATCGTGCCTTATCGACTCGACCCGCTCGACGGCTTGAAACGTTTCAAGCGGACGTAGAGATTGGGGCGGTTGTCGCGGTTGGATGGGTCGGTCAGGCGGTCCTGGAGGCGGCCCGGAACTCTCGGACGATCGCGGCAAATCGACTCGCCAGGTCGCGGAGGCGGTCGAAGTCGCCGGAGGCCACGGCCTTGGCCTCGACGAGCGAGCCGCCCACCCCGAGGCAGCACGCCCCGGCCTTCAGGAAGGCCTCCGCGGTCGTCAGGTCGACGCCCCCGGTCGGCATCATCCGGATCTGGGGGAGGGGGGCGCGCAGGGCCTTGATGTAAGCCGGGCCCCCGAGGTCGGATGGGAAGATCTTGACCACGTCGGCGCCGGCTTCCCAGGCGGTGATGACTTCCGTCGGCGTGAGGGCGCCGGGCATGACCACCTTGCCGTAGCGGCGGCAGAGGCGGATCACGTCCAGGTTCGTGCCGGGCCCGACGATGTACTCGGCCCCCGCCAGGATCGCGGCGCGGGCCGTCTCGGGGTCGAGCACCGAACCGGCACCCAGCACGATCGAGTCCCCCAGCGCGGCGCGGACCCTGCTAATCACCTCCAGGGCATTCGGGACGGTGAAGGTGATCTCGGCGGCCGTCACGCCCCCCTCGGCCAGCGCCCGGACGGCCCCGACGAGCTGCTCGGGCGAGTCCGAGCGGACCACCGCGACGATCCCGCCTTCCAGGATCCGTTCCAGCGTCGAATCGCGACTCATCGGGCTACGCTCCGGTCGGTGTGAAGGGACCCCGCCGTCGCCTCGTCGGGCGAGGGCAGCAGGGCCAGCAGGTTCGTCTCGATGTTCGTCGTGATGTCGTTGAGCGGCAGGTGGTTGATGCTCCGGGTCGAGAACGGGTGCTGCAGGTCGTCGGCGATGTGGTCCAGCGCCAGGATCGGATAGGCCACCAGCAGGGTGATGAACGGCGTCATCCACTCGACCCGGCGGAGCAGGGCGAACGGCAGGCTGAGCAGGAACAGCACGATGAACCGGCGGATCAGGACGACGTAGGCGGCGGCCAGCGGCGTCTTGAGGATCCGCTCGCACCCGCCGAGGCAGTCGATCAGCTGGGCCCGCTGTTCTTCGGCCCAGGAATAGGCCCAGGGGTCCAGCTCGCCCCAATCCCTCGCCTCGCGGAGCAGGGTGGCGACCCTCAGCGCGACGGCCGAGGGCCTGTGCTCGGCCGCCCGAAGCAGCGCGAGCCCTCCGGGTCCGATCAGGTCCTCGACCTCCGAAAGGTCCTTCTGGCTGCGGAGTCTCCGCCGGACGACGTGGCCGAAGGCGGCGACCCAGCCGACGGCCTCGCGCCGCCAGGCCGGGTCGACCGGGCCATTGGCGACGATCAGGATCGCGAGGTTCCGGCTCGCGTTGGTAATCCCCCCCCAGAGCTTGCGGGCTTCGTACCAGCGGTCGAGCCCCGCGTTGGTGCGGAGGACCAGGAGCGAGCCGAGGATTGCGCCGGCGAACTCGTAAGGGGCGACGGCCAGGCCGAGGTCGATCTGCTTGGGCGTCACCCGATCGACGAACCAGACCAGGGCGGCGAAGCCGCCGAAGGCCACCACGGTCAGGTGGACCATGCGCTCGCCGGATCCCTGCCACTCGAAGACGTGGGACCAGAAGTCGGCCCTGGGCAGGAAAAGCTTCCGAACACGCCTCGGCCGTTTCGATCGGATTTCGGGCTCGGGCAAGGCTCAGTCCTCCCGGTGGATCCGGCAGCTTCGGGCCTTGACGATCATGCGGACTTCCGCCCCAGCAATCAAGCCGACGGCCTCGATCGCCGACGAGATCACGCCGACCACCCAGACCAGCTCGCCGGTCCGAACCAAGACCTCGGCCTCGGGACCGTGGCGGACGACCCGCTCGACGACGCCCTCGACCACGTTCCGGGCGCTGACGAGCCCGAGCGGCCCGCTGGCCAGCAGGATGTCGTCGGCCCCGACCCGGATCGTGACGAGGGCCCCCGCCGGCCCGTCGATCCGCGGGACGACCAGCAAAGGCCCGGCGACCAGCCGGACGACCGTCGACCCGTCGCCGGGCCCCGGGCCTTCCACAACCCCGGGGAACGAGTTCATCAGGCGGAACGGCTCGCCCGGCCCCCGGGCCGAGAGGACGTCCAGCGGCGGCCCTTCGGCGGCGATCTTCCCACCTTCCAGCAAGAACAGGCGGTGTCCCAGGGCGATCGCCTCGTCGGGCGAGTGGGTCACGTAGAGCACGGGGATCGACTCGGCCCGCTGGACCCGGCCGATCCGGTCGATCAGGGCATGTCGCGAGTCGAAGTCGAGCGCCGAAACCGGCTCGTCGCAGAGCAAGACCCGGGGCCGGGGGGCCAGGGCCCTCGCCAGTCCGACCCGCTGCCGCTCGCCGCCGGAAAGGGTCGCCGGGTCGCGTCGCATCAAGGGATTAATCCCGCAGAGCGCCGAGACCTCGGCCAGGCGCGCCTCGGCCTCGGGCTTCGCCCACCCTCGGAGCCCGAAGCGGACGTTGCCGGCGACGTCCAGGTGCGGGAAGAGGAGGTCATCCTGGAAGATCAGGCCGACCCGGCGATCGCGGAGCGGCATCGACCGGCGGCGACCGGAGTCGAAGAAATCGAGGCCGCCCAGCGAGATCGCCCCCCCTTGCGGGCGGATCAGCCCGGCGATCAGGCGGAGGGTCGTCGACTTGCCCGAGCCGGAGGGGCCGAAGAGGATCCCGCATTCGTTCCCGAGCCGGAAGTTGAGGTCGAGATCCAGGCCGGGATGCACCCGATGCGCCAGCCGGACCCGGAGCTCGACCGGGGGCGCGATCAATGGCCCGGCCCTCGGACGGGCAAGGTCTTCTGGGCGAGGGCCACGCCGGCCATCGAGGCCAGGGCGATGGCCAGCGAGAGCCGACCGGCTCGGGCGGGGTCGTCGGCGGCGACTGCGTCGAAGATCGCCAGCGAGGCGGTCTGGGTGAGCCCGGGGATGTTGCCGGCGACCATCAGCGTCGCCCCGAAGTCGCCGAGCGCGCGGGCGAAGGCCAGGACCGAACCGGCCACGAGCCCTCGCCAGGCCAGGGGGACCGTGATGGAGGCGAAGACCGACGCCTCGCCCCGGCCGAGCAGCCGGGCCGCGTCCTCCAGGGCCGGGTCGACCCCCTCGAACGAGCTTCGGGCCGGGAGCAGGAACATCGGGAACGCCGCGACCGCCGAGGCCACCACCGCCCCCGACCAGTGGAAGACGATCGAGATCCCCCAGGTCGCCTCCAGCCAGCGACCGAACCACCCTTGCCGCCCCAGCAACAGGAGGAGGCCATAGCCGAGGACCGTCGGCGGCATCACGAGCGGGAGGACCAGGACCCCCGCGACTAATCCCTTGCCCGGGAACCGGCCCCTGGCCAGGAGCAAGGCCGACGGGACCCCGATCGAGCCGATCAGCAGTGTCGCCAGCGAGGCCACCCGGAGCGAGAGCCAGAACGGGCCGAGGTCGCCCCCCATGTTCAGTCCGCCCCCCCGGGCCCGCCCGCGACCTTGCGGAATCCCAGGTCGCGCAGCATCCCCTGGCCGACGTCGGAGAGCAGGAACTCGACGAACCGCTCGGCCTCGTTCGGCCTCTCCGACCGGGCCACCACCCCGAGGACCTGGATGATCGGGTCGCAGGCGTCGAGGGGCAGGGGGACCACCGCAGCCTCGCGGACCTCGCCGATCGAGCGGCCGACGAAGCCGACCTCCGCGTTGCCCGACTGGACGAACTGGAGCGCCTGGCGGACCGACTCGGCCGGGACGATCTTCGGCTTCAGCTCGTCCCAGAGCCCGGCCCGTTCGATCGCCTGTTTCGCGGCCAGGCCATAGGGGGCGGTCTCGGGGTTGGCGATGGCAATCTTGCGGACCTCCGGCTTCCGTAGGTCCCCGATCGTCGAGACTTTCACGGCCGATAGCTTGTTGACCGCCAGGGCGAGCGCCCCCCGGGCATAAGGACGGACCGAGTCCGGCCGGATCGATCCGCCTTCGGCGAGGACGTCGACGAACCGGCGGTTGGCCGAGAGGAAGACGTCGAAGGGGGCCCCTTGCTTGATCTGCTCGGAGAGCTGGCCGGAGGCGCCGAAGGTCGGCACGACCTCGATGCCATGCTCCTGACGGAAAGCGATGGCGAGGATCGGCAGGGCCTGCTGGAGGTCGCTCGCGGCGGCCACCCGGAGCTTGGGGACCTCCGGCGCCCCCGGCCCGCAGCCGGCAAGCAGCAGGGCGATCAGGAGGGTCGGCCGGCCGAATCGATCGAGGGGCACATCCGACTCCGTTTCCGTCGGGAGGGCGGGCGTTTCGGGCCTCGCGACGAGGCCCGACCGGGCCGTCGATCTTAGCCGCTGGCGGCCCGGATTGCCCGGCCCGCCTCCCCGGCCGATTGTCCGAAATGGCCCGATCGTGTAAAAATAACGGGACAAATACGGCCGGTGACTCACCCTAAGGGCGGGCTTGGATGAAGATCGATCAGTTCCTGAAGCACCACGGAATCGCCGGCAACCCGTTCAGCGAGGAGGACGCCCAGACCGACACGGTCTTCAAGCGAGGCTGCCTCCAGACGATCCATCACCCCGCCTGGGATAAATTCTTCGGGAGTCCGGCCGACCCCTCGACGGCCCTGGTCTTCGGCGAGAAGGGGAGCGGCAAGACCGCCCTCCGGCTCCAGGTCACCTCCGAGCTGGAGGAATACAATACCGCCCACCCCGGGGCCCGGGTCTTCGTCATCTCCTACGACGACTTCAACCCCTTCCTCGACCACTTCCGCGACGCCGTCCGGGGCCGCGACGCGGGCGAGGCGCTCGACCGCTGGAAGCTCCAGGACCACATGGACGCGATCCTCGCGCTGGGCGTCACCAAGTTCGTCGACGAGCTGACCGCCGACAAGGTCGACCTGACGGCCCTGAGCCTCGACCAGCGGCGCGACCTCTTGCTCTTGGCGGCTCTTTATGACCAGTCGACCCGCGAGCCGATCGAGAAGCGCTGGAGCCGGCTCCGCAGGCGCTCCGGCTTCCGCCCGCTCTGGAGCCGACGGGACCTCCAGATCGGTTTCGGGACCACCCTCGCCGTCCTCATCTTGATCGCGCTGTTCCCCTCGGTCCGGACGCTCTCGATCCTCCCCTGGCTGCTGGTGCCGATCGCCTTGGGCTGGATCTACTGGGGCTGGCGGCTCGCCCGGGCGGAGTGGAACGCCAAGTCGATCCGCAAGGCCGTCCGCGTCCTCAGCCGCGACCCGGCCGCCCTCCGCTGGGAGCTCCTCTGGTTCCAGCCCGGCGAGATCGCCGGCCAGCCCCTCCCCTCGACCCTCCGGGGCGGCGGCGAGGAGCGTTACGAACTGCTCCGCAAGTTCCAGAGCGTGCTCGCCACGCTGGGCTACTCCGGGATCGTCGTGCTGGTCGACCGGGTCGACGAGCCCCAGCTCATCGAGGGCGACCCTCGCAAGATGCGGGCCCTGATGTGGCCGTTGCTCGACCACAAGTTCCTCCGCCACCCAGGCATCGGCTTCAAGCTCCTCTTGCCGATCGAGCTGGCCTATTACCTCGAGAAGGAAGACAAGGACTTTTACGACCGCGCCAGGCCCGACAAGCTCAACCTCATCAAGCCCCTGCGATGGACCGGGTCCTCGCTCTACGACCTCGCGGGCGACCGCCTCAAGGCTTGTGCCCTGGAGCCCTCCGCCAATGGCGAGGGCGGGCCGAGGCTTCGCCAGCTCGTCGACGAAGCCGTCTCCGACGACTCGCTCAAGGATGCGTTGGGCAACCTGCGGACCCCCCGGCAACTCTTCAAGTTCCTCCATCGCCTCTTGGAGGAGCATTGCCACCGACACACCGAGGATTCGCCCCGCTGGGCGATCGACGCCGACACCTTCCGCACCACCTATAACGCGCACATCCGGGACCTCGATGCCTTCGATCGAGGCTACGGTCACGGCTGATCGGCCGGGGCGCTCAACGCCTCGACCAGCTGACGGGTTCGGCGGCGGTCGGCTTGTCGAGGACCGTCTTCGCTGGAGGCTCGGCGTCCGGCGCGTGGGTCATCACCATCACAATCTTGTCCCGGGCCACCATCAGGAACGGGACCTCGGCGAGGGAGTCGCCCGAGCGTCGGCAGGTGACGGCGGCATCCTTGAGCTTGAGGAAGCCGGCCTCCTGCTGGATCGACGAGTTAAGGAAGTCGCTGAGCCGGGCACCGCCCATGCGGAAGAGCAGGCCGTCGATCCGCTCGCCTTCGGTCAAGACCGTGATCCGCTCCTCAACAAACTTGTCGAACTGGCTGGAATGCATCGTTTCGTCCCGGTTCGAATGGCAAGTCCCTGACCCAAATCTAGGACACGAGCGGATCGGAGTCGCGTGATCCTCCAGCTTTCTCGGAGAAGTTCGGGCGGACCGGCCCGGCGACCTTCGGGTTCCACCCGGCGGGCCAGGCCGGCCGTCGAGGGCCGGACGCCTCGACGCTATCTCAAGTTCTTCAAGCCTTTCGACGTCCTCACCCAGTTCACCGACGAGGGAGGACGGGCGACCTTGAAGGATTACGTCCCGGTCCCGGGGGTCTACCCCGTCGGGCGACTCGACCGAGATAGCGAGGGCCTGCTCCTGCTGACCGATGACGGTCCCCTGGCGCACCGCCTGACCGACCCCCGGCACGAGCACCCCAAGACGTACCTCGCGCAAGTCGAGAAGGCCCCCGGCAAAGAGGCCCTGGAGGCCCTCCGTCGAGGGATCACGCTGGCGGACGGCCCGACCCGCCCGGCCGAGGCCGAGTGGCTCTCCGAGGAGCCCGACCTACCCGAGCGGCCGGTCCCGATCCGCTTCCGCAAGAACGTGCCGACGGCCTGGCTCCGTCTGGTCCTTCGGGAAGGGCGGAATCGTCAGGTCCGCCGGATGACGGCGGCCGTCGGCCACCCGACCCTCAGGCTGGTCCGGGTCGCCGTCGGGCCAATACTCCTGGGCGACCTCCGGCCCGGCGAGTGGCGCGACCTGACGCCGGAGGAATGCGAGGATTTGCTGATCCCGAAGGGTCGCGCGTGGTGATCGGGGCGTGGCGCGTGTACACTGGATGACGGCGGACCCCTCCGAGCGTCGAAGGAAAGCGGCGTGTCATCGACCCCGGCCCCTTATCTCCTGACGCTCGGGTTCGACGCCCCGACCTTCGAGCGGCTCGACGCGCTTCGCGCTCGCTACTTCCCGCCTGGTCGGAATCAGGTCCCGGCCCACCTGATGCTTTTCCACCTGTTGCCTGGCGACGAGTGGGAAGCGATCGATCGGGCGGTCGCGGGCGTCGTCGCCTCGTCGCCACCGGTCCCGTTCGGCTTCCCGGTCGTCAAGCGGATCGGCCGAGGGATGATGCTCCTGGCCGAGGCCCCCGGCCTCGCCGAGATTCATGCGAGCCTTTCGAGGACGTTTATCCGCTGGCTGACCCCGCAGGATCGCCAGGGGTTCCGGCCCCACGTGACCCTGATGAACAAGGCCGAGCCCGCCGAGGTCGCCGCCGCGTTCGGCGAGTTGCAGGCGACCTGGCCGGGCTGGGCCGGCCGGGGCGACCGCCTGATCCTCTATCGTTATCTGGGCGGGCCCTGGGACGAGGTTGAGACCTATCCGCTGGCGGGCCTGCGATGAGCCAGACCACGGTCGTCCCCTCGCCTTCGCTCCGCCTGACGTTCGAGGGCGGCACGATCCTGATCGAAGGTCTGCCCGAGGGCGACTCGCTCGGCCTGCCCGGCGTGCAGTTCGACCCCCGGGCGGGGATGCACCGGGCCGAGGCGATCCACTACCGGGCGATCCTCGAACGGCTCCATCGCGAGCTTTCGGTCCCTTACGTCGACGAGGCGAAGCAGTACGAGAAGTCGCCCTGGCCGTTCCGGGTGGTCAAGCAAGCCTTCCCGCACCAGACCGAGGGGCTCGAAGCCTGGGTCAAGGCGGGCCGACGCGGGGTCGTCGTGCTGCCGACCGGGACCGGCAAGACCCACCTGGCAAACCTGGCGATCCACCAGGCAGGACGGCCGAGCCTGGTCGTCACCCCGACGATCGACCTTCTCAACCAGTGGTTCGACGAACTTTCGCTCGCCTTCGGCGTCGAGGTCGGCATCCTCGGCGGCGGCTATTACGACGTGAAGCCCTTGACCGTGACCACCTATGACTCGGCCTATCAGAACGTCGAACGGCTCGGCAACAAGTTCGGCCTGATCGTCTACGACGAGTGCCACCACCTGCCGAGCCCGACCGTCAGCGCTTCGGCCCTCGGCTCGATCGCGCCGTTTCGGCTTGGCCTGACCGCCACGCCCGAGCGGGCCGACAACGCCCACGAGCGGCTCGACCACCTCATCGGCCCGATCGTCTACCGCCGCGAGATTACCGAACTCAAGGGCCAGTTCCTCGCCGAGTATCGGGTCGAATCGCTCTTCGTCAACCTGACCGACGAGGAGCGTTACCGGTACGAGTCGATGCGCGAGACCTACCGAGCGTTCCTCTCCAGCACGGGGATCGACATGCGGCGGCCCGGGGCCTGGGGCCAGTTCCTCTTCCAGGCCCACCGCTCGGCCGAGGGGCGCCAGGCCTACCTGGCCTATCGCGAGCAACGCATGCTCGCCCTGGCCGCGCCTGCCAAGCTCGACCTGCTCGCCAGGCTCCTCGAACGGCACAACGGCGACCGGGTCCTGATCTTCACCCACGACAATGCGACGGTCTACACCATCGCCCGCCAGTTCCTCGTCCCGGTCATCACCCATCAGACCAAGACCAAAGAGCGGCGCGACGTCCTGCTCAAGTTCAACTCCGGCGAATATCCGATCGTCGCGACCTCGCGAGTCCTCAACGAGGGGGTCAACGTCCCCGAAGCCAACGTCGCGGTGATCCTCTCCGGCTCCGGGTCGGTCCGCGAGCACGTCCAGCGGCTCGGGCG
>JAABUK010007356.1_pt1 | contig 15941 bp, 14 predicted proteins | sample 5559141 | NCBI WGS metagenome assembly JAABUK01 (sample SAMN10711869, study PRJNA513367) | rock metagenome | isolation source: Antarctica rocks | place: Antarctica: Victoria Land, Pudding Butte nord | collected 2016-01-03
GACGGAGCGGGTCTTTCTGCGGGCGGGGCATGGGCAGGCTCCTCACGAGAGGTTATGCGAATACACTCCCCGATGATCCCACTCCGCACCGCAAATGGCAATCTTCAATCCAACTGACCCACTAGGCCATTACGGACAGGGACGGGAACGAATATGTTACGGCTAGTCTGAGCGACCTGATACCCAAGTCCGTTCCCCCGAAGGGTGACGGTTTCTGCGTAGCCGTCGTGTATCGCGAAGATGTTCGGGTGCACGGCGGATTCGGGCAGCGATGTGTCGGGGTAGTACTGGCGGGCATTCACCTCGACGGCGAGTGGTGAGCGGACCCATGCCGCCAAGCCGATCGAGTGGAGGAGCGCGATGCCCGGATTCGTCAGGTCCTGCACCATGTACATCAGCCCCTCGCTCTCGGCGCGCGCGGCGATCAGGAGCGCGAGGCTGTGGCACTTGCACGTCTTGAGGGCGACACCGGACCAGCCGCGTGCGATCGCCTCGTCGAGGTCCGATACTTGTGTCAGGCTCTCGTCAATGATGACGGGCTTGATCGCGGCGAGTTCGTGCATGTCGAAGCGGTGGAGGTACAAATCCCGCTCCGTCGGTTGTTCGATATACCGGAGCGCGGCGAACGCTGCCGGCGCCGATTCGCGTACGCGCGCGAGGAATTCGACCATGTATGCGGGCGAGGGACATTGCTCATTCGCGTCTACCGAGCAGCGACTCTCGCGTTTGTCGCCGCGAGGACGCGCCGCTTGAGCAGTGCGGAATACCGAGAGGTAGCGATCGATGTCCCATGCGAGGTCGACGCCGCGCAGTTTCACCTTGAAGCAGAACAGACCTTCGCGCGCGATCCATTCTGTCAGGGCATTCGGTCGCCCGTCCTGCGGCGCACCGGGTCGGACATCGCCGGGGGTGAGTGCATCCAAGTGCCCGACGGTGTGCGCAATGGGGACTTTCGGTGCGGGAGCGGGGCGGAGCAGAGCGGAGAGATATCTCCCACGGTATCGGGGGCCGAGGTATGCACCCAGGTCGTTGCGGCAGTGAGCGGGCCCATACCCCGCGTAGGCGGGGATCCCGTTGACGTTGCCGAACGCGTCATGGATCGCCGCGTCGATGGGCGACAGACAGACCAGTGCGCCGAGATATGGCATCGCCTCCGCCAGGCCCGCTTCTCTGCAGATGCCCACGCTGATGGCGGCGAGATCTCCCTCGATGTCGCGAAAGATATCGATCGGATGATCGTACCGTCGATAGCGCATGGCGAGGCCGCAGAGCGCCTGCGTCGTGCGGCGCATCGCGGCATCCTTCGCGGCGAGCGGGACCGCCGTGGACGGGAACGCCCAGTAGTGGGAGAGGAAGATCGCGCCCCAGCCGTCCGCCACCTGGCCGCAGCGGTTTTCCACCCGGACGCGGACGTGGCAGAGCGTCAGCGTCGCCGCGACCGACGCGCCGAATGTCAGCGCCTCGCGCGCGACCTCATCGGAGAAATATGCTTCTGCCTCGACAATGCGAATATCGCTCTCACGCACTCCACTCACCCCGTACAACCCTCTTTCCTGTCGCCTCATGCCAGGATGGCGTATCGCTCACGGGTGACCGCGTACTGGAGTGGCTGGCCGGAGAAGAAGCGAGCGATCTCGGAGGCAATCGTCACTCCTTGCCGGAACCGTGCCTGCACCGACGCGCCCGCGACGTGGGGCGTGAGGATCACATTTGCCAGTTGCCGGAAGGGGCTGTCGAGCGGGAGCGGCTCGGTATCGAAGACGTCGAGCGCCGCCGCGATGCGGCCCGTGTGCAGTTCCGTCAGCAGCGCCGCCTCATCCACCATCCACGAGCGCGCGGTATTGACGAGGAGCGCGCCATCCCGCATCCGCGCGAACTCCTCCTTGCCGAACATGTGGCGCGTCTCCGGCGTTGACGGCGCGTGGATGGAGATGATCGGACACTGCGCGATGAGATCGTGCAGGGCCGCGCGTCTCACGCCCAGCGTGGTCGCCTGCTCCTCGGAGAGGTACGGATCGTAGACCCAGACCTCGCACTGCAGGGCGCGCATGAGCGCGATGAAATGGCGACCGACGTAACTGGCGCCGATGACGCCGACGCGCTGCCCGCGCAGCTCCATCGGCGCGCCGAACGCCTTCTGCCCCTCCCACTGCGCGCCGTTCTTGAGCGCGTGGTCATACCGGTGGACGTGGCGCAGGCCGAGCATCACGAGCAGCAGCGCCATCTCCGCGACGGCGGGTGCGATGGCGCCGGCCGCGTGCGTGACGGCGATATCGCGCGCGAAGACCGCCTCCGGCAGCATCGCCTTGACGCTCCCCGCCGAGTGCGCGATCAGGCGGAGGCGGTCCGCCGCGTCGAGCACCTCATCGGTGAACGCCGGCGTCCCCCACCCGGTGATAACCGCGTCATATCCGGGTAGCGCCGCCGCCAGTTCGCCGGAGGTCAACCTGCGGTCGTCGTCGCGGAAGGTGACGTCCGTGAGGGCGCGGAGTGCGGTGTCGGCGTCCGGTGCGAACAGTTCGCGGTAGAGTTGCGGCGGCAGGTTGGCAAAGATTTTCGGTCGCTCGCTCATGCTTCGGCATGTCCTTTGCTTGCCCGTATACCGGGCTTCTCCGATGTATGCGTCCCGTGCTCCCTTCTCCCGTGTGCGGGGAAGGGTCGGGGATGGGGACTATCCCGAAAAGAACCGCGCGAAGTTTTCCGTGCCGATGCGCGCGCGCGCATCGGCGTTGAGGTCGTCGGATGACAGTTTGGCGACGCTTGTTGCGATCATGTGCACTGGCGCGTGCGTGCCGAGCAGCAGACGATCCGCATCGAGCGACGCGAGGGCATCGCGGAGCAGAAAGCCGGACTCCACGAATGATAGTTCCACGCTGACCGTCGGGCACGTGCGATACGCGGTGAGTTCGGCCATGTACGCGCCGCAGATGAGCAGCGGCAGCGCGGCGTGCTCGCCCGCGAGCGCCACGACTGCGGCGGGGGGTACGGCGGGGACGCGCATCAGCGGGTGATGAGATCGCTCATCCTCCATCCGTACCTGCACGCAGAGGCCGATGCCCCGCTCGCCGCACTCCCGCGCGAGCGCGGTGACCGCCGGAATATCGAGCGAGTAGTTGTGGTAATTCGGCACAATCTTCACGGCGCGGACCATCGTCCCGCCCGCGTCCAGAGACGCCGCGAAATGATCCTCCCAGCCGGGTAGGGATGGGTCAATGATCGGCACGGCGACCACCGTGAAGCCGGCCGATTGCGTCGCCGCGAGCGCCGCGAAGAGGCGGCAGTTCGCCGTCATCGGCTCCGGGGCGAGCACCGCCTCTGCAGGCGAGAACGCCGCACCGGTGATCTCTGCCGCGCTCAGTCGAGCAATCAGGTCCTTGACGGTGGCGGTGGGTGCGGGGGAAAATGCCCAGTGGCCGACGAAGACGCTCGCGTCATGCATTGGCCCGCTCCCCCACGCGAACCTTCATTTCCAGCAGCCGCGCGGCATTACCGCCGAGGATGAGCGCCTTCTCCGCATCCGCAATGTCCGCGCCCGTCACCCGCGCCTTCTGTGTGGCGTAGTCGCGGATCGGCCAGTCGGAGCCGAAGATCACCCGATGCGCGCCGAGTTCGCTGACCGCGTATTCCACGAGGCCGCCGACCGATTGCGCGCCGGAGGTGTCAACGATCACATTCGGGCAGCGCTTCACGTCGCGCACACCGCGCCAGCCGCCGCCTGCGAGATGCGCCATGACGATCGTCACGTCCGGATGGCGGCGGGCGAGGTCCGCGATCTCTACCGGGGTGGATTCGTTGTAGGCGTATTCGGTCATCTTGTACCACGCATGGTGCAGTATCGGCACGTTCAATTCAGCGGCGCGGCGCATGATCGGGTCGAGTCGGGCATCGGTCGCGTGGATCGATACCCACAGTTTGATACCGCAGAGATTCCCCCGCGCGACGCACCGCTCGATCTCCGCAGCGAGGAAGGCGGGATCGTGTGCCGGGTTGAGGTAGCAGAAGCCGGAGTACCAATCCGGGTGCGTGGCGACGATTCGCATCGCGAGGTCGTTGCTCCGCGCCACGCCGTCCGGCGATGGGTCGTAGCCGCCGATATCCACGAGGTTGTGCAGTTGGATCATGTGCTCGATCCCCGCGCGCCGCGCGAGGCGAACGGACGCCGCGATCTCGTCCGGGTCGTAGCGGCAGCCCGGCGAGCGCGTGTGTACATGGCAGTCAATAATCACGGCGGTAACCCCTCCCCCTGCCGATCAATAGCGGCGGAAACTCTCCGTCACCTCCGTCAAGCGGAGCCGTTTCGGTAGGTCCGGTGTGTGCAGGATGTTTCCGAGTTCGGCGAAGACTTCGCGTGCTGCTGCGGTTGCCTGAGCGATGTCGGCTTCGCTGTGGCGGTAGGTGATGAAGTTGAGGCCGCGCCGCCGCAGGAGCACGCCGCGCGCGGCCATCTCCTGTAGTACGAACCCCCACGCCTGCCGGTCGGTTTCGGGGTCGAGATCGCGGAATGCCATCCCTGTCATCGGGTCGTAGCCCTGTGTCGCGAAGGGGATTTCGGCCGCGCGCGCCGCCTGCTCCAGTCCCGCGCGGAGCGCCGCGCCGCGCGCCCACAACGTCTCGATCACCGGCTCGTCGCGATAGATCTGCATCGTCGCCACGGCGGCGGCGAGCGAAAGCGCTTCACCACCGTAGGTGAGCGAGATGAGCGCGTCCGTGAAGGCGGCCATCACCTCCGCGCGCCCGACAACGGCGGCGAGCGGCATCCCGTTCGCCATTCCCTTGGCGAAGCAGGCCATGTCCGGCGTGACGCCGAAGTATTCCTGCGCGCCACCCTTCGCCATCCGGAAGCCGGTGACGATCTCGTCCATCAGGAAGAGTGCACCGTGCGCGTGCGCCATCTCCCGCGCGGATGGTAGGAAATCCTCCGCAGGCGGCGTGATCGCAATATCGAGGAAGACCGCCGCGACCTTGCCCGCGTGCGCCGCGAGCTTCCGCTCCAGCGAGTCGAGGTCGTTGAAGGTGAAGGAGTCCACCGAACCGCCGAGGCCGTGCGGGATACCGCCGTCGTTGCGTGCGGCATTCCAGACGTCCGGCCAGCCGCGATAGCCGCAATTGAGGATCACCTCGCGCCCGGTGTACCGGCGGGCAACCCGCGCGGCGGCGGCGGTCGCCTCGCCACCCCCTTTGAAGAACCGTGTCTGCTCGGCGCACGGCACGAGGGCCGCGAGCAGACGCGCCGCCTCGACTTCCAGCGGCGAGAGCAACCCGTAGATGATGCCGCGATCCAGTTGCGCGTGGATCGCCGCGTCCACGCGCGGCTCGCAATAGCCGAGACTGATCGGCCCGAGCGCGGAGACGAAGTCCAGATACGTATTTCCGTCAACATCCGTGACCTGGCTTCCGCGCGCGGAGCGGGCGTAGATCGGGTACGCGCCGAGCGCGAAGGCGGAGGGGCGTTTGCTGTTCGTCTGCGACGCGCCAGGAATGCGCGCCCGTGCCTCCTCATAGAGCGCGAGCGATGTGTCGAGGTTCAGGGGTGGTGCGGTCACATTTCCTCCGCCCGTTGGGTTCATACAAGGGTCAGCAGGCGCCGGACGAATGCGTCGTCGTTGAGTGCCGGGTGGGCGCGATGGACGCGGTCGATCTCCGCCATCTGACCGGGGGAGAGGTCCTCCTCCGGGTCGAGACACCAGCGCCCGGCAAGCAACCCCTGCCGCCGCAGCACCTCGTGAATCCCGGCGATGCTGCCGCGAAAATCGTTTGCGACATCGAAGAAGGCGGCGTTCGCGTCGGTGGTCGCGGCCCCGAGGGAGAGCAGCGCGCCGAGATCGGTTCTCCCGTCGCAGCGTGCCCGCCGTATTTCCTCAAGGAGTGTAACCGCGCGCGCTGTCCACACCGCCCAGTGGCCGAGTAGGCCGCCGACAATCGCTTTCTCCACCGTTTGCCCATCCACGTCGAAGCGGAAGGTCGTGAGCAGGTCGGCAACGATGTTGTCGTCGTTGCCGGTGTAGAGGGCGATCGCGTCACGGCGCGAGGATTCGCAGATCGCCCGGACGACATCGAGCGTCCGGTAGCGGTTGAAGGGCGCGATCTTGATCGCCATCACACCGGGGATTTCCGCGCACCGCCGCCAGAAGGCGTGGCCCAGCGGCCTGCCGCCGACGGCGGGTTGCAGGTAAAAGCCGAAGACCGGGATGATCTCCGTGATCCGCTCGATGTGGGCGATCAGCGCGTTGTCGGACCACGCGCTGAGCCCGCCGAGACTGACGAGGCCGAGGTCGTAGCCGAGGCGCGCGGCGGTCTCGGCCTCCGTGACCGCCTGCGCGGTCGGGCCGCAGACGCCGGCAACCGTGATAACGGGTCGGTCCGGTGCGATCTCCCGGACGGTCTCCACGGCGAGACGCAGCACCGGCTCGTACAGTCCCGCCGTGCGAAGCGCGAACTGCGTGGTATGGACGCCAACGGCGATCCCGCCCGCGCCCGCCGCGAGATAGTAGCGCGTCAGCCCCCGCTGCCGCTCGCGATCGAGCATTCGGTCGGCGGTCAACGCGAGGGGGTGCGCCGGGATGACCGCGCCCCGGTGCAGGGCGCGATGGATTGCCGGATCGAGCGCGACTGGCACGGGCATTAGAATCGACCCTCCCGCTCCTGGAAATGGGTCGGCTTATCGAGCGTCGCCCCGCCCGTCCCGATCCAGTGCGCCGTCCACTCGATCATTTGTTGCAGCGTCACTTGCGGATAGCCGAAGTGCCGGAACGTCCGCGATGCATTACTCAGGAGCGCGGTCGGTGATTCTTCCTCCTCGAACTGCGTCGCACGGTCGAAGTACGCGGCGAACTGCGTGGCAACGGTGCGAATGGAGACGATCTCCGGGCCGGTGATATTCAGGATGCATGGCGGCGAGGCGGCGACGGTGAGGGCGCGCAGGGCGAGCGTATTCGCGTCCCCCTGCCAGATGACGTTCGCGTTGCCCATCGCCAGTGAGACTGGTCGGCCCCCATACACGGCCCGGCCAATGTCGTGGAGCACGCCGTAGCGCAGGTCAATAGCGTAGTTAAGGCGGAGGATCGCCACGGGGGTACCAGAGCGGCGTGAAAAATACTCGAAAAGGCGCTCGCGCCCGAGGCACGATTGCGCGTACTCACCGAGCGGTTCGGGCGGGCAGTCTTCGGTCGCGCCGCCGTGCGTGACGGGCATCAGCGGGTAGACATTGCCCGTGCTGAAGGCGACGATGCGCGATTGTGCGTACCGCTCCGCGACCCGGCCCGGCAGATAGGTGTTCGTCGCCCACGTCTCGTGCTCGCGGCCCGTCGTGCCGAACTTCATGCCGAGCATGTAGATGACATTTGGTGCGTTCGGCAAGGCGGCGAGGTCATCGGGGTTGAGGAGATCGGCGGCGACCGTTTCAATTCCCGCCGCGTCGAGTGCCTCCCGCGCCTCCCGCGATGAGAAACGCGCGACGGCGATCACGCGGTGGGCGCTACCGCCTTCGATGAGGGCGCGCCGCGCCAGCAGCGCCAGGCTCGGGCCCATCTTGCCCCCGGCGCCGATGATGAGGATGTCGCCGCCCAGCCCGGCGAGGTCCCGCACGAGCGCGGGGGAGGGTGTGGAGAGGGTATCCTCCAGTTGTTGGACATTCTCGATCATCAATACCCCTCCCGCAGGGCGCGAATATTCGCCCCCGCTCAGTTATGACTTCAGCCCGGTCGTGGCGATGCTCTGGACGAGATAGCGTTGGAACAGGAGGAAAATGAGCAGGTTCGGCACGAAACTGATCGCGGCGGCGGCCATGATCGTGCTCGTCGAGGGCGTGAGCGATTGCAGCGTCGCCAGGCCGACGGTCAGCGTGCGCGTGGAATCGCTCTGCGAGACGATGAGCGGCCAGAGGAAGTCGTTCCAGTGCCAGAGGAAGACGAAGATCGCCAGCGTCGCGAGGATCGGCGTCGCCAGCGGCAGGACGATCTGCGCGTAGATGCGGAACTCGGACGCACCATCCAGTTTCGCCGCCTCGATCAGTTCATCCGGGATGCCCATGATGAATTGCCGCAGGAGGAAGACCGCCTGCGCGTTCGCCAGCGTCGGCACGATCAATCCCCAGAGCGTGTCCACGCCGTTCAGTTTGGCGATCAGGATGAAGAGCGGGATGATCGTCGCCTGCGTCGGCACCATCAGCATCGCGATGAACGACCAGAAGAGCGCTTCCTTGCCCCAGAACTTCTTCTTCGCGAAGGCGTATCCGGCCATCGAGGCGAGGAAGAGGACGACCACGACCGAGACGAGCGCGTAGACCAGCGAGTTCGCGATCCAGCGCGCCATCGTCGCGCCCGCGAAGACCTGCCGGAAATTCTCGAGTGTGAACGCCGTGGACCAGAAGATGCGGCGCAGCGTCACGACGCCCGCCGGGCGGAGCGCGAGCAGGATCATGGCGACGAAGGGGAGCGCGGTGATGACGGCGATCAGGACGAGCGGGACGTAGAGGGCATTCCGGAGCATGCCGCGTGCGGGGCGGGTGGCGGGTTCGGCGCTCATTGCTCGCTCCTTCCGATGATCCGTCGCTGCACGAGCGCGATGCACAGGATAATCACGAAGAGAACGACGCCGATCGTGCTCGCGTACCCGAAGTCGAAGAACTTGAAACCCTGGTCATAGAGCATAAAAACGAGTGCGTAGCTGGCGCGGACCGGGCCGCCGCCCGTCATCACGTAGATCGCGTCGAAGACCTGGAATGAGCTGATCGTCTCGATCACGAGCACGAAGAAGATGACGGGCTTGAGCAGCGGCAGCGTGATGCGGACAAAGCGCTGCCAGGCCGTTGCGCCGTCGATCTGCGCCGCTTCCTGATACACCGCAGGGATCGCGCGAAGGCCCGCAAGGAAGATCATCATCGAGTATCCGAGACCCTTCCAGGTCGTCATGAGCGCGAGCGAGACGAGGACGAGCGACTGTCCCTCCAGCCACCCTTTCGGTGTGCCGCCGAAGGCGGTAATAATGCTGTTGAGTAAGCCGCCGTCCGTCTTATAGATCCACTTCCAGATCAACCCGACCATCACCAGGCTCGTGATGTACGGCAGGAAGTAGAGCGCCCGGAAAAAGCCCATGCCGCGCAGTGTCTGATTAATGAGTAAGGCGATCGCAAGCGAGAGGATCGTAATCACGGGAACCGCGATCAACGTAAACGTGCCGGTGACGCGGAGGCTGTGCCAGAAGAGTTGATCGTGGGCGAGGCGCTCGTAGTTCGCGAATCCGAGATACCGCGAGTTGCCGCGCAGGCGGTATTTGTACAGACTCAGGACGAAACTGGCGAGCGCGGGGCCGAGCCGGAAGACGAGGAAGAAGCACGCAACGGGCAGCACGAAAGCAAGCCCGACCCGCGTTTCCCGCGATCGCTGCCACCAGGAGGACCGTCGCGCCGCGATCGCCCTCCCCTCATCCATTCGGGTCGCCCCGGCGTGTCGCGCAACGGACATCGTCTACCCCTGCTTGATGAGGGAGTTGACCGCTTTCTCGCCGTCGGCGAGCGCCTGCTGCGGGCTTTTCTTCCCGAGGAAGGATGCCTGAATCTCCGGCGCGAGGGTGCTGATGACCTGCCGTGCTTTCGGGTGCAACTGCCCGCCGCGCATCATCGGCAGGATCTTCTCGAATTCGCCGAGGATCGGGTCGCTCCCATAGAGCGCGCCGATGGACTTTTTGGTGGGGAAGTAGCTGCCCGGTAGGATGATCTGCTTCGCGACCGTCGGGCTTGTGAGGTATCTGATCCACGCGACACTCGCGTCCTTCGATTTCTGGCTCGAGAAGAGGCCAAACCCTGCCACCGTACCGTAACTGATCTGCTTCTTGTTCTTCAGCGGCGCGCCGATCTTCGTCACGCCCGTTCCCCATTCCTTCGCGAGCCGTTGCGCACCGGAGTTGTCGATCGTCAGCCCCGTTGCGGCTTTGGAGAGGTCGAGGTTGGACTGGCCCTCCGCCGGGCGGGTGATCGCCTCGTTCTTGTCCGTGTACCCTTCGCTGAAGAGCTTCGTGACGAAGCTGAGCGCGTCGAGGCCCTGGGGGCTGTTGAAGGCTGCCGTCCCGTCGTCGTTGAGGATCTTGCCGTCCGCCTGCCAGAGGAGCGGGTAGTACGACAGGTTGAGCGACTGATCGAGCGCGCCCGTGTAGGAAGTGGCGAAGAGCCCCTTCTCCTTGAACTTCGGGGCGACCTGGATCAGTTCGTCCCAGGTGGTCGGGTAGGTGTCGACGCCCGCATCCTTGAAGAGTTTCGTATTGTAGACGATCGTGGTGCTGGTGAGCAGGATCGGGGCGGTGTAGAGCTTCCCCTTGTAGGTGGCGGAGGCGAGCGCGTTTTGCAGGTAGTCGTTCCGCTCCTCGGCGGAGAGGTAGTCGTCCAGCGGCGTCATCGTGCCCGCTTCGACGTGCTGCGCGATCTGATCCTCGTTGATGTAGCAGACGTCCGGTCCCTTGTTCCCCGCGAGGGCGGTGGTCAGCTTGTCATCGCGATTCGCCCACGGCAGCACCTGCACGTCAACCTTCACGCCGGGATTCTGCGTGGTGAAGTCCTTGACGATGCCGCTCCAGAGGGATTCATTCTTGGACTGGTCCTCGCCGAGCAGGGGATAGACCCACATGCTGACGGACCCTGAGACCTTCGCCCCCGACGTGGCCACCGTCGGCGCCGAGGATGCCGCAGTCGTGGCGCCGACGGTCACGGAGCCTGCCGCCCGTGTGGGCGAACCCGCCGGCGCCGCCCCCGTCGCGGAGACTGCGCTCGTTGCGGCGGGCGTCGCGGTGGAGGATGAACCTGACCCGCCGCACGCGGCGAGCAGCGCCGCGCCCGCCGTTGATGCCGCCCCGGCGAGGAACGCCCGCCGCGTGATCGCCGCTGTGCCAGAAGACTTGCCACTCATCGGGTTCCTCCCTACTGCCGTTTCCATACCGCGTACGGATTTTCACGCTGCGGGTGGCCGTGCAGCCACAACGGGCCACCATAACCGCCGGAACGAACGGGCCGCATGCGTAACAGCGGTGCGCCCCTGCCAGTGCGGGCGATGATTCGTTCGAGGTCCGGTCAAATACGTTGACAGATACTAGCATATGTGGCATTCTCGTGTCAAGCGGCCGGAAGTGGTCATCATTTCTGCCCGGATTGCGTCCATTTAGTTCGGAAAGAAATCCAAATGGCGGCGCGAAACGCATTCAACCTCGCGACGATGAAGCACATGAATCGCGACATCGTCTTTCAGTTGCTCCGCGAGCACCGGCAGACGACGCGGACCGAGTTGGTGCGACTCTCCGGCCTGAGCAAGGCGACGGTCTCCGAGATCGTGGACGCCTTTCTGCGTGAGGGGTTCATCCGGGAGGTGGGCAAGCAGCAGCCGGCACGGGGGCGCAGCCAGGTCGTGCTGGAGTTCGATCCGATGGCGCGCCTCGTTCTCGGTGCGCAACTCGTCGGGTCCACCTGCACGGTCGTCCTCGCCGACCTCTCGGCGCAGCCGTGGCAACGGGCGACGCGCGCGATCCGGGGCACAGACCCGGCGAGTTTCATCGAGGCAATCAGCGCGGGCGTCGAGGAATTGCGGCCGCTCGCGGACGCGCCGATCCTCGGGCTTGGTGTCGGCACGCCGACTTCGGTCGATCCAACGGGGCGTAAGGTGACACTCTCCGTCCCGTACGGGTGGCACGATGTCCCCCTGGCGGACCTACTCGAGGCGCGTCTCGGGCTGCCGACCCTGATCGCCAACCGCGCGAAGGTCGCGGCGCTCGGGGAAGTGTGGCAGGGCGCGCACGCGGAGGCCGACAATCTTCTCTATATCTACGCGGGCAGCGGCATCATGGCGGGCATGGTGATCAATGGGGCGCTCTACTTCGGCAGTAGCGGCAGCGCGGGCGAATTGGGGCACACCACGGTCCTGCCCGATGGGCTGGTCTGCGGCTGCGGCAACCAGGGGTGCCTGCACACGGTCGCATCGGAGTCCGCGATCGTGCGGATGGCGCGGGCGCGGGTACGCAAGGCGGACGCACCGACATTCCTCTCCAAGCGCACCGATGGCGTGCTCGGGGAAATCACGCTGCCGCTCGTGCTGGAAGCCGCCGCCGCAGGCGACCCCATTGCGCTGGCGACGATCACGGAGGCCGCGACCTACCTCGGTATCGCGCTCGCGAATGTCGTCAATCTCGTCAACCCGCGCATCGTCGTCATCGGCGGGCCGATCGCGGACATCGGCGATCTGTTCCTCGATCCGATCCGGCGCGAGGTACGTCGGCGCGCGCTCGGGGACGCGCTGCAGGACCTCGCGATCGTCCCGTCGGTTCTCGGGGACGACGCGGGCGCAATCGGCGCGGCGGCGCTCGTCCTGGAGAATCTGGAAGCGATTCCCGGTTCGATCGCGGTCAACGGCTACAGCATGTCGCTATCCGCAGTGATGCCTGCGGTTGCCCCGTAGGCGTGTCTACTCGTCATGTGGAAAGGGGATCGCCATGCTCCGGCTCGGCATCGTTGATTGCGACACCAGCCATGTCTATCAGTTCTCGCGCCGCCTGAATCATACCGGCATTGACCCGGATCAGTGGGTGGACGGTGCGCAGGTCGTCGCCGCAGTGCCGGGTACGTCACGCGTCACTGACCCGGCGCGCGTGCAGGAATATCTCGCCGCGCTCCGCGACGCGGGCGTGCCGCTCGTGGAGCGCCCCGAAGACCTGATTGGCATGGTGGACGCGGTACTCATCGAGTCGAACGAGGGCGCGGTTCACCGCGAGCGCGCGACGCCGTTCATCGCAGCAGGGCTGCCGGTCTTCATTGACAAGCCGCTCGCGTCCACCGCCGCCGATGCACGCGCGCTCGTTGATCTGGCGCGGGAGCGCGGCGTGCCGCTGCTCTCCGCCTCGGCGCTCCGGTTCGTGCCGGAGGTGCGCGCGGTCCGGGAGGGGCGGGTGGTAATCGGGCCACTCGCGGGGGCGGATGTTTATTCGCCCGCACCACTGCACCCCGCGAACCCCGGCCTGCTGCATTACGGCGTGCATGGGGTGGAGATGCTCTATGCGCTCATGGGGCCGGGGTGCCGCGAAGTCTCGTGCATCGCGAATGCGGGTGGCGAAGTCGTGACGGGGCGGTGGGAGGACGGGCGGCTCGGTCTCCTGCGCGGGCTGCGGGCCAGTGCGCGCGGCTACGGCTTCACCGCGTACGGCGCGGACGGCATCCACACCGCGACGGTCAATACCGAGAGCATGTACCGCGATCTCCTCACGGCAATCGTGCCGGTCCTCGCGGGTGGGCCGTCGCCGACGACGCCGGAGGAATTGGTGGGAGTCGTCGCGTTCCAGGAGGCGGCGCTCCAATCGTCGGAGCGTGGCGGCCAGCCGGTCGCGCTCGCACGCTAAGAGTGATGCATGGGGGGTGTTGGATGGCAGATAACCGGATCCGGGCGGCGCTGATCGGCGCGGGGGTATTGGCGAACCGCTACCATTATCCGTCCCTCGCCAGCCTGCCGGATGTCGCGATCGAGGCGGTCTGCGATCTCGTGGAGGAGAAGGCGCGCGCGACGGCGGCGCGCTTCGGGATACCGCACGTGTACACCGATTACCGCCGGATGCTCGCGGAGGTCGAACCGCAGGCCGTCTACGTCATCATGCCGCCGCAATACCTGTACGAGCCCGCCTGCGCGGTGCTGACGCAGGGGCGGCACCTCTTTGTCGAGAAGCCGCTGTCGCTGACGACGACACAGGCGCGGATGCTCGCGTATCTGGCGGGTGTCCACGGCTGTCTGACGATGGTCGGCTTCCAGCGCCGACATATTCCGGCGGCAACCACCCTCCGCCAGCGCGTCGAGGCGCGCGGCCCGATCCACTTCGCTGAGGTGTCGTTCCTGAAGAGCACGCCGAACGTGGCGGCACCGGCGGGTTTCTATGACGGTGCCATCGACCCCCTCACGTCGGACGGCATCCATGCCGTCGACAACCTGCGCTGGCTCTGCGGCGGCGAGGCGGAAGACATCCGGGCGGATGTCCGTCAGCGGTACGTACCCGGCCCGATTCCCAACGCGTACTTTGCTTCGGTTGCGTTTTCGACCGGTGCGGTCGGTACCGTCCATTACAATGCGACGACTGGTCGGCGTATCTTTCGCGTCGAGTTCCACGGCCCGAATATCACCGCGTATGTTGATGCAGATCGCGAGAGTTTCCTGGTCGCGGACGATGGGAACCCCGAAGTCGCCCCATCCTCGGCCTTCGCGCATGCATCGCTCCGCGTCGAGGGCCTGCAGCCGCAGCATTGGCTCGGCTTTTGGCACGAGCACCGCCACTTCGTCGACTGCATTCGCGCAGGGACGCAGCCCTCGTCGCACTTCGCGGATGCCGTGAAGTCGATGGAGCTGGTTGACCGTATTCTCGACATCGCCAATCGCGCGGTCTAGCGGAAGAGATTAACGAGCGGCCTGACGCTTGGGTCCTTTTTCAGAGCAATATCGCGAGTGCGAGAGACCTCCTCCCTTGACGGGCTGTGCGGAGGGAACACCCTTCTTCACGCCCTTGCCCTGCTGGGCGCCCTTCGAGTGCCGTCGTGTCACCATCATGTTCCGCTCGCCGAATGCCAGGTCGGCGACGTCGAGGACGACGAGTTCGGAGCGGAACGCGCTCGTGAGGCAAGCCAGGCTGGGAGGGATCGTGGGTCTCGCTGATCGCGCTGTGGCAGCCTTTCGGAAACGCCTATCCGTCACTCGTACTGCGATGGGCGGCCTGGGGCAGCGCGTCGTGCCACCGATTGCGCAATCGGTGGCAGCCGTGCGCCGCAGAATGGGCAGTAGCGGATCGGCCAGTAGCGCAGTGCGGGCTGGCCGACGCGCACCGTCTCGTGGTCGGTGCCGTAGAGGAGCCAGCCCGTCAGCCCGTCCATCGGATTCGCGAACGTCACCTCGTATATGGCCGATGCACGGCGGCGTGTCAGGTTGAGGTCTACCCTAATCCCACTGTCAGGCGACCGGCGATTCCCGTCAGAATAGACTCCCGATTTCTCTTTCTTGACCCCTGTTCCTGAATATTATAGACTCTATCTTGACAGATGGAGGACGTATTGCTATGAATGGACAGCGCATCGGCTATGTCCGGGTCAGCTCGCTTGACCAGAACCCGGACCGCCAGCTCGAACAGATTCCGGTGGACCGCACCTTCACCGATCACGCGTCGGGCAAGGACGTCGCCCGCCCGCAGCTCGATGCGCTCATGCGTTTCGCGCGCGAGGGCGATACCGTCGTCGTCCACAGCATGGATCGCCTGGCGCGCAACCTCGACGACCTGCGCCAGATCGTGCGCTCGCTGACCGGGCGCGGCATCCGGGTCGAGTTCGTCAAGGAAGGACTGACCTTCACGGGGGAGGACGCGCCGATGGCGACGCTCTTGTTGTCGGTGATGGGGGCGTTCGCAGAGTTCGAGCGGGCGCTGATCCGGGAGCGACAGCGGGAGGGGATCGCGCTGGCGAAGCGACGCGGGGCGTATCGGGGGAGGAAGAAAGCGCTCGACGCAGTGCAGCGGGCCGAACTGCGCCAGCGGCTTGCTGCGGGGGAGAAGAAGGCACAAGTGGCGCGCGATTTCGGCATCAGCCGGGAGACGCTCTACCAATACCTGCGGGCGACCGAGTAGCCAGGACGGGGCGACCACGCGACGGCGGCGCCGGGCGCGAGGATCGGCGACAGGCCGAAGAAGCGGGAGACCCCGGCGAAGGTGGCGATGACGAGGGCGCTCGACGCCGACCACTCGCAGGGCATCGGGGAGATCTGCGCCGCGGTCGGCGTCGCGCGGGCTACGCTCTATTGCTCCTTCACTACCTCAACGCACCCGCAACACCCGCCGCGTGATCGGCGGATCGCTGAGCAAGAAGCGTGTCCGTTCGATGCGGTCGGGGGACCGTCTCGGGCCGATCATCCCCACCGGCTGTTGCTCGCGGTCCGGTTGACACCCCCGCG
>JAABUK010007357.1_pt1 | contig 15938 bp, 8 predicted proteins | sample 5559141 | NCBI WGS metagenome assembly JAABUK01 (sample SAMN10711869, study PRJNA513367) | rock metagenome | isolation source: Antarctica rocks | place: Antarctica: Victoria Land, Pudding Butte nord | collected 2016-01-03
AGCACCCCCGCTGGCAGCTGCAACTGCTGGCTGACCGCCTGGTGGAACTGGAAGTAGTCGCGCATATCTCGACCACGATGGTGGCGCGGCTGCTAAAAAAAACGAACTTAAGCCTTTTCACGGGCCGGGCCGGTGCCTGGATGCCGCTGCCCAGGCCCGCTTGGTGGCCTTGGTTGGCCAGAAGCCCGACGTGACGCTGGCCGAGTTGCGCGGCACCCTGCTGGCCGAGCGCGGCCAGCGCGTCTGTCTGAGCACGGTCTGGCGGGTGCTGGCCGAGCACGATTTGCGGCGTAAAAAAGCCCTCCACGCCGCCGAGCGCGACACGTCCCGCGTCGTAGCCCTGCGCGGAGCCTTTGTCGAGGCCTTGGCCCAACACGAGGACCCGCGCCGCTTCAAGTTCGTGGATGAAACAGGTTTGCACCTAGCGTTTACCCGCCGCTACGGCCGAGACGCAGGCGGGCAGCGCGTGGGCCAGGGTGTTCCTTTGCGGGTGGGCACGTCCATGATGCTGGTGGGGCATTGACGGTCAGCGTCTTGGAAGCCGTCATGAGCTTGGACGGGGCCTTGAATCAGAACAGCTTCGCGCTGTATCTGGACCAGGTGCTCGGCCCCACCCTGGTGCCTGGTGACGTAGTTGTGCTCGACAACTTGTCTGTCCATAAGGTGGCGGGCATGGCCGCCCTGGTCGAAGCCCGAGGAGCCCGCCTGCTGTTTTTGTCGCCCTACTCGCCTGTGATAAACTGATTGCTCTACTCCGCTTCCTCGTCAAGCACATCGTTGGAGTCGTCATCGACCAGAGCAGCTTCGCGGGCGGGGCGGTGCTGCCGGGCGTACTCGGACGGGGCTATGCCGTAGATTTTATGGAAGGTCTTGCGGAAATACTTGACGTTCTCTACCCCCACTTGAAAGGCTACTTCCGACACCCGTAACTGGGGCTGGGCCAGCAATTGAGCTGCCCGCTTCATGCGCACGTCGCGGATGAACTCGACCGTGGTCTGGCCCGTGATGCTCTTGATGCGGCGGTACGCCACCGACTGGCTCATGCACAGGGCCCCGGCCAGCACCAGCACGCTGAAGGCCGGGTCGGTGAGGTGCTGCTCGACGATGCGCATGGCCTGCTCCAGGAAAGTGCGGTCGCCGTCGGCAATGACTATCTCGGTGGGCTCCAGCAGGATCTGGCGCTGGTAGTACTCACGCAACTGAAGGCGGTTGCGCAGCAGGGCCGCCACCTTGGCTTGCAGCACTAGCGGGTTGAAGGGCTTGCTCACGTAGTCGTCGGCCCCAAGGTCGAGGCCTTCGACTTCGTGCAGGGCGGCGGTACGGGCCGTGAGCAGCAGCACCGGCACGTGCGCCGTTTTGGGGTGCTGCTTGAGCCGGCGGCACAGCTCCAGGCCGTCGCTGCGCGGCATCATCACATCGCTGATAACCAGTGCTGGGGTGTGGGCCAGGGCCGTCGCCCAGCCTTCCAGGCCATCGGCGGCCGTGTGCACCTCAAAGTCGGCGGCGAAAAGCTGCTCCAGGTACTGGCAGACCTCGTCGTTGTCTTCCACCACCAGCAGGTGCGGCCGGGCGCCGAGCGTCAGCGGCTCGTTGGCGGGTGCGAAGTCGTCGGCCGGCTGCTCGGGCACTTGCGCTAGCAGCTCGGGCTGCTCGGCATTGGGTCGCCGGTCGCCGGGTTGCAGGTGGGCCTGGCCGAAGGGCAGCCGCAGCCGGAAGGTGGTTCCCTCCCCCACCTCGCTCTCGACGCTGACCATGCCGCCGTGGCGCTCCGCAAACTGCTTGACTAGCGACAGCCCAATGCCGGTGCCCGTCATGCGCAGCGTGTCGGTGTGCGAGGCCTGGTAGTAGGGGTCGAAAATGTGCGCCAGCTCACTGGCCTGGATGCCGATACCGGTATCAATTACACTTATCTCCAAGTAATTGCCTGTCAACTGCCCTTTATTGAATACTGCCTCGCTGCCGGGCGTGCCCACAACGGTGGCTACCAGCTCGATGCGGCCGCCCTCGGGCGTGTACTTGAAGGCGTTGGCCAGCAGGTTGGTGAGGATAATTTCCAGCTTGCTGCGGTCGAAGTACAAGGAAACTGGCTCGGCCGGCACGTCGAGGAAGTACTCGATGCGGCGCTCGGCGGCTTTTTGCTGGAATACCGAAAACACGTCGGCCACGAACCGCAGCACGTTGCCGTCGCCGGCGCGCAGCGGCACGTTGCCCGATTCCACCTTGCGGAAGTCGAGCAGCTGGTTCACTAGGTCGAAGAGTTTGCGCGTTTGCTTGTGCATCAGCACCACCTTGTCGCGCACGCCATCGATGGGCCCCCGGGCGACAATCAGCTCCTCCATGGGCCCCAAGATGAGGGTGAGCGGGGTGCGCAACTCGTGGCTCACGTTGGTGAAGAAGCCCAGCTTGAGGTTGGTCAGCTCTTTTTCCTTCTCCGTCTGAAACTGCTCCAGCGCCAGCTTGCCGCGCAGGCCCTGCTGCGTCATCTCGACGTGCCGGTACAGCGCGATGATACCCAGCAGGCCGCCGGCGTAGAGCAGGTAGGCCCACCAGGTTTTGTACCACGGCGCCAGCACCTCAAACTGCATGGTCGCGGGCCGGCGCGACCACTTGCCCTCGCCGTTCTCGGCCTTGACCTCCAGGGTGTAGTGGCCGGGCGGCAGGTTGGCGAAGCTGGCCGTGCGCTGGCCGGGGCCGGGGTTTACCCAGTCTTCGTGGTAGCCCAGCAGGCGGTAGGCGTAGTGGTTTTTCTGCGGATTGGTGAAGTTGAGGGCCACAAACTCCACTGAAAAGTCGTTCTCCGCGGCCTTGATGATCACGGTTTGTGGCTGCGACAGCGCCTGCGGCAGCAGCACGCGGCCGTTGAAGGGCTGGCCCACGGCCACGGGCTGGTTCATCACGCGCAGGCCAGTGAGCTGCACCAGCGGCGGCGACGGGTTGGCCTGAATGGCCCAGGGCTGGAAATAATTGAGGCCGTTGATGCCCCCGAAGTACAGCGTGCCATCGGCCCCGCGGGCGGCGGCCCCAATCTTGAAGGCGTTGCTTTGCAGGCCATCGGCCACGTCGTAGCGGAGGTACTGGCGGGTGGCGGGCGTGAAGCGGTAGAGCCCGGTGCCGCCAATCCAGAGGTTGCCCGCGTCGTCGGGCAAGATGCTCTCGGCATCGCTCTCGGGCAGGTACTTGGCAAATTGCTGAATGGTTTCGCGGCCCTGCGCATCGGTGGTGAGCTGGTGCAGGCCCCCGCCGATAGTGCCTATCCACAGGGCCCCACCCTTGCCCAGCAGCAGCGGCCACACGTAGTTGACGCGCAAGCCGGTAGCGGCGCCCTGGTGGTAGCTGAACTGCCGCAGCAGGCGCAGCGAGTCGGGGGTAGGGCGCAGCTTGAGCAGGCCCGCGTTGCGGGTGCTGGCCCAGAGCACGTCGCGCGGGGCGTCGTAGAGCAGGTAGGTAAAGTGGCCGGTGGGCAGGCCGCCGCGGGCGGGGCGGGCATCGTAGCGCCCCAGGAGGCGCCCGTCGGGGCTAAAGCGTAGCAAGCCCTTCGAGAACGTGGCCACCCAAAGCGTGCCCTGGCCGTCCTGCGCCAGGTGCTCAACGCTGGTGGTGGCCAGGTCGAAGCCGTCCGGCAGGTAGCGGTAGGTAGTCAGCTGCTCGCGGCCGCCGGTGCGGCGCAGGGCAACGAGGCCGTTGTCGCGGGTGCCAAACCAGAGCGTGCCGTCGGCGGCCCGGAAGATGGTGGCCACGTCCACGCCGCGCACGGTGTCGGACTGCTGGTTGAGGTAGCTGCGGTAGGTGTGGCGGGTCAGGTCGTAGGCCGACACGCCGTTGCGCGAGCCTAGCCACAGCGTGTTCGTGGCTTCTTCCTTGTAAACGGCGTTGATGTAGTTGTTGGCATTGGACAGGGCCGGCTTGCCCGTGAGCTGGTGCCGCAGCTGCCCAAAGGCGCGCTGCCGCAGGTCCACCTTGTTGAGGCCGCCCGCCGAAGCGCACAGCCACACCAGCTGGTCGCGGCCCTCGAATATCTGGTGCACCCGCTCCGAGTTGAGGCCGTGCACCTCGCCGTCGCGGGGCAGAAACAGGGTGGGCCGCGCGGTTTGCAGGGGCGGGGCCGTGCCCGTCACTACCCCCGCCTCCCATATGTAAAGGCCGTAGAGCGTGCCCGCCCAGAGCCGCCCAAACGAGTCGAGGTGTAGGGCCTGAATGCGGGGGTAGTGGTGGGGGAGGGCGTGGGCCCCCAGCGCGTGGCCGGTGCGGCGGTTGGCCGCCGGCACCCAGAACAGCTGCCGCTCGGTGCCCACCCACAGGTCGCCGCGCCGGTCGAGGGTCAGGGCGCTCACGGGCAGGGTCAGCGACGTGGCTTCCACGGGCAGGTCGGGCTCGGCGGTGCGCACCACCACCAGGCCGGCCTCCCGCGTCCCGACCCAAGCGTTGTTTTCGGCGTCCACGGTCAGGCTCGTTACCTGGTTGAGGGAGGGGCGGCCGGCGGCTATGGGCGGCAGCTGCCGCAGGGCCTGGGGCTGGCCCTGGCCGTCGAAGCTCAGCACGAACAGGCCGTCTTGCGCCGTGCCTATCCAGAGGCGGCCTTGCCCGTCGGTGGTCAGGGCGCGCACGTCGCTCTGGGCCAGCTGCCCGGCCAGGGCCCGGTAGGCGGGCGGCAGCGCCCGCGCCTCCAGGGGCACGAAGGCATCGTGGGCGGCATCGTAGCGGCTGATGCCCGCGCTTTCGGCCCCCACCCAGAGCTGGCCGTTGGGGGCTGTAAGCAGGGCCGTGATGCGGTTGCCGGCCATTCCGTTGCGGGGGTTGATGGGCAGCGCGTACTGCTTGAGGTGGTAGCCGTCGTAGCGGTCGATGCCCCGGTTGGTGCCAATCCAAATGAAGCCATCGTGGTCCTGGGCCACGGCCATGGCGTCGCTGTGCGACAGGCCTTGGTCGACGGTGATGTGCTCGAAGCGGAAGTCGCCGGGCGGGGTGTCCTGGGCGTGCCCTATTCCTCCGGCCGCCAGCAGCAGCCCGAGCAGCCATCCCCAGCGGAAGATAAGTAGCGCTTTCATGGTGCAAATAAGAGTAGCCCGGCACTTGGGCAAGGCCCGCCAGCCTGGTTGCCGCGGTTAAATAGTCCACATACTTAAGGCCAACAGGTAGTCGGGGGCCCTGGCTGCATTAAAGGTAAAAGCAAGGCCGGTAAGCTGCCGGGTCAAAGCTGGTCGCACCAGTCATTTTTTGCTTTATCCACGATTTGAGGTGCTTTTTGCCGGAAAAGTACCCCCTGCCGGGCGTTTCGGGCCGGTACATTTGCTTCCTTCCCCAAAACACCTATCCAGCGCCGGTCTTTGCAGGGCGGCGCATTTCCCACCCAACCGCCCGGCCTGGCCGCGGCCCGCATTTTCTCTCCGTATGAGAAGCTCTACCGTTAAGCACGTGTTATTCTTCCTGCTCCTCGCCGGCGCGGCGCTCGGCAAGCCCCACCCGCCCCGGCCTACCCCCGCGCGCCGGGTGCCACCCGCGGCCAAGCTGCCCCAGCACACCTTCGCCTTGGGAGCCGAACATTTTCTGCTCGACGGCAAGCCGCTGCAAATGATATCGGGCGAGCTGCACTACCCCCGCATTCCGCGCGAGGCCTGGCGCAGCCGCCTGAAAATGGCGAAGGCCATGGGCCTGAATACCATCGGCACCTACGTGTTCTGGAACGTTCACGAGCCCCAGCCGGGCAAGTATGATTTCACAGGCAATAACGACGTGGCCGCCTTCGTGAAGATGGCCCAGGAGGAAGGCCTCTGGGTCATTCTGCGACCTAGCCCCTACGTGTGCGCCGAATGGGAATTTGGCGGCTACCCCTACTGGCTCCAGAACGTGCCCGGCCTGAAGGTGCGCAGCCAGGAGCCCCAGTATGTGGCCGCTTACCGCCGCTACATCCAAGCCGTGGGCCAGCAGCTGGCCCCGCTGCAAATCAACCACGGGGGCCCCGTGCTGATGGTGCAAATCGAGAACGAGTACGGCTCCTACGGTGCTGACAAGCAGTACCTGGCCCTCAATAAAAAGTTGTTCGAGCAAGCCGGCTTCGACGGCCTGCTCTACACCTGCGACCCCGCCAACGACGTCGCCAAAGGCCACTTGCCCGGTCTGCTGCCCGCCGTGAACGGCATTGACAAGCCCAGCCAGGTGCGCCAGTTGGTGCGCGCCAACCACGACGGCCAGGGGCCCTACTACATCGCCGAATGGTACCCCGCCTGGTTCGACTGGTGGGGCACGCCGCACCACACCGTGCCCGCCGCGCACTACGTGGCGCCGCTGGATTCGGTGCTGCGCGCCGGCTTGTCGATTAACATGTACATGTTTCACGGGGGCACCACCCGCGGGTTTATGAACGGCGCCAACTTCAAGGGCGACACCTCGCGCTATGAGCCCCAGGTGAGTAGCTACGACTACGACGCCCCCCTGGACGAGGCCGGCAACGCCACGGCCAAGTTCCGGGCCTTCCGCGAGGTCATTTCCAAGTACCGGCCTAAGGGCCAGCCCCTACCCCCCATTCCGGCGGCCAAGCCCAGTGTGGCGCTGCCTGCCATGCAGCTCACTAAAAGCCTGGGTTTGTTGGAGCGCCTGCCCGCCCCGGTAGCCAGTCAAAAGCCGCTCACCTTCGAAAACCTCAAGCAAGCCTACGGCTTCGTGCTTTACCGCACCACCGTAACGGGCAGTGGCGGGGAGCAGCTGCTGAAGCTGCGTGACCTGCGCGATTACGCCGTGGTCATGGTCAACGGGAAGCGCGTGGGGACGCTCGACCGGCGCGAGCGCCAGGACAGCCTGCGCCTGACCCTGCCGACGGGCCAGGTGCAACTTGATATTCTGGTTGAGAATATGGGCCGCGTTAACTTCGGCGAGTATTTGCTTCAGAACACCAAAGGCATCACCAAGAGCGTGAGCCTGAGCGGACGCGAGCTGAGCGGCTGGCAGATGTACAGCCTGCCCTTCGACCAGGCGCCGGCCATCGCCAGGGCGGGCGCGGCTGCGCCCACGGCCAGCAGCGGGCCAGTGCTGCGCGCCGGCACCTTCACCGTGGCCACGCCCACCGACACCTACCTCGACATGCGCCAGTGGGGCAAGGGCAGCGTGTGGGTCAACGGCCACCACCTCGGCCGCTTCTGGGCCATCGGGCCCCAGCAGACGCTCTACGTGCCCGCCGAGTGGCTGCGCAAAGGCGCCAACGACATCACGGTGCTCGAGCTGCTCAAGCCCCAGCAGGCAACCTTGGCGACCCTCGACCATCCCATCCTGAGCGAGTTGCGCCGCTAAAGCAGCCCGCAAGCGGGGGCGAAAAGCAGCCGGCGGCAGGTATTTGACAATCAAGCCGATACTTCTTCGTCAACCAAGCACATCCCAAGGCTAACTGGCAGATTTAGGGCCCTTTTCTGCCGAAAACCAACCCCTCGGGGTACCTGGCAGGCCAATACTTTTACAGTGTCCCTACCCCCTGAAAACGGAGCGTCTGCCTCGCGCGGGGCCGGGGGTAGGGCCGCGCTGCACTTCTCGATTTTCCCACCCAGACTGGTTTCGGCCAGCCGCATACTTCTCTTGCTGATGCAAGCTAAACCTCTACTCCTGTTCGGAGCCTTGCTGCCTTTGGCCGCGGCTGCCGCACCCGTGGCGCCCCCGCACGCCACCCTGAGCTTCCCACACCGGCACCAGGTTGCCGATACGCCCATTACCGGTTCGGTGGTTGATGAGAAAGGCGCTGGCCTACCGGGCGTTACCATCGTGCTCAAGGGCACTACCCTCGGCACCACCACCGGAGTTGACGGCAGCTTTGCGCTGCGCATTCCCGACGGCACGCCCACGCCTACCCTGGTTATTTCGTCGGTTGGCTACGAGCGGCAGGAAGTGGCGGTGGGCGGGCGCACCACCTTTTCGGTGAAGATGGCTCCCAGCACCCAGCAGCTCGACGAGGCGGTGGTAGTGGGCTACGGCACCCAGGAAAAGCGCACCGTCACCAACGCCGTGACGACCGTGCAGGGCGAGGAGCTGGCCAAGCTGACGGTGGCCGACGTCGGCTCGGCCCTGCAGGGCAAGGCGGCGGGCGTGACGGTGGTGGGCGCGGGCTCCGAGCCGGGCTCTACCCCCCAGATTCTCATTCGGGGCATCTCGACCATCAACGGCAACAGCCCGCTCTTCGTGGTGGATGGCCTGCCGGTGAACGACATCAACTACCTAAACCCCAAGGATATTGCCACCCTGACGGTGCTCAAGGATGCGGCTTCGGCGGCCATCTACGGCTCGCGGGCGGCCAACGGCGTGGTGCTGATTACGACCAAAGCGGGCACCAAGAGCGAGCCGGTAATCACGGTCGACGCCACCACGGGCGTATCAAACCCCACGCACCTGCCCAGCATGGCCTCGGCCAGCGAGTACGCCCGCATCATGAACCTGGCGGCCGCCAACTCGGGCAAACAGCCCGTGTATACCAACCCCGACCAGTACACCCAAACCACCGACTGGTGGAAGGAAATTGCCCAGCGCGGCATCACCCAGAACTACTCGCTGGGCCTCTCGGGCGGCACCGATAAGGTGCTGTACTCCACCGGGATGAGCTACTACAAGGAGCGCGGCCTGGTGCGGGGCTCCGACTTCGACCGCCTGACGTTGCGCGTGAAAACGCAGTACCAGGCCGCCAAGCACCTCAAGGTGGGCCAGGATTTGAACCTCTCGATGACCAACCAGAAGTACCTCAACAACGGGGCCCTGCTGCGGGATGCGTTCAACGATGACCCCATCACGCCGGCGCGGATGCCCGGCACGTCGGGCAACCCCTACGACTACTACGGGGCCTCGCCGACTGACATCGGCAACCCGCTGGCCGTGGTGGAGCGCAACGACGACAAGCGCAACCAGTACTTCTTGGTGGGCACCGTGTACGCCAACTACGAGTTCATACCGGGCCTGATTGCGGAAACGCGCTTCGGCACCAACACCAACTTCTACGAGCGTAACGCCTTCTCGCCCTTTTACACAATCGATGCCAACGAGCGCAACCAGGTAAACTCCGTGACGCGCGAGCACAACCTGAACATCTACTGGAACAACACTAATACCCTGACTTACACGAAGTCGTTGGGCGACCACAACTTCACGGCCCTGGGCGCCGTGACGCTGGAGAAGTTCAACTCGCGCACCGAGGCGGCTTCGGGGCAGGCCATTCCCAGCAACGACCCCAGCCTGCGCTACCTCAACGCGGCTACGGCCAACTACAACGCCACGGGCAACGACTTCACCAACACGATTTCCTCGCTCATCGGGCGCCTCACCTACGATTATAAGGGCCGCTACCTGCTCTCGGCCAGCGTGCGCCGCGACGGGGCCTCGGTGTTTCCGACCGCCAACCGCTTCGGTACGTTCCCGTCGCTGTCGGTGGGCTGGCTCGTGACGGACGAGGAGTTCCTGAAGTCGTTTGAAACGATGAACTTCCTGAAGGTGCGCGCCAGCTGGGGCCGCGTGGGCAACCAGAACATCAGCAGCCTCACCAACGCCGCCTACACCGGCACCTTCGCCAAGACCTACTACGTGACCGGCGACGACCGCACGGCGCAAGTAGCAGTTATTCAGAGCAACGTGCCCAACCCCGACGTGAAGTGGGAAACCGTGGAGGACTACGACCTGGGGGCCGACTTCGGCTTTTTTCAGAACAAGCTGACGGCCACGTTCGACGTATTCCGGCGCAACACCACCGACATGCTCATGGCGCAGGCCATTCCGGGCCACGCCGGCTACGGCTACAACAGCCCGATAACCAACATCGGCAGCCTGAAAACCAACGGCCTGGACTTCACGGTGGGCTACGCCAAATCGACGGGCGCCTTCACCTACGGGCTGAGCGTGAACGCCACCCGCGCCATCACCAAAGTCGACAAGCTGGCCAACGGCCAGGCGCTGTATTCGGGCAACACGCCCATCTTCGGGCGGCCTTCCAAGACGGAAGAAGGCGGCTCCGTGGGGGCCTTCTACGGCTACCAGACGGCCGGCATCTTCCAAAACCAGGGCGAGATTGACGCTTATAAGTCGGCCAGCGGTGCGCTGATTCAGCCCAGCGCCAAGCCCGGCGACTTCCGCTTCTCCGACCTCAACGGCGACGGCGTGATTGATGCCAACGACCAGAAGTACATCGGCAACCCTACCCCCGCCATGACTTTCGGCGTGAACCTGTCGGCCGGCTACCGGGGCTTCGACCTGCAAGCCTCGCTGGTGGGCAGCCTCGGCAACGACGTAGTGAACGCCAGCAAGGGCTGGTGGTACTCGGGCAGCTACAACTACAACAAAATCGCGGGCCTCGAAAACCTGGCCTGGCACGGCGAAGGCACTTCCAACACGGTGCCCCGCATCACGGCCAACGACAACAACCAGAACCTAACGCGCTTCTCGAACTTCTACGTGGAAGACGGCTCCTACGCCCGCGTGCGCAACCTGCAGCTGGGCTACACCTTCAACAAGGGCATTGCCAGCGCTATGCACATGGCCAGCCTGCGCCTCTACGTGAGCGGCCAGAACCTGTTCACCTTCACCAAATACACCGGCCTGGACCCCGAAATCGGCTACGGCCGCTCGTACACCGACGCCGCATCGGCCCTGAACCGGGGCGTCGACCTGGGCAATTACCCCACCAACCGCACCTACCTGGTGGGCGCCAATATTGCCTTCTAACTCATCCCACCCGCCCAAATCATGAAAAATTATCGCCTACCCCTCACCCTGGTACTGGGCCTGAGCTTGAGCCTGGGTTTGCCCTCGTGCAAGAGCTTCCTGGATGCGCCGCCCCAAGGGCAGCAAACCACCAACAACTACTACACCACCGCCGACGAGTGCAAGGCCGCCATTATGGGCTGCTACGCCCTGGCCGACCAGGACGACTGGTGGAAGATTGACCGCACCCGTATGTTCGGCGACGCCGGCTCGGACGATGCCTGGAAGGGCAACGCCATTGCCGGCGACCAGCGCGAGTTTGGCGACTTCGCCCGCTTTTTCTGGCTGCCCAACAACGAGTGGTTCGATAACCGCTACACCCACATCTACCAGTCTATCGGCAACTGCAACGCCGCGCTGGAAGGCATTGCCAAGGCCCCCATCGACGCTGCCGTACAGGCTCAGCTGATGGGAGAAGCGAAGTTCATCCGGGCCTACAACTACTTCGAGCTGGTGAAAGGCTACGGCGGCGTGCCGCTGGTGCTCACGACCGTGTCGCCGAGCGAGTCGCTGTCCATTCCGCGCGCCTCCACGGCCGAGTGCTACACCCAGATTATTAAGGATTTCCAGGATGCCGCCGCCGCGCTGCCCGAGCGCAACGCCCGCCTCAGCAGCGATAAGGGCCGCGCCACCAAGGGCGCCGCCAACGCCTACCTGGCCAAGGCCTACCTCTACACTGAGCAGTGGGCCAAGGCCCAGCAGGCCGCCGAAACGGTCATCAGCTCGGTCCAGTACAGCCTGCTCGACGACTTCAGCAAGGTGTGGAGCGTGAGCAACCCCAACAGCAGCGAGTCGATTTTTGAGCTAAACTACAACGCCGACCAAACCTTCAACCTGGGCACCTCGCTCACGGTGGTGATGCGCAGCCGCGCCGACGGCGGCTGGGGCTTCAACACGCCTACCAGCAACCTGGAGCAAGCCTATTTGAAGGAAAACGACCCGCGCCGGAAGTGGACCATCATCAAGCAGGGCGACAACGTGGGGCCCAAAACGGCCAGCTTCGACTACTCGAATTACGACACCAAGCTGTCGGAAAACGAGTCGGGCCGCATCAGCCGCAAGATGTTCTTGCAGCTGGCCGAGCGCCCCGCCAACGAGGGCAACCACTCACCGCTCAACCGCATCGAGCTGCGCTACGCCGACCTGCTGCTCATGCACGCCGAGGCGTCGTCTAAGCTGGGTCAGGATAGCAAAGCCCTGGCTTCCTTAAACTTGGTGCGCGCCCGCGCCAACCGCCTGCAGCCCGGCACCGTGCTGCCCCGCACCTCGGCGGGCACGCAGCTGCTGAACGACATCTGGCTGGAGCGCCGCCTGGAGCTGGCCATGGAAGGCCACCGCTACTACGACTTAGTGCGCCAGCACCGCCTGGTGGCCGTGATGCAGGCCTTCAACGCCGCCCAGCTCACCAGCACCGACCCTTACGACAAGGGCAAAGTGAAGGACCAGATTTCGGACAAGAACAACCTGTTCCCGATTCCTACCCCCCAGATTCAGCTCTCGGGCGGCACGGTGACGCAGAATCCGGGGTACTAGGCCTCGTTCTGGCGGGGCGTCTCAGGGCCCCCCTTTGGGGCCTACCCCCCAGAGATATTCAGTTCTGAGCGCCCTGGTGGAGACCCCACCAGGGCGAGGCGCTTAGCTAAGCGTGGCTAGTTAATTCTGCCAAGCAGAATCGTAGCCTCTTGGTAAATTCCAGCGATTCCGGCCCGGGGCCGACCTTTCTTTCCCACCCTTTTCAACCAAAGCCACCATGGAAATGAATTTCCGCTTCCCCGCTTCCTGCGGGGCCGGCCTGCTGCTGGCCGCAACCCTGCTGGGCTGCGCCAAAAAAGAGCAGCTGGCCCCGCTACCCGAACCCACTGCAATCAGCAGCAATGCGGTAGGGGCGGCGGGCATTGCCGGGCTCAACTGGGCCGATGCCCGCGACAACTTCGTGGACGGGGCCCTGGTGCTGTCGGGCACGGCGGCGGGTGACAGCTACACCACCATTCAGGCCAAGGCTGATAAAATTATTTCCGGCTTCCAGGCAAATACCGCCGCCAATACGGTGCGGCTGCCCATCAACCCGAGCACGGTGCTGGGCTCCAGCTGGAACTCGTACAACGGGGCCATCGACAAGGCGCTGAGCAAGGGCATGAAGGTTATTCTGGGCTGCTGGGAAGCCAATTCTTCCAAGGACGGCAAGGTTGACGACACCACGCAGTTTTGGAATATGTGGCAAGCGGTGGTGAGCAAGTACGGCAGCAACGCCAACGTCTACTTTGAAGTCTTCAACGAGCCCCACGGCTACAGCCAAACGGATCTGGGCAATCTGTACGCCGACTGGCTGAGCCGCTACAGCAGCGTGCCCAAAGGACGGGTGCTGCTAGGCGGCACGGGCTACTGCCAAGACATCCGGGGCATTGGGGCCGACAGCCGGTTTAGCGGCTGCCTGCTCTCCATTCACCTCTACGACTTCTTCTACTCGACGCCCTACACCACGGCGGCCGGCTGGGAAAGTGCTTTTGCGACCAACGTGGGCAGCTACGGCAGCCGGGCCGTGCTCACCGAGTTCGGGGCGTTCATGAACACGGGCGTGAATTACAACAGCGCCATCGCGCAGGACGCCAAGAAGTCGTACCTGCTGGGCATCACCAACCAGTGCCGTAAGGCCGGCATCAGCAGTGTGTATTGGCCCGGCCTGCGCGACGGCGACAGCTACAGCATCGAGCAGTTTGACGGCAACACCATGACCACCACCAACACCTCGGGCCTGGGCCGCATAAAATACGGATGGGGGGTAGGGACCGGCGGCACCGATGCCTTTTACTCCACGGCTTACTACCGGATTATCAACCGCAACAGCGGGCAAGTGCTGGATGTAAACGGCGGCTCCACGACGGCCGGGGCGGGCATTATTCAATACCTCCCGAACGGCGGCAACAACCAGCAGTGGCAGGTGCTGAGCACTGGCGGGGGCTATTACAAAATCCAGAACCGCAACAGCGGCCAGGTGCTGGACGTGAATGGTGCTTCTACCGCCGCCGCGGCCGGCGTCATCCAGTACACGGCTAATGGCGGCACCAACCAGCAGTGGCAGCTAACCGGCACCGGCGGCGACTTCTTCAAAGTGGTGAACCGCAACAGCGGGCAAGCGCTGGACGTGAACGGCGCCTCTATCGCCGCCGCGGCCGGCATTATTCAGTATCCCTACAGCGGCGGCAACAACCAGCAGTGGGAAGTGTGGCAGCAATGAGGTAGGCGGGATAGGCAGCTGAAGCAGCTTCTTATCTGCTAGCCCAAGTAGCGGCCTAGCCCCAGCGGGGTCGTACCCGGTAGGACTAAGTAGCCACTTACGGCTGATAACACTTTTGTTACGAGTCACTTGCAATTTGAAGCCTGCGAAGCAATGACAAGGGGGAGGATGCCGAGGAAAGATTAGCTACGCTGACCTTCGGGTGCCGCGCTCCGCGTTGCTGCGCGCAAAATGACAGCTAGGTAAGACTAATATCAACAGACAATGCGGTTTTTCTCAAAGGCAACAAGTGTAGTATTCAGGTTCATGCACGAAACATCAGGCTCCCCTCTCTTTAGGAGAGGAGCCGGGGGTGAGGTTCCCCGGCTGCCAATTAAAACTCTCAGCCTGGGGGCTTTAGTGACGCTGGCAGCCATCGGCAACGGGCGCGCTCAGCTGGCCCGGCCGCCGGTTACCCCCACGGCTGGCGAGGTAACCGTGCTCATTGACGACGCGAAAACCTACCAGACCATCGACAACTTCAGCGCCTCCGATGCCTGGGCCTGCCAGTTCGTGGGCTTGTGGCCAGCGGCCAAGAAAGATGCCATTGCCGACCTGCTTTTCAGCACGGCCGATGGCCCTGGCGGCCAGCCCAAGGGCATCGGCTTGTCGATGTGGCGCTTCAACATCGGGGCCGGCAGCGCGCAACAGGGCGAGCAGAGCGGCATCCGGGATGAGTGGCACCGGGCCGAGTCGTTTCTGACCCCGACCGGCGGCTACGACTGGACCCGGCAGGCCGGGCAGCAGTGGTTTTTGCAAGCCGCCAAGCAGCGCGGGGTAACCAAGTTTCTGGGCTTTCTCAACAGCCCGCCGGTCCAGTACACCGTCACGGGCAAGGCGTTTGCGACGGGCGCTAAAACCAACATTGCCCCCGAGCACTACACCGACCTGGCCACCTACATTGCCAACGTGGTGCAGGGGGTAGGGCGCCGCACGGGCATCACGTTCGACTACATCAGCCCGGTGAACGAGCCGCAGTGGGACTGGAGCGACCCCAAGCAGGAGGGCAGCCCGTTTCGGAACGAGGAAATCGCGGGCGTGGCCAAGGCCCTGAATGCCAGCTTAACAGCCCAGCAGCTATCTACCAAAATTCTAATCCCGGAGGCCGGCAAAATCACGTACCTGACGGGCCCCGACGACAAGCCCAGCCAGGGCGACCAGGTGAAGGCGTTCTTCAACCCGGCCTCGCCGACCTTTGTGGGCAGCCTGCCCCGCATGGCCCAGGCCGTGGCCGGGCACAGCTACTTCACCACTTCGCCCTACCCCCAGGCGGTAACCACGCGCCAGCAGCTGGCGGCGCAGGTAGCCACCGTGAAAGGGCTGAGCTTCTGGGAATCAGAATATTGCATCCTGGGCGATAACGGCGGTGAAATCAACGGCGGCAGGCGCGACCTGGGCATGGATGCGGCCCTGTACCTGGCCCGCACCATCCACAACGACCTGGCCACGGCCAACGCGGCGGCGTGGCAGTGGTGGCTGGCCCTTTCGCCCTACGACTACAAAGACGGCCTCATCTACATCGACAAAACCAAGGAAGACGGCGCCTACTACCCCAGCAAAATGCTCTGGGCCCTGGGCAACTACAGCCGCTACGTGCGCCCCGGCGCCGTGCGAGTTGAGGCCCTGCTAACTCAGGACCCCGGCACCAGCCCGGAGCTGTTGGTTTCGGCTTACAAGAACGCCGGCGGCAAGCAGCTGGTCGTAGTCGTGGTCAATTCGAGCACCGCGCCGGCGCGAGTGCAGCTGGCTTCACCCAAGAAAAAGCTGGGCCCGCTGCGGCCATTTACCACTTCGGCCACGGGCGACTTGCAGCCGGGCGCGGTGGTGAAGGCTGGGCAGGCGGTGCTAGTGGCGCCGCGCACCATCACGACGCTGGTGAGCGAGCTGCGCTAGCGGCCCATCCCCTCTTTTTTCGCGCAACCTTTTCTCCCCACTCTATGCGTGCTAA
>JAABUK010007358.1_pt1 | contig 15938 bp, 9 predicted proteins | sample 5559141 | NCBI WGS metagenome assembly JAABUK01 (sample SAMN10711869, study PRJNA513367) | rock metagenome | isolation source: Antarctica rocks | place: Antarctica: Victoria Land, Pudding Butte nord | collected 2016-01-03
TCTTCGATGCCGTAAAGTTCCGAAGAGAAAAAGTTGTAACGCGTGATTTCGTCGCGCGCGCCTTCGTTTAATTTCTCGACGCCCGCGTGGTGAATCATGTTGTTGACGCGCGCGTGCGAGAGTTCGGCAAGACGAGGATTCTGCGAGACGAGTTCAAAGTAATCGCGGAAAGTGCCTTCCCATTGAAGCGCTTCGCGGTCACGGCGCAAGTCGTCGAGCCGCTCGCTGATATTGAATTTGTGGTTGCCATCCTGCTGTTGCATAGCCGTATTTAATACCTCATTTCAGGCTAGAGAGCGCGCACACTTGGGACGGCGTGGGGAAGTCACGCCTTGTTATTAGCTCAAGCGACAAAGGACAAAGCGTTTCGCGCGAAAGATTTTCGCATGGCGTTTCGCCCTTCGTTACCTGAAGGATTCGATCTCGATGCGCGGCTAAATCAAATAACGCCTGCGCGGTAGGCGATTTTTTGCGCGCCGTCGAGACTTTCGGAAAACTTCAATGAGCTGATGATTATTTCAAACGAGAGCGGGAAGGAACAAGAGTTTTAGCCGTCGGCGGGAAAGCGACCCGCTCGCGCACTTTCCTCGAACGGCTTCTGTTTCGGATTATAACACAGGCTGCCGGGCGGCAAGTCAATGCTTATTCTTCGACGCGAATCAACACGCGTGAATGCACCAGCATTTTCGTGGCATCGCAAATACCGATTGCTATTAACTCGCCCGAAGCATCGCGCAGTCGCAGGTAACAACCGTCTGACAACTCTGTTTCCTTCAACAACACTTCATCAATTCGCACGGCGATACCGTTGCGCACCGCGCGCTCCTCCTGCGCCGTTAGATGCAGCGCAGGCATTTCCGGGAGCGCTGCGTCCGGCGAAAAAAACGCCGCCGCTTCCGTGCCCGTCTCGCTCATTCTCTGCAATTGGTCGAGGCTGATTGCGTCCGAGAGTTTGAAAGCACCGGCGCGCGTGCGTCGCAAGTCAACGAGATGCGCGCCCACGCCGAGCTTTTCTCCGACTGCTTCGGCGAGCACGCGCACATACGTTCCGGCGGAACACACGACGCGCGTTTTCATCTCAATCGTTTTGTCTTCGTTAAGATGAAGCAACGCGCCGTCATCGTGTTTGACCGTTTCAAATTCGCGGACGAAGACGGGCACGGCTTCGCGTTCGATTTCAACGCCGCGCCGCGCCAGCTCATACAACTTTTTTCCGGCAACTTTCTTTGCAGAATACATCGGCGGCACTTGCTTCCCTTCGCCGCGCAATGAATCGAGCGCCGCTTCGATTCGATTTTCGCTCAACGCTGTCAAATCTTTTTCGTTAAGGAATCGAAATGATTCCTGTCGCAATGTTCCTGTCGCGTCGCCCGTGTCCGTCGCATAACCGAAACGAAGAAGCGCTTCGTATTCCTTCTCTGCGCCGGAAAGAAATTGCGCGAGTTTGGTGGCGCGCCCGACGAGCACGACCAGCACGCCCGTCGCAAACGGATCGAGCGTTCCCGTGTGCCCGACGCGCCGCTCGCTGAGGATTCGCCGCACGCGCGCCACCACATCGTGCGAAGTAAAGCCTGCGGGCTTATCAATGATGACAACGCCGTTCATCGCCATTTATCGAAGAGTTCGGGATTCGCAATTGATGATTTGCGAGTTGAGTATTTGTATGTTGAATTTTGATTTTCGTTTCATCGATCGCAAATCTAAAGTCGTATCTTCAAAATAGCAAGGAGGTTTTTCAAAGGCTCCGGCGTTCGTGTTAAAATGTGAAAATTAATGAGAAAACGTAAGTGGAAATCGAACGCAACACAGATTAACGAATCGGAAACGGAACGCCCCGCGCGCATCCTCGATCCTGAAAAGGCACGCGCCAAGACTATGAAGCGTGCCGGTAATCTGCTCGCCGCCAAACCGCGTTCGATCAACGAACTGCGTGAACGCCTGTTGGAAAAGGAATGGACGAACGAGGAAATTGTCGAAGGGGTGATTGCGAAACTCGGCGAGTACGGTTACGTGAATGATGAGCGTTTCGCTTTCGGTTACGCATCTTCGCGCGTGCGCCAGAGACCTTTAGGGCGCGGACGGCTTTTGCGCGATTTGCAATTGAAAAAAGTTGATCGCGAAACGGCGGATGAAGCCGTCCGGCAAGTGTTTGAAGAAACGCCCGAAGAGGAATTAATTGACCGCGCTATCCAAAAAAGAATACGCCTGCGAGGTGTGCCGCAAACACGCGCCGAAACCAAAAGTTTGTTCGATCATTTGCTGCGGCAGGGATTCTCCTTTGATCTGGTGATACGCCGTGTGCGCGCGGCGGTGGACGGCGCAGCAATAGATGAGGACGAAGCGATGGGCGAATAGTGTGGAAAAAGTCTCCGCTTGAAAACAATTCGCTTGAAACTACCAAGCGATGGAAAAAGCGGGCGAGTCATAATCAGACTCGCCCGCTTGTCGTATGCGCCGCCGCTTCCGCCGCTGCTGCTTATTACTACGGTTGCCCGCACTCGGCGTCAGAGCGTGTGACGACGGAACTGAAGCGCTCTTGATATTCTCTCGACGTGAGAAAAGCGCAGACCATCGCGCGGTAGTTGTTCGGCACGCGATTGTTCAAGACGTTCAGCCAGAATTGATAGCCCGCTTCGTCCGGGTCACGCCTTAAGTAGCCGAAGTATTCCATTAACACAAACGCGCGATTGTATTCGGCTGCCGCGAACGCCGTGTCATCTGTGACGAGACGAAGCACGCGCCCGCGATTGTTATTGGCATCATAGTCGGCGATCAAAGCCGTGCGCTGATTAGAAAGATCGACGCCCGATTTGTCCCTCACGCTCTTAATCAACGCGTCAACGAATTCGCTGTGGCTCGAGTTCGGCGAATACTTTTGCGTGAATTCCGTGCGCTGCACAAACTCTTCGGCGAGCGATTGCTTGCTTGCGTCCGGCGCAGAAGAGGCTGTGAGACGGCTGCGCTCGCGCGTAAATTCTGCGTAAGACGGCCTGCGCCCGTAAGCCGCTTCGTAGAGGCGATACACAAACGCGCCGGTTTGCTGAAACTCCTGTTCGACAAAGAAAGCAGCGGAAACACTGATGCGGCGGTCACGTATGCAGCGCGCGTTTGTGCCGCACTCCGCGATTAAATTCGTCCAGTAGTCGAAGCCGCCCGCATCCGGCAAACGATTAAGAAAGTCTGCGTAGTGCTGTCGAACAAAGAAGCGTGTGTCGTCAATCGGATTGCTCGAAGGCTGTGCGGTGTCATTGTCTTTAATGGTTAGCACTGCCGCGAGCGGAACGCCAAGGGCTGTGCCGACGGTGGGATTCCGCAGAATGAGATTGACGGTTCTGTTTCCTTCCACGAAAGCGTTGTCGGTGATGAGGACGTTGAAGGTCTTGCTTGTTTCGCCGGGCGCAAAGCGAAGTGTGCCGGACGCGTTTGTGTAATTGGAACGCTCCGTAGCAGTGCCGTCATAGGTGGCATAGTCAACGGCGGCGGCGCGCGAAGCATCGCCCGTTCTGGTCACGGTAATAAAAGCGCTGCCGCCGTCTTCGGCGACGCTGTAAATGGCGGCGCTGAATTGCAGACTGCTGGCGGCGGAGTCCGCGATTTTGAGCACGAAGGGACTTTGCAGATTGCCGTTGTTGGCTCCGCCGGATGTTGTTAGAGGCGTTGAACCTGTATGGATAATGCCGCCGACGGCGATGCCGATGGACTGTGAAAAGCCTGTCACGTATGCGTTGCCTATGGCGTCTAAGGCGATGCCGCTGCCGGTTTCGTTGTGATTAACGCCGAAGTATGTGGAGTAAACGAGCGAGTCTGCGCCGGAAGCATTGGTATTGATCTTTGCGATGAAGGCATCGCTGCCAAAAGCTAGAACAGGGTTTCCGGGAAGGGTGTTGACGTCACCGCCACCGTAAGTTCCCTGAAAGGCATCGCGCACTGGAAAGTCGGATGAACCTGTGCGGCCCGTCACATAAGCGTTTCCGTTAGAATCAACAGCGATGCTCGCGCCGCTATCCGAGTCGCTGCCGCCGAGATAGGTGGAGTAGGTGAGCACCGTGCCCGCCGTATTTAATCTCGCCACAAAAGCATCAACGGCAAAGGGGCGCGGACTGTTAAGCGTGGACTGAAAGGCATTACGCGTCGGGAAGGCAGTTGAAGCGGTCGAGCCTGTAATGTAAGCGTTGCCCGATGCGTCTACGGCAATCGCATTAGCATAAGCGTTGGCGTCTGTGTAGATGTTACTGCCCGTGCCTGTGTTGCCGAAGGTGAAGGAGTAAACGAGAGATGTGCCTGTGGGATTCAACTTGAGCACAAGCGGGCCGCCCGTCACATATGCGTTGCCGGATGTATCGGCGGCGATTCCATTGCCGACATCGAAATAGGTTGAGTAGATGAGCGACGCCGCGCCGGAGGCATTAGTATTGATCTTTGCCACAAAGCTATCGCCGTTGGGATTTTGCTCTCTGGGAACAGTTCGCAGCGCGCCCTGTGTCGTCGGAAAGGTCGAAGAAGTTGTTGCATCAATTCTTCCTGCGACGTAAGCATTGGCAGAAGAATCTACGGCGATGCGATAACCCGCGTCCAAAGCGCTGCCGCCGAGATAAGTCGAATAAAGAAGGTCGCTACCCGCCGCGTTCAACTTTGCGACGAAAGCATCTTCAACACCGCCGCCGTGTTTTTCTTGAAAAGCGTTTCGTGTCGGAAAGTCCGTTGAACTCGTAAAGCCTGTGATATAAGCGTTGCCCGCCGAATCGACAGCAATGCTTTCGCCGACATCGACGCCGTAATTTGAACCGCTGCCGCCGAGAAGTGTGCTGTAAACAAAATTCGAGCCGTCGGGACTCAACTTCGCCACGAAGAGACTGCCGCTGGTCTTAAAAGCGCCCGACGTGGTGGGGAAATCTGGATTCGTCAAACCCGTGACATAAGCGCTGCCCGCCGAATCAACAGCGATGCCGTAACTCTCCGCAAAGCTGCCGCCGAAGTAAGTCGCGTAAACAAGCACAGGGTCAATGACAAGCGGCTTCGTCGCATCATATGCGCCGATTGCAAAGCCGACTTCGCGCTTGGAGTTCAACACATAGCGGCCTGCGACTTCGCGCCGCACGTTGTTTGCTTCCTGATAAAGCACTGGCTTGCGTTGGCGTATTTCATCTTTGCCCGCGCGGATGATGAGGTCGCCAGCCGCATCGACTTTTATTCCGTCAGCGCCCGCGAAATTGAGCCGGATCGCTTTCGGATCGGCATTCGGCGCAACTACGAAATCGTATTCGAGTTGGCTGTGGTTGCCGTAGTAAATCATGTCCACGCCCGCGTAGACATTCTCGTATTTCACTTTGCGATAGGCGGCAATGTTTGTTCGCCAACGCTGCGGATCGTTGCCGGTCAGGTAGTTGATTTTGCCGGGCAATTCTTCCAGCCCCGTCACGCGCGTTTGCGAATTGGCGTTCGCAAGCTTCATACGCAAAGTCGTTTGCGATGCCGGACGCTGCGCGCGAAATGCGACGCTTGAAACATTCGCCTCTTTACTGCGCCGGTTGTTTCCTTCTTCGCGCTTTTCATTTTTATGCAGCGCTAGCACGGTTTCTGTCGGAGTCAAAAAGAGATTGTAGCCCGCCCCGCGCGCTAAAAACTTGACCGCCGCGTTTGACTGTCCGCGATTCACTTCAAAGCTCAAGGGCAGATCGCCGTAAGCCTGATTGATGCGCGCGCGCGTTGATTGATCCGGCGCAAAGGGCGCGGAGCGAGTCGAACCGCTGGCGCTCTTGCCGGAAGCGTTCGCCGAATCCTTCTCGGAGTTTGCGAGCTTCGATACGGCAACTGCCTGCGGCGAGGGCTTACTCTGATCGAGAGAATAGCCCGGCAAAGCAATCGAGTTCATTAAACCGATTAGTGCTAGTGTGGCGGCGACGGATGACGCGCGCCCTTTTCTTGAATAGTTCATCGCTTACTTCCTTTCATTTCCCAATTCTCAATGAGAAACGTCGTGCTTTGATTTGGGTTATCAACGTTTGCGTATCAGGCTGCGTTTGCGCGGCGTCGCAGGGACTCTCACCGCAAGCAATCTTTTATGTTTGTTTTTGAGCAGCGAGTTCAGTGAACCGTGATCGTCGAAGCCTAAAAGTTTGGCGGCGTGCGAGACTCTTCCTTCCGCTTCTTTGAGCGCACTTTCGATGTAGCGTTCTTCCAAGCGGCGCACTTCTTCCTTGAGCGAAAAGTTTTCCCACGAATTAGCTTCTTCGTTTTTTTGCGTTTGCTCGTGCGCAATTTGTTGCTCTGCGTGTACGCTTCGCACGGCAAGCGCGCGGCGGGCGGCGTGGCGCAGGCGTTCCAGAATTTCAAGATGCGGCGAGGCAGTGAGCAATTCGTCGGCGCGACGATAGCTAAATTGAATTTCGTCTGCGCTCAAGTAATCGCCGAGTTCTTCGATCATCGTCAGCAGCGCAAGGCTTGCGCCTTCCGAGTTGCCCGATTGCACGGCTATCTCGACGGCGCGTTCGAGCGCTAACTGCGCAGGTCTTCGTCTGGCGTTTCTGGCGAGCGCCACCGCGTGTGTCGTCAAAGCTTCGGCAAGGAGCGCGTACTCGTCGCCTTTCGTCAAAGTGTTGACGGCCTGTCGCGCAATCTTTTCGGCTTCGGAAAAACGTTGTTCGGCGAGCAGCGCGCGGGCGCGTGTTTCATCCACCTGCGCCGTATGAACATTGTCCCTGAGACGCGCGAACAAACGCCGCGCGTGTTCGAGATGTTCGTGCGCTTCTTTGAATTGCGCGGCGTTGAAGAAAAGAAAACCGAGATTGTTTTCCACCGCCGCTTGATAACGTGTGTGCCGCGCCTGCTCGAAATGAAAGCCTGCGGCGGTGTATTCAAGGAACGCGCGGTCTCTGTAATCCTCCCGATGCTCGATGCTGCTCAGGCAATTGAGCACGCTCGCGAGTTCGTTATGAAATTTGCCTTTGAGCGCGTGGCTGTCGCTTTTCTCAAAGAGCGGCGCGGCATTCGTCAAGATACGCAACGCATCGCTGTAACGAGTCGCGGAAGCTTCAATGATCGCGCCGCGCAGCAAGGCGATTGCCTTCCACTCACTTTCGCTGTCGCCTAATTTGCCGAGCACCTCGCGCAACATCACGCGCGCTTCATCGAGCGCGCCCTCGCGCCAGTAGCAATATGCAAGTTCGATTTGCGCTTCGGCGATTTTTTCCGCGTCCGGCAATTTTTCAAAGACGGTGGCGCTTTCGCTGATTAAATCTTTCGCCGCTTCCTGCGCGCCCTCGATCTGGTTAGCGCTGCCGATCCAGCCCGACAAGACGCCCGCGCGCAGAAGCACTTCTCCTGTCGCCGGATCATCAAGCCCTGCGGTTTGCGGGCGCTCGCCGACACGTTGCCAGAACTCGCTCATCGCCTTGCGCGCCGCTTCGTAATCGCCCGCATCCTCGTATTTTCTGGCAAGCGTACATGCTCTTTGAGCACGCTCTGCGAAACTCCGTGTGGAGTTTTTTGTTTGCTTTACGGGAGACTTTAATTGCATGTTTGAAGAGCTTCTTTTCTATTGGAATATATTTCCAGACGCAGAGACTAAACCTTTCGGAAATTAAATGCAAGACTTTTTTTGCACGCTCAATAATTTCCTCGCAACGATCCGGTCGCGCCGCGTTTGCATCTCGTTTGGCAGATCACAAGAGGCCGCTTCATCCGGTTTGACGCGCCGTGTTACACTTTTCGTTTCAAATTAACCGGCATATCGCAGGCCGACAAATGGATGGCTCGATTGTTATGACAGGCAAAGAAATTCGTGAAAAGTTTTTAGAGTATTTCGAGCAGCACAGACATACGCGCGTGGCGTCCAGTCCCTTGCTGCCCGCCAATGATCCGACGCTTCTTTTCGCCAACGCTGGCATGAATCAGTTCAAGGATGTGTTCACGGGCGTAGAGATGCGTGACTATACGCGCGCCGCTTCGTCGCAGAAATGTATACGCGCGGGCGGCAAGCACAACGATCTGGATGAAGTCGGCAAGACCGCGCGTCATCATACTTTCTTCGAGATGCTCGGCAACTTTTCCTTCGGCGATTACTTCAAGCGCGAAGCCATAGAGTTCGCGTGGGATTTGCTTTTGAACGTTTACAAATTGCCGCCCGAACGCCTCTGGTTCACCATTTACAAGACGGACGACGAAGCCGCGCGCTTGTGGGAAGAAACAGGCGCGCCGCGTGAACGCATTCTGCGCTTCGACGAGAAAGATAATTTCTGGCAGATGGGCGACACGGGGCCGTGCGGCCCATGCAGCGAAATCCATTACTACATGGGCGATGATCCGAATGACCCGACGAAGAACCGCGCTGAGTTCGTCAACGGAGCGGGCGACACGACGATGGAGATTTGGAATCTCGTCTTCATGCAGTATGAGCGCGACGCTTCCGGCACGCTGACGCCACTGCCTAAGCCTTCGGTTGATACGGGCATGGGACTCGAACGCCTCTGCGCCGTGCTGCAAAACGTGCCGACGAATTACGACACGGATTTGCTTCGCCCGATCATCGAATTCACCGCGCAACTCGCCGACATCAATTACGCGCCCGATTCGCCGGAAGGCTTTGCGATGCGCGTCATCGCAGACCACGCGCGCGCCACAGCGTTTGCGATTGCCGACAACATTTTGCCCGGCAACGAAGGCCGCAATTACGTGCTCCGCAAAATCATGCGCCGCGCGATTTATCAAGGCCACCACACACTCAACTTTGAAGATGCGTTCTTCTACAAAGTGACGAACTTCGTAGTTGAAACGATGCGCGACGTGTACACAGAACTCGAAGCCGCGCGCGAATTCATCGAGCGCATGGTCAAGCTCGAAGAAGAGCGCTTTAGCTCAACCTTAATTATCGGCCTGCAAAAACTCGACGCGCTGTTTGCGGCAACTGAAAAAGGCCAACTGCCGGATTACAAGGGACTCGCTCGCCTTTACGACACATTCGGCACGCCGCGCGATTTGATTCGCGTGAGCCTTGAAGGACGCGGCTTTGAAATTGAGGAAGAAGCATTCAACGAAAGTTTCGAGACCGCGTTGCGCGAGATTCAGCACGCCAGCGTTCAGGACAAATCGCAGGCGCGCACGAAAGCCAAGCCTGTTTACGCGCAGGTAAGCGAACGCCTTAATCGCCGCACGGAGTTTACCGGTTACGAAGGCGCGCGTTTGGATGATGCGCGCGTTGTTGCCATCATCAACGGTGAAGAAGAAGTTGCGGAGTTGCGCGAAGGCGAAGAGGGCGAGGTTGTTTTAGATCGCACGCCATTTTACGCAGAGTCCGGCGGGCAAGTCGGCGACACCGGCACGTTCGTCAACGCATCAACGCGCGTTGTCATCAACGACACAGTTGCGCCCGTCTCCGGATTAACGGTTCATCGCGTCGCAATCGAGCGCGGCGGTTTGCGCGTTGATGACGCGGTGACGGCACAGATTGATGCGGAGAAACGCGATGCGACAAGACGCAATCACACGGCGACGCATTTACTTCACGCGGCTTTGCGCGAATTGCTCGGCACGCATGTTAAGCAGGCCGGGTCATTGGTTGCGCCGAATCGGTTGCGTTTCGACTTTTCGCATTTTCAATCGCTGACGCGCGACGAAGTAGCGGAGATCGAGCGGCTCGTCAATTATCAAATCCTTCGCAATGAACCCGTGGAGACGGAGATTGTGCCGCTCGAACAAGCGATGCAGTCGGGCGCGATGGCTTTGTTCGGCGAAAAGTATGCGGAGCAAGTGCGCGTGTTGACCATTCAAGGTTTCTCCAAAGAATTGTGCGGCGGCACGCATGTGCGCGCGACGGGCGACATCGGTTTGTTCAAAGTAGTGCGCGATGAAGCAGTCGCTTCCGGCACGCGTCGAATCGAAGCTGTGACGGGCGCGGATGCGTTCACGCGCTTTCAGGAAACCGAAGCGCTTGTGGATCAAGTCGCGACGGAGCTTCGCACATCGCGCACGGGCATTCCGGCGACAGTCGAGCGCCTTCAGGAAGAATTAAAAAAAGCCAGACGCGAAGCCGATGAGCTGCGTTTGAAATTGGCGACGGGCACGGGCGGAGCTGCTAATGCGTCGAACGGCAACGAGGCGCGCGAAGTGGCGACGGGCGTGCGCGTGCTGGCGCGCGTGGTTGAAGGACTCGATGCCGCCGGGATGCGGCAATTGTCGGATACCTTGCTCGCCAGATTAAACAATTCCGGCGTGGTCGTTTTAGGGCGTAGCAGCGATGACGGTAAAGTGTCGCTCATCGTGCGTTCGTCGGCGGATTTAATGAAGCGCGTTCCGGCGGGACAGGTCATTAAAGAGATTGCGCCGATAGTGGGCGGGCGCGGCGGCGGCAAGCCGGACATGGCCGAAGGCGGCGGCACTCAACCGGAGAAATTAGCGGAAGCGTTGGAAGCGAGCTATGCGGTCGTCGAGCGGTTGCTGAATTGATATTGAAGCAGAAGCAGCGAACAATGCGTTAGCGTTTGACGCAACAGCTTCTGATGGTCTGAACTGCTTTCATTTGTCGGAAGACAAAAAGCGCGGGCATGTCTATTCGAGAGAGACGCCCGCGCTTTTGCGCTTTTTATCTTTTGCTCACCTTTAACGAAAACTGTTACATGGCTTTTTGTTTATCCGTTAATGTGATGCCCATCTTTTCGAGTGTCAGGCGATTGAGCGTGCCTGTGACTTTAATGCTCTCCGCCGTTTGATACTTCTTCAAGCCCTCGCGCGTGGCGTCGTCGAGTTTGCCGGTTTGCTCGCCCGTGTAAAAGCTGCGCTGCTTGAGAAGCGCCTGCGCCTGTTTTACTTGATCCTTATTGGCGCGAAAAACAGGGCCGCGCTTTTTTGCAGCCGTGTTCGAGTTAGCGGCGCTCGCGCTTTTCTTGGCGCGCGGTTTAGCCATATTGTTGGAGTTGGTGTTTTGCGTTGCGAGGGCAAACGTGCAAACAAGCAACGACAAAAGGGCAGACGTAAAGATTTTTTTCATGTTGTCTCCTTAAAGATGTGAGGCGCGCAGAGTGTGGCAGACAGCGCGCGATTACAGAACGGAGTGAGCCATCGAAAAAGCTCAAGCATCATACTCCACGTGTCAAGCCTGATTTTCTCTCCATCCTAAGCATCTATAACTCTCCTAATTCTGCCAATCACGATCCCCCATACTAATACTCTATAGCCGCTAAGTTAGTGGAACTATGCTGTTTATAGACTTATTATGAGATTCGCATAAATTTGTTGTTATATATTTAACGTTGTGTTACTCTGTTTAAGCGTTCTTGATGAGCGCTTTTAATTGAGCACTTCGCGCTCTGGAACATTCCTTTCGAGACCTTTAGTTAAGGCTCGCAACATCCCCTTGAAATCAGTTTTACCTAGCTCAAATGGTGAGTAAGATGAAAAAGTTTCCCTTCGCGCTTTTTTTAGCGCTAGCCTGCTCCGCCCCCGCTTTGTCGCAAACTAACACGCGCTATTCCTTTGACGATTTCGATACGCGAAGCGGCGTCCACGTTCGCATGGAGAACGTGACGACAACGGCGACGCTTCCGCCCTCGAAGACTGTTCGCCTGACCTCCAAAGCCATCGCCAAAAACGGCAACGCGAATGTGCGTCCGACTTCCGGCGTTTTCATACAGCCGCGCGGCAACACGCCTATGACGGCAAGCAAATCGCTTGACGGATTCACGACCGGCGATGCGCGCGTTGATTCTTTCATTGTCGATTCGGGCGCGCGCAACGGCGTTGATCCGGTGCTTTTATATTCCGTGATGCACCAGGAATCTTCCTTCAAGCCGGGCGCGATGTCGAACAAAGGCGCGCGCGGCCTGATGCAGTTGATGCCTTTGACGGCGGCGCGTTTCGGCGTCGGCAATATTTTTGATCCACGCCAGAACATCGAAGGCGGCGCGCGTTACATACGACTTCTGCTCAACATGTTCGAGGGCGATGTCGGTTTGGCGCTCGCCGGTTACAACGCGGGCGAAGGCGCGGTGCTCAAATATGGCCGCCGCGTTCCGCCGTATCGCGAGACGCAGGAATATGTGCGTCGTATTTCGGAACGTTACGCTTTGATGCGTAATCCGCAAACGCAACGCAACGCGCGCTCCGTGACGCGAACGGAAGTCGCGGTGGTCAAGGCCGAAGTGCCTGTGCCTTTGACTGTTTATGAGCAGAACGTGTTCGCCGTTCGATTGCCGAATGGAAAGCTGCAACTCGTCAGCCAGTAAACAATTCAGTAAACAATTTTCACGGGTTTTGCGAAAGCTAATACGGGGCGGAGATTTTCAAGTAGAATCTTCGTCCCGTTTTCCGTTTCGGCGTGCGGGTTATTTTATGTATGATAAGAAGTGTGTCGCATCGAAGCCGTAATCAAGCGGCGCATTGATTTCAGTAGGAGGCCTCGCTTTCTTGTCCAACCCGACTCTCAATAATTCCGCTTCATCTGCGAACGGCGTCGCGCGGCCGCGCCGTGCTTTGATCGTCGCAGACGCCGCGACCGCAACGCTGCAATCGCACCTCGCTGCATCCGGCTATGAAACTAATACGGCGACTGCAATTGATGCCGCGCGTTTGATAGACGAGTTTGCGCCCGACATTTTAATCATCGAATTGTCCGGCGTAAAAACAGACGAAGCAGGCAACACGATTGGCGACGACAACGAGTTGGCGCTCGCGCGTAGGTTGCGCGCGGAGGCCGCGACGTATGCGCTGCCGCTTATCTTCGCTTGGAACACGGACGAGCGCGCGATGCGCAACGCCGCTTTGAACATCGGCGTCGATGATTACTTTCCGCTCGCGATTCCGCCCACGCAAATGCTCGCGCGGCTCGATTCGCTTTTCTGGCGCATCGAAGCGGGACGCCGCGCCGCTCCCGTCGTCGGCGATCAACGCGGCGAAATAGACAATTTCATGTTGATGCTGGATTCCGTGCGCGAAGAAATCACAAGCGGCGCGCGCGGCACGCTGGCGCTCGTCTACGCTGTTTCGCGCGATGGAAAAGCGAGCATTGACAAAGCGGCGCGAGACCGCACGCTCGCCGAAGCGCACGGTTTTCTCAAACTCAATTTACGCCGTATTGATGCCGTCGCTTTCTACGGGCCGACAACGCTCTTCGTTTATCTGCCGCGCATGGCGACACGCGCCGCCGTTGCTGCCCTGACACGGCTTCGCGGCGAATTTCTGAATGAGCGTTTGAACAGTGACATCGCCATCGGCCTCGCTTCGTTTCCAGAAGACGGCGAAGATGTAGAAACAATGATTGAAAAGGCCGAAGCCGCCGCCGAAGCCGCCCGCGTCAGCGGTGGGCACGCGCGCGTCGTCGGCTACACCATGCAGGAGCAAACGCCCGCCGCCGCGACACACGAATTTTCAACGCAAGGCCAAACAGCGCCACAGCAAATGCCGCACGCGCCAGCCGCTCAAGCACCGACAACGCCCGCCGCACCGTCATCGCCCGAACCGGCTTTTCAGAGAGAACAAACTATGACGCCGCCGACGGCCATCCCGCAGACAGCACCGCACAAACTCAGTTCCGGCGTCGTTCGCGAAACGCGTATGGCGGACGATGTCGGGGCGGGAATCGTGATGCCTGTGCATAGCAGTCATAGAATGCAGGCCAACGGCGTAGATGTTGCACATGCCGCCGCCGAAGCCGCCGCGCGCGAGCGCGAACGTCGCGCGAGCGGAGCTGTAATGCCGCGTCGCCTCTTGCTGACCGTTTCGGACGCGGCGCGCATGGCGCAACTCAATTCGCTGATACGTTCCGCCGGTTACGAAGCGCGTGCTGCCTTTGACGGTCAACAGGCGCTCGACCTTCTGCGCATCGAACGCCCCGATCTGCTTGTGCTCGATCATGAATTGCACGGCATTGACGGCGTCGAAACGCTGCGCCGTTTGCGGCAACAAGGCGGCGGACGCCTTACCTTGCCCGTGCTGCTGCTGCTGCCGTCAAATAATGAGAGCGTCCGCAGCGAAGCGCTCAAACTCGGCGCGCGCAGTGTGGTCACGACTCCTTACGATCCGGCGGATTTGCTGGAAAACGTGCGCGTCGCCGGAAGCGTCGAGTAAGAAATGATGTTTTATTGCCAGACGTGTGGTTCGAGTATTGTGCCCGGCGCGCGTTTCTGTTCCGGGTGCGGAAGCATCGCCGTCGATCCCGAAACGACGCGCATGGCTGCCGTCAACGTCGCCGCGCCACCTACCTCTGTGCGAGACCGAGACATCGTGCCATCCCAAACGCGCAACGCAGAATCGAACGAAGTCGAGCACGCCGTCTTTACCATAAGCCCGACGCGGCTCTTCGTTAAGACGGGCTACGCGATTGCAGCGGTCTGCTCGATTATGCTGATCGTGCTGCTTGCGCTCGTCAATGCTCCGCCACTAGCATCTGTGCTATTCGGGCTGGCGCTTCTGCTCGTTCCCGCTTTTTATCATTTTCGCCTCAACACGATTCGTTACACGTTGACTGATTCTAAAATTGAAATCAGCGAAGGACTCATCGCCAAGACGACGCGCAATATTCCTTTGCGCAACATTCAGGACGTGACCGTTTCCGCGAGCATCGCGCAACGCCTGCTCGGTGTCGGCAACATACTGATTGACAACGCGAGCGAAGCGGGCGGCAAAACGATCTTGCGCAACGTACGCAACCCGCGCCGCCACGCCGATCTGCTTTTGCGTGAACTACGCCGCTGGCGCTGATTGTTCGTGCGCGAAGTTCCACGCGCAACTGCGTCGGCTGCATGGAACATCTAACGTCTTTCGGTGTCTAAACAATCTTGCCCGTTCGATGATTCACGCGAGAGGTCTATTTTGCCAATCAAATATTTATCAAAGTCCTTTACTACCTTCTCTATTTTTCTGTCCTTACTTGTAACCGTAGTGGCGCAAGATACAGCATCTTCTAAAATCGGAAAGATGTTGCCCGCGCGCGTAGCGGATTTCCACTCCGTCTCAATCCGCCCGCTCGTTTCTCTCGCTAAAGAGAATCTACTCGCACTGGAAAATTTTAGAACCAAAGATTGGAACGAAAGCAAACCGGCTTTTATCGGCGCGGAAAGTGATTACCTTTCTGCGCGCGGCGAAAGGCTCACTGTTGAAATTGTTAAATTACAATCAGACGCTGATGCCTACGCGCTTCTCACTCAAGTAGCCCGAAAGAAGCAAGAGCCTATTACAAGAGGGGAACAGAATGTTATTGGTCTGGCTAATATTACTTCGCCGGGTCATGTTGCATTCTACAAAGGCTCGACATTTGTAAGAGTGACAAACGCGAGTGCGCGTACAGGTAGCGACGCGGCAACGATCAAACTTGCGCAGCTTTTCGCGGAAACATTGAATGGTGGCGAAGGCGAGATTCCCGTGCTCGTCAAACATCTTCCCGATTGGGAAACGGCGCAGGTACACGCTGCTTATGCCGTCAGCCTCGCTTCGCTAAAAAATATAATTGAAGGCCAGCCCTTGCTCGATGCTCTCAATTTTGTAGAGGGCACTGAAGCGGTGGTCGCGCCTTATGATTCGTCGCAACTCGCCATCGTTGAATATACGACGCCACAGATTGCAGCGGACAACGATGCGCGCGTTAAAGAATCAATCAACAAATTGCGCGGCGAAAATCAGCCTGTGCCTTCCGCTTACAGGCGCGTCGGCAACTATTCGGTTTTCGTCTTCCACGCACCGGACGCCCAAACAGCGGAGAATCTCATCAATCATGTTCACTATGAACAACTCGTGCAGTGGCTCGGCGATAATCCGCGCGCATTGCAACGCGCCCAGCATGAATATGCGGCGACTACCGCCGGAGTGATTTTAGCGGTGCTCAAAGCCTCCGGCCTCGCGCTCATCTTGTGCCTCGGCGCGGGCGTGACGTTCGGCAGCATCGTTTTTCTGCGCCGCCGCGCGCAGCAGTCAGCGAACGCCGCCTACACGGATGCAGGCGGACTTATGCGCCT
>JAABUK010007360.1_pt1 | contig 15929 bp, 11 predicted proteins | sample 5559141 | NCBI WGS metagenome assembly JAABUK01 (sample SAMN10711869, study PRJNA513367) | rock metagenome | isolation source: Antarctica rocks | place: Antarctica: Victoria Land, Pudding Butte nord | collected 2016-01-03
CACCCTCGGCATGCCGTTCGACATCCGATCGCCGAGGCCATGGGCTGCTAGGGGGGACAGCGATCCGGCCCCTTACGGGGCGGGCACGGACAAAGCGGAACTTCGCGCTACGGCGAGTCCTGGCCGAAAGGAGAAGGGCCGGTCTCGGTATGGAAATTTTGAAAAGCGGACGCGAAGCTTCATGGGATTAGTCTTCATCAGCGCGCGAAACCCGAGCGACTCTTGGTTGATCGAAGCAACGCCAAGTTATCTGCATTCAACGCGGCGTATCCGAGGAGCAATGCTCAGTTCTATGTGCGCGAGCACACAAGGAAGACGCCGGCGTAACCGGGTTAGAGCGAGCAGCACGGCGACATCGGGGCGCGTGCCGCTCCGTGCCGCTGGCTGGCTTTGTTGACCTCGGGCGGCAGGTCAATGGCAGGGTTGCGGTCGAAGAAGCCGGATGGCATTAGCTTGAAGCCGGTCGAAATGCAGGGCTGCACCGGAAAGTCTTCCGGCCGCGGGTTGTGATGCAGGCCGAAGACGTGCCAGAGCACGATCCGCTCGTTCTCGATTGGACGGTCCTTGGCGACGTATTCGGGCAAGCCTTCGGCGCCGGACGAACGGTTCATGTATTCGCCTGCCGGATAGCGTTCCTCCGGGTCGTAAGCCGTCACCCAGAGGTGGTTGTTCATGAACGCGCTGCGGAGACCCGACGGCGAGCCGGGCTTGAGGAACGGCGTGATCACGTTGGCGGGCGCCAGCTTGTAGCCGACCGGCCGGCCGAGCCCATTCAGCTTGCCGGGATTGATCACGCGCCAATAGCGCTGGGTGGCAAGATCGGCCTTGCGGCAGCCTTCCTGCTCAGTCTTGAGCGGCGTCTCGGCCACGAAGAAGGCATTGCCGAAGGGGTTTAGATCGTCCACCTCCATCTTGGTATTGCACTCGACCACCGCATTGCGATCTCCATCGAGGGCCGGCTCGAGGCGAGCGCAGAAGGCATGCTGGTGAATCTGGCCTTCCACGCCTGGCGAAACTTCGACGCCGTACTTCGACGGCTGGCCGGGCAGACACCCAACCGTGTTGATGATGCCGGTGGCCTTCATCTCGAATTCGATTTCGCCGTCCTGCTTGAAAGTCCAGTAGCAGGCGTATTCGTAGTTCCCCACGGTTGCGACGCAGGAGATCACGAGCTTGCGCCCGCGCCGCACCTCGGTGCGATCGGTGCGGAAATCCCAATGCTTCCAGAGCAGGCCGTCGTCCTCCTCGTGAATACAGATCGCATTCTCGATCGTTACTACCTCGCCCCGCATGGTGCTGAGGTGGGCGTCGAGGTAGGCAATGTGGCCGAGACAGTCGCAGCCGAGCTTCAAGGAATTCGCGAGCTTGCCGAGCCCGTATTCGCCGATGTCGAACACGTTCTTGCGGTGATGGGCGCTGTTCGGAGACCCATAGGGCACGACCATCTCGACCAGCGAAGCGCGGCGAAACAGCGAGCGCTCGTCAAAGCGGATGTCATGCAGCGTGATCGCCTCGCGGGCGTTGAAGCCAACAACGAGAGACCACTTGTCCCAAGCGATGGCGTGCCCGTCAAGCACGAAGCTCGGGCCCTCCGGTTGCACGATGTCGAGCGGCTTCAAGGCGGGGCGGAACGTCTCGAAGAACGCGCGGTCGTAGTTCACCTCCTGCATGGGTACCGGCATGATCCCGTAGTCGTCGACACGGATGACCTTCCCGGCCTTGAGGTCGACCACAGCGTTCAGCCCCTCGATCGGATGGGCGTAGAGATTGTCGCCAGGGCGCGTTCGCAGCCAGCAGAAGGTGTGCGCGACGTGAAGCCCCTCTTCGTCCGGCCGCCGCGTGCTCCCGGCCGACCACGGATCGACGCAGACAAGGCTCATGTCGGTGATGCCGCGCTTGGCGCAGGCCGCGATGAACCCCGGGTCCGTCTGCACGGCCTCCTCGATCATCATGAATTGCTCGAGCTGAATCATGGGCCGGGCACCGGCAACGAAGGTGCGGGTCGAGACGGCAAGGTTCGCCAGCGATAAGGTCAGCCTCCATACGCCGTCTTCTTCGTTGCGGAAGACGTTGGCCCGCACCTCGCGCGCTAAGGGGTTGAGGCTGAGCTTGTCTATCGACGGCTCGAACAGTTCGATGGTCTCGAACACCACGCCCGACGCGAACGCCGCGTCACGTCGAATGATGTCAGCCGCTGCACGGATCTCGGCCGCGGTCAGCGGTTCCAGCGGGTTAACCGCGGAGGAACTACCGGGCGGAGCGCTCCCGGCTGCGCAATTTTCGATCGCCTGATCCATGGGAAGATGCCGGTCTCGAGTGGACTATCTGGTCGTTCTGCAATGTTCGTTCCGCTGTCAAACTGAACGCGTGCTCAAGACGGCGTCGGAGGCGGTGAGCATCATTTCGGCGTGCTCGCGGGAGAAACAGAGAGGCGGCCGGATCTTGAGGACATTGCCGTAGGCGCCCGCCGCCCCGATCAGGATTGAGTGCTCGCGCAGGCCGTTGACCACGGACATTGCCAGTTCGGGCGCCGGCTCTTTCGAGGCTCGGTCACGAACAAGTTCAAGCCCGATGAACAGCCCCGCACCGCGGACGTCGCCGATCGCAGCGTGGCGGTTAGCGAGGGCCCGCAATCCTTCAAGCATATAGTCGCCTACATTGCGGGCGTTTTCCATCAGGGCCTCGTCTTCAATGACGTCGAGAACCGCCATCCCGGCTGCGGCGGCGACCGGGCTTCCCCCGAAAGTATTGAAATACTTCACATCGTTCATGAGGCTGGCAAGCAGATCCGGGCGGGTCGCGAGCCCGCCGACGGGAAAGCCGTTGCCCATCGGCTTCCCCATCGTCACGATGTCGGGCACGACCCCGTGCCGCGCGAAACCCCAGAGCGCCGCCCCCGTCCGGCCGAAGCCGGGCTGCACCTCGTCGGCAATGAACAGGCCGCCGCGCCGTCGGACCACTTCGACAGCTCCTGAAAGGAACTTCGGCGGGTCTGGGTAAACGCCATCGCTTGAGAAGATCGAGTCGGCGAGAAAGGCCGAGAACCGGATGCCGTCACGAGCCAGATCGTCGATCGCAGCCTCAACCGCGGCGGCGAACCGGCCTCCGAGGTCATGGTCCGGATTGCGGTAGGTCTCGGGCGCAGGGACCGTGCGCACATGGGATGCGAGCGGCGCCCCGGGGCGCGACGACGGCGAAACCGCAGTCACGGCCGTGGTGTTGCCGTGGTAAGCCGCGGCCGTGACGACGACGCCGGTCCCGCCAGTCGCGGCCTGTGCGATTCTGAGAGCAAGGTCGTTGGCTTCGCTCCCCGTACAGGTCAAGGCGAGCTGGCTGATGGGGTCTGGAAATGTCGCGAGAAGGCGTTCCGCATAGGCGTCGACGATGTCGTTCAGGTAGCGTGTATTGATGTTGAGCGTTGCCATCTGCCGGCTCGCCGCCTCAACGACGCGTGGATGACAGTGCCCGACCGAGGGTACGTTGTTGTATAGGTCGAGGTAGCGCCGTCCGGCGGCGTCGATCATCCACACCTGTTCGGCGCGAACCATACGGATCGGTTCTTGATAGAACAGGACGGCATTGGAGCCGAAGTTCCGCAGACGGCGGCCCACGGCCTGGAGGTCTTCGGGCGCCAGGGCGGTGTCCGCACGCCGATCGAACGCGTTCAGCGCCAGGATCTCTTTTTCGCTCTGTCGCGTCATGCCAGCTTTCCGACCGCCCCGGATCGACCCACACTGGTCCAAGCTGTGGAAGTCCACAACTGTTCGTGGAAGGCGGGCAAAGCAATCGGAGAAACCCAGACGATAGCCACCCCTCGAGACCGAGATGGAACGATCGCAGGCCCGCAACTAAGTCGCTGTGCTGACCGCACAACGGTTGAGCAGCTACTTGCCTATTAATGAGGATGTTTCCACACAGTTTCGTGTAGACAACCAACTGCGATCCTCCGAGTATCAGGTCGAGGCTGGTGTCCAGCCCGCCTTGGTGCCCGCCGACAATGCAGCCTGCGAATCACTCTTCTTTTGTATCGGGGGACGGCTCGGTTCCGCTCAAGCGAACGGATCGGGACCGTGTGTCCAAGGTAGCGCGCCATCAGCACATCGTCGCCCAGCTGACCGCTGCCCCGATGCTGCGCGCCTCCGAACTCGCCGACGTACTTGGCGTTTCGGGGGAGACGATCAGACGTGACCTGCTCGAGCTTCACGAACGCAAGCTGATCAACCGCACCTATGGCGGTGCGGCCCGCCCTTTCGCGCTGGAACCCACCGTGCGCGATCGCAAGACCGTGATGGTAGCCGAACGCAAGGCCATTGCGGCGGCCGTCGTTGCGCTGATCCGACCGGAGGAAGTGCTGATGATGGGCGGGGGTGCCACGACTTATCATGTGGCCCGCAGCCTCGCCGAACAGGCGCAGAACATCACGGTGATCACCCACGATTTCGCAATCGCAACGGCGCTCGGCGGCAATCCGAGCATCCGCGTCCTGTTCTGCCCAGGGCGTTTCCGGTTTTCCGAAGGGTACGTCTTCGGATCGCAGACAATTGCCAGCATCAACAGCTACGAGGCCAATCGGGCGATCGTGGGGGCGACCGGCATTGGGGCGCGAGGGTTGAACGACGCGGACGACGAAGCCGGCGCAATCTATGGCGCCATGGTAAAGCGGGCGAGCGAAGCCATCGTGGTGGCCGACTCCGCCAAATTCGAACAGCGCGCCTTGACCGTCTTCGCCCAGTGGCCCGAAATCGACCGGCTGGTCACGGATCGGCAGCCGAGCGGCGCACTTTCTTCGGCGCTCCGCGATGCCGGCACACTCGTGACCATCGCGGATCCAGCGCCCGCTTACCATCGCAAGGAGTGACCGCCATGCACAGTCCGGGAGTCCGAAGTCGTCTGGCCGTCGTCAGATCGGTTCAGATTGGTCGCCTTGCCATCGAGATCGTCGAGGCTGAGCAAACCCTGACGTGCAGCCGGGACCGGCTCGCGAGCGTCAACGACCCCGCCTATCTGCTCGTCATTCCGCTCGAGGCGCCGTTGCGCTTCACGCAAGGCGGACGGGCCGGCATTGTCGGTCCGGACGAGTATCTGCTGCTCAGCCAGAAGGCGTTCTACCAGCTTTCGTCAGAGCCGGGCCACATGTTACTCCTGCTGCGCTTACCCGCTGCGGACTTGCGCGGCCGGTTGGCCTCCGTGGACGATCACGTGAGTCGGCGGTTCGCGCCGAACGAGCACATGAGCCGTCTGCTCGTGGACCTGCTCCGCGGGGTAACGGACATCTTCAAGGAAGGTACGCCCCCCAATCCGGAAGCGCTCGCGACCGAGATCGTGAGCTTCGTCGTGCTCACACTCGGCGCGGAAGATCGCGGTGCGGTGATCGACGTCCGCAATGGCCGGTACCATCTACGCCGCCGGATCTTCGATTTCATCGACAACAACCTCGGTGACCAGGATCTGTCGCCCAAGAAGATCGCAGCGAGCAGCCACATCTCTTTGAGTTACCTCTACAGCCTGTTCAACGACGACGCGACCACGGTCGGCCAGTTCATCCAGAGCAAGCGCTTGCAACGCGCCTATGAGATCCTGGTGGCCGATGCACGGGGGCATCGGACAGTGTCCGAAATCGCCTATGAAGTCGGCTTTAAGAACGTGTCGCACTTTTCGCGCAGCTTCAGCCGGCGTTTCAGCATCGCGCCGCGCGACGTTCGCCATGTGTCCCAGCCGGCCGACGGGCAGCGGCGGGCCGGCGGCCCGCTCGTTTCTGAGGGTGTTGGAAACTCGCGGAGCCTCGGCGCTTGGCGTCGGGAAGAGCGGGCCGAACTCTGAGCTTTCTACTCCTCCTAGCGGACGGTCCGCGACCGTAGCGAAAGAACCTCGACCTGTCACACCATCCGCAACCAGCTGTCCCAGCGCGGATCACACATCACGTCGCGCGCGCGCATGTACTTCCACAAACCGTACTTTTGGTAGTCGAAGTCCCACTCCTTGAGCTTGCGATTCACCACCGCCCAGGACGCCCACTTGAGGTCGGCCAGCGCGCGATTGACGATCACGCGGGCCACCATGGCCTGGCGCTTCTCTCCGAGATACTGCTCGATAAGGCTCTCGGTGAGTTGCTCGTCGTAGAACATTTCGGCGAACAGCACGCCGAGTTCGTAACTGCGCTCGTTGTTCGAGGCGAACTCGTAATCGATGAGTCGCATCGGCTTCGGCGACGCGGGATCGGGGCTGATCAGGAAATTACCCGGCATCGGATCGTTGAAACAGGGCACGAGGTCGAGACCGGAGGCCGTGAAGGCCTGCTTGGCTTGCGCGTAGCGGTGCTCGAGCCAGGGCATGTCGACCGGGAAGGCCGACCCGAGCTCGCGACCTTGCGCGATGTGCTCCTCGATCATGTCGAAGATGGTCTTGGTTTCCGCGAGCGGGGCGCCGCCGTGCAGCTTGCGATAAAGCGACAGCACATCGGACTGGATGGCCGGATCGCCGAAATCGGCGTTGGTGCAGGCGCGATAGCCTTCGAGGAACTCGCTGACCTCCAAGCCGTCTGAAGCGTCGAAGAAGATCACTTCGGGGCCCACGCCCATGGCGTGCGCGTTGCGGGCCGCCTCGTTCGCGGTGATGCGGTTGATGAACATCTCCGAGCCTTCGCCCGGCACCTTCACGAAATACTTGCGTCCATCGCCCTCGACTTCGACGACCCAGTTCTGGTTCATGATGCCGCCGACGAGTGACCCGTAGATGATGGTCCGCCCCTGCCAGTCCGGCACACGCCGCACGGCACTCTCGAGGTTGCGCTCGTGAAGCGTCGTCCCTTCGCCGAGTCTGCGTTTGACGCTCACGCCATCCTCCGCAGCAGCTCACCGAACCGGGGCGCGCGCACCGCCGTGCGGCAGCGCAGGAACCGCCAGCTCGCGAATTTGTAGAACTCGTGCGTCTTCCGCGGCGACTTGGCGGACACGACGGCACCGATCAATCCCCAGCGCAAATCGTCCGCCGTGCCGTAGATACAGGCCCGGTTGAAAGCCTTTTCGTCGAGATCCGGATAGTTCCGCTCGAAGGCGTCGCGTGCCTCGGGCTCTTGCTCGAAGGCTTCGGCCAGGAAGCTGCCGACATCCTCGAGCGGGTCGGCGGTCGTGGCCCGATCCCAGTCGAGCAGCCGAACCTCGCCCGCTTCGCTGATCATTATGTTCGACACGTTGCCGTCGCCGTGGATCGGCGTAGGGTCGACAACGATCCCCTTCAGTCCCTCGCTGGCGAAGCGCAGTTCGGCTAGTAGCCAGTCGATGTCGGTCGGAAGCTGCGCCGCAATGGCCTTGGCCTTCGCATAAAACCGCTCGATCTCTTCGAACACGCCTGCCGTCTTCGGCAAAGGGCCGCTGCCCTGGAACGTTCTGCGGGCCGCGATCACGGCGTCGACGATCGCGGGGTCGAGCATGCGCTCGAGGCCACCGACGCGCCATCCGCGGTCCAGATCCTCCATGACGAGGATACCCTGGGCAGCATCGGCGGCGAACACCTTGGGGCCGATGCTCAGGTTCGACGCCCGCTGCGCTGCCTCGAAGGTCGTCGGCACGTCGATGTAGAAGGCGGCGTCCGGGTCCATGACCTTGACCAGCAGGCTTTGGTCACCCGCGGCGTCCTTGGCCCGCCATGGCGTGCCGTCCACGCCGCGCCAGCTCGGCGAAGCCAGGATCGCGATGGCCGGTTCTGCCACCACGGTGCGCCCGCTCCAGCCCGGAAGCGCGCCAACGCTCGCCAGGACCTGCCCGCGCTCCTCTTCGAATCTGCTCATTCGGCCACGGCTCTCACGTCGTTGCCATGAGTGTCGCGGCGATCGTAGCAAAGAGGGATGCCTCCGGTTCCACCAAATCGTGCTTGGCAGATCGTTAATCTGCACGGCCGTGCACAGCGTCCGATAGACGATGGGCGAGAACGGGAGCGGTGCGGCGAATGGCGATGGGGGAACTGGTCGGGCGGAGCCTCGGCGAACTGGTCGGCGGCTTCGCTAAGGGCACGCTGTCACCGGTCGAGGTCATGCATGCGACTCTCGAACACAGCGAGGCCGTGAACCCGGCCATCAACGCCCTGTTCTGCTTCCGCCCCGAACAGGCGCTCGAAGGCGCCCGTGCCTCCGAGGCGCGATGGAGGGCTGGTGCGCCGATAGGCCTGCTCGACGGCGTGCCCATGACCGTGAAGGACAGCGTCGCGATGGTCGGCTGGCCCTACAGCCACGGCATCAAGGCCAATGCCGGGCTGTCGCCATCGACCTACGATTCGCCGCCCGCCCTCGCGCTGAAGGAGACCGGCGCACCGGTTTTCGCCAAGACGACGATGCCCGATTGCGGACTGATGGCCTCCGGCCTGAGTTCGCTTTACGGCGTGACGCGAAACCCGTGGGGTCTCGCGTGGAACACCGGCGGGTCTTCGGCCGGCGCCGGGGCATCGATCGCGGCGGGGGCTGGCTTCGTGACGATCGGCACGGACATCGCGGGATCGGTGCGGCTGCCCGCGGCCCACTGCGGCCTCGCCTCGCTCAAGCCGACGCACGGCCGGGTGCCGCACCTGCCGGCCGACTTCATGCGCATGGCCGGGCCGATGGGACGGCGGGTCGAGGATATCGCGCGGCTGCTGACGGTTCTCACCCGAGCGGACGAGCGCGACACCTGGGCGTTCCCCAACGACGGCACGCAATATCACGAGCGGCTCGGCCGCGACGTCAAAGGGCTGAGGATCGGCCTCCTGCTCGATATGGGTTTCGGCCCAAAGCCGGAGCCCGCGGTGCGCGAGGCCGTCGAGTCGGCGAGCCGACTGCTTGCAGGAGCAGGCGCGATCGTCGAGCCCTTCAATTCGCCGCTCGACTGGAACTGCTACGCCCCGCTCGACCTGTTCTTCCAGGTGCGGGGTTACGTCGAGGTCAGCAACCTGCCGTCGCACGGCGAGGATGGGCTGAACACCTACGTGCGGGCGTGGGCCGCGGGAGGAGCACGGCATTCGGGGGCCGATGTGTACCGCGCGCTCGCCCAGATCGCCCGGATGAAGGCGGCGCTGCTCGGCGCCTTCGAGGGCTTCGATTATGTTCTCGCGCCCACCCTGCCGGTGGTGAACTTCCCGGCCGAGGAGCCGGGCCCCGACCGCGCCATGCCGCTGGCCCACACGGTGTTCACGGCGCTGTTCAACCAGACCGGCCAGCCTGCCGCGACGGTCTGCACGGCCTTCGATGCGCGCCATCTGCCGATCGGCATCCAGGTCATAGGGCACCGTTGCTACGACCTCGGCGTGCTCCAGATCGCCAAGGCGCTCGAGGACCTACGCGAGGTGACGATGGACTGGCCGTTGACGCCGCGGCCGTGACGCCCCCCAGCCCGAGACTCGACGGAGAGACCGTGTCACGCCCTTGCCCCCCAGGCTTTCTGCCCCGCTTCGAAGCATTTTCGGCAATCGGCTCGACCGGCGACGGCGGGGTGGACCGGGTCGAGGCCAGCGAGGCCAACGGCGCAGCCCGCCGCCAACTGGTGGCCTGGATTCGCGAACTTGGATTTCACGCGAGGATCGACGGCATCGGCAACATATTCGGCCTTCTCGAACTCGCGGGCTCGGATGCACCCTGGATCCTCACCGGATCGCACATCGACAGCCAGCCGCTCGGCGGCCGCTTCGACGGCGCCTACGGCGTGATTGGCGCGCTCGAGGCAGCGGCCGCCGTCCGGGAGCAGCTCGCATCTTCCGGCCAGCCGGCAGCGGCCAACCTCGCGATCGTCGCCTGGACCGGCGAGGAAGGTGCCCGCTTCAAGACCTTTCTCGGCTCGCGCGCCTACACGGGCGTGCATTCAATCGCGGACGCGCTTGCTGGCGCGGATGTGCGTGGCATCACGGCCGGCGCTGCCCTTGGGGCGATCGGCTTCCGGGGCACAGACCAGCCCGCGCCGCGTCCGGCCGCCTATGTCGAACTGCACGTGGAATGTGGTTCGCAGTTGGAAAGCCAGGGACTCCGGCTCGGTCTTTTCAACCGATGGTGGGGCGCTCACAAACTCGATGTCGAGTTCCTGGGCGAGACGGCCCACACGGGACCGACGCCGATGGCCAAGCGGCGCGATGCGCTTTACGCCGCCGCCCAGGTGGTCACGGGCATCCGCCACCTCGCCGATGCCGCGCCGGCCGGCGATCTCCATACGTCCGTCGGCAAGCTTGTCGTGACCCCTAATTCGCCCAACGTCGTGCCGAGTTCGGCCATCGCCAACGTGGAGCTTCGGTCGGTTAAGCCGGACGTGCTGGCCGCGAGCCGTGACCACCTCATGGAGCTGGTCGCCTTCGCGGCCGCCACCGCCCGCGTTGAGTTCCGGTTCGTGCGCGACGATCTACGGCTGCCGGGCGCGTTCAACGCCTCCCTTCGCGCCCTGGCCCGCCAGGAGGCCCAGGCGCTCGGCTTCGAGCCGGCCGACGTCGACACCCTGCCCGGGCATGACGCGATCACACTGGCGGAAATCTGCCCGAGCCTGATGCTGACAGTACCAAGCCGCGACGGGCTGTGTCACCATCCGGACGAGTGGACCGCGCCGGAGGATCTGGAATTGGGGGTCGGGTGGCTCAAGGCGGTGCTGGCGAGACTCGTTGTTGAGGGATTGACTGGCTGACACGGTGTCCCTTGCGGGCAGTGCCCTCGACGGCTGAGAGCCATCTCATCCCTCACGAACCTGCGCAGATTGAGATCTGTCCGCTCGTCATTGCGAGGAGCGGAGCGACCAAGCAACCCAGATGCTCCAACGGCTGGGTTGATTCGCTGCGATCGCAGGGACGACAAAACGCGCCGGGACAGGTTTGAAACAAGGTAGCCTGTCATTCGCGACTCAAGCCGCCACGCGCGCTTGCCCTTGGTCCAGAAGGTGGCACGCGGCCAGTCGCCCCGGCTTGTGTTCGAGCAACAGCGGCGCTTCCACACGGCATCGTGCGAAGGCGTTGGGGCAGCGCGACGCGAAGCTGCAACCGGGTGGGATGTCGATCGGGCTTGGAGGCTCGCCCTCAAGAAGATAATACTTGGCTTCGAACGGCTTCTCTTCAAGAGTCGGGGCTGCAGACAGCAACGCCTTCGTATAGGGGTGCTGCGGGTCGAAGAATAGGTCGCGATTGTCGGCGATCTCGACCATCTCGCCGAGATACATCACGGCGATGCGGGTGCAGACTTTCCGCACCATCGCGAGGTCGTGCGAGATGAACACGTAGGTGAGGTCGTTCTTTTCCTGGAGGCGCGAGAACAATTCGATGAGCTTGGCCTGCTCGCGCTGGTCGAGAGCCGACAGAGTCTCATCGAGGATCAGCAGCTTCGGGTTCAGGATCAGGGCACGGGCAATCGAGATCCGCTGGCGGTCGCCGGTCGAAAGCGCATTGGGCAGGCTGTCATATAGGTCGGCCGGCAGGCCGACCTCGGCCATGGCCGTAAGCACCCGAGCTCGTATCTGTTTCCCGGGTACCTCGCCTCGGATACGCAGGCTTTCCTCGATCATGCGCCCGACCGTGGTGCGCGGCGGCAGCGCATTGTAGGGGTCCTGCAACAACAGCTGGAATTCGTTGCGCTTGGCGATCAGCTGGCGCGCCGAGAGCTGGCCGAGTGACGTGCCGCTCAGAACGATGCTGCCCTGGTCGGGCAGTTCCAGCCAGGCGAGCAGGCGCGTCAGCGTGGACTTGCCGCAGCCAGACTCGCCGACGATGCCGAAATTCTCCCGCGGCATGATGTCGAGAGTCACGCCGCGCACGGCCTGGATGTTCGAATAGGCATTGAAGGTCCCGCGCTTGCGAACCTTGTAGGTGCGGTGCACGTTTTCGATGTGCATCAGCGGCGCTTCGTTCTCGGCCTTCCGCCGGGCCAGCGGACCTTCGGCGCTCGACCAGATCCGCGGCACGCTGGCGATGGCCTTGCGAGTGTATTCGGTCTGCGGCGCCTTGAGGAGATCGGCGAAAGCTTGCTGCTCGATCAGACGGCCGCGGTGCATCACGGCCGTGCGATTGCCGAACTGGCCGAGCGTCGGCAGCGACGACGATAGGTAGATGGTGGCCATCTTCAGGCGAAGGCAGAGGTCGTGCAGCAGCGCCACGATCTGCGCCGCAATGGTGACGTCGAGCGGCTGGGTGACATTATCGGCGATGAGCACCGCGGGTTCGGCGCAAATGGCATCCACGATCATGGCTCGCTGCATCATGCCGCCGGAGAACTTTGACGGATAATCCCAGTAGCGCTCCTTGGGTGAGGGAATTCGAACCTCGCCGAGCAGCTGCATCACCCGGTCCCGACATTCTCTCGAGTTCCATTCGGGGCGGACGCTGTGGAGTTTCTCCGCGATCTGGCCTCCGACCGACACGGTGGGATCGAGCGACGACTGCGGCTTCGAGCCGATATAGGCGATGTCGCGACCGGTTACGAAGGTGCCGGCCCGGCTCTTCTTCAAGATGTCGCCGCCCGCGAAATCGACGGTCCCGCCGCGGTAGGCCAGCGTTTCCGGCAACCAATTGGCAAGCGCGCGGCTCAGCATCGTCTTGCCGGCGCCGCTCTCGCCGTAGATGCCGAAGATCTCGGACGAATGGAGCTGAAAACTGACACCGTCGAGGATGGGCGGCGAAGCGGGCGTGAGCGGGCCGACCTTCAGATCCGTCACATCGAGGATGAGCGTTCGATCCACTCAAAAGCCCCCGTAGATCCGGTTGCGGGCTTTCTCGAGCGCCGATCCCATGAGATTGATCGAGGTCAGCGCCACCGCGAGGAATACGCCCGGGCTGGTGGCGATCCACCAGGCGTTGATCAGGTACTTCCGCGAGTCCGCAATGATGCTGCCGAAGCTGGGCGTCGGCGGTTGAATGCCGAGGCCGAGGAACCCGAGGATTGACTCGAAAATCATCATGCGGGCCACATCCAGCACTGCCACGAAGGCGATGGGCGGCAGGATATTCGGGGCGGCGAAGAGCAGGAGGATGCGCCAGTCTCCGGCGCCAAGGACCCGTAGGCCGCGGACGTATTCCTTGCCCCGTTCGGTCACGGCCGCGCTGCGGGCGACACGCGCATAAAGCGGCCAGCCGGAGAGTGCCAGCACGATGATGATGGTCGGCACGCTCGGGCGCGTCACGCCGAGGATGGTGATGGCGAGGATGATCATGGGGATCGAGAGCTGTGCGTCGGTGACGCGCATGATCACGAGATCCCACCATTTGCCCTTGAAGCCGGCGAACAAGCCGAGGCCGCACCCGATGATGAAGATCAACACCACCGTGATGACGCCGATCATCAGCGAATATTGCAGGCCTATGAGGCAGCGCATGAGCATGTCGCGGCCAAGTTGATCCGTGCCTAGAGGGTGGATCCAGCTCCATTTCTCGCCCAAAAACAGCGGCGGCATGAATTTATCGTGCACCGTCATCTTGGTGGCGCTGATAGGCGAGACCTCCGGAACGATCAGTGAGGCGAGCAGCAGGACGAGGAAAACGAAAAAGCCGGTCTTGAAGCTCGTCATGCTCCAGGCAGCAGTCAGGATGCGGCGGTTGACCGAACGCGCGCGCTTCGGGTCGGCGACCGGTTCGGCCGCGACGATCGTGCTGGCGCTCATGCTCACAGCTCCACCCGCGGATCGATCATATAGGCCACGAGGTCGACGATGATGTTGATGAACACGAACACCGCGCTCGTCGTGATGGCGATGCCCTGGATGGTGGGGAAATCGCGGCCGACAACCGACACCACCGTGAGGTTTCCAAGCCCCGGATAATCGAAGATGTACTCGATCACCAGCACTCCGCCGATCAGCGTCGAGAGCTGAATACCGAGCAAATTGACGAGCGGCACCGCCGCGTTGCGGAGCGCGTGCGAGTAGACGATGCGCCGCCGCGACAAACCGCGCACCCGCGCCTCGTCGATGAAGCCCGCCTGCATCACCTCGCCGAGCGAGGTCGTGAGGGTGCGGACCAGAAACGGCGTGATTTCCACGGCCAGCACGAAGGCTGGCAAGAGGACGTAGGAGAAACCCTGGTAGCCAAGCGCCGGCAACAGGTTCAGCTTCACCGACAAGAACAGGATCAGGATGATCGCGAGCCAGAAATTCGGGATAGATACGAAGAGCGATTGAACCCCGAACGCGACGGCATTCTGCCATCCGTGCTGGTGCAGCCCGCCCGCGACGCCGATCGGGAACGACATCAGGAAAGCGAGCACGAGCGCGACGCCGCCCAACTGCAGAGTGAACGGAAGCCGCTCGACGATGAGGTCGGTAACCGGCGCCATGTCGGACTTGGTGGGATCGACGTATTGCCCGCCGGCCGCCACCATGCCGCTCTTGGGCCTGAGATAGGACTGTCCGAGGTCGCCATGGAGCAGGCCGCCCATGTAGCGGGCGTATTGCACGATGATCGGGTCCCGCAGCCCCATCTTGGTCGCGAGATGCGTGCGCAGGACGAGGTCGGGCTCGGGCGAGCCCGTGCACCAGCCGCAGTCGATCATGTTGCCTTCGCCCCCGCCCGGCTTGTCGTAGAGCAGGTTGCCCCAGGCCGCGACTTCAAGCGTCTGCAGATTCACCTTGAACCCCTGCTCCTGCAGCATGCCCGTGATCAGCTCGGCATATTCCTTGGTCTTCGGGTAAAAGCCGACCGAGGAATAGTAGGTCAGCTCCGGCAGGCCTTCTCCTTTGGGGAATCCGGCCTCGGCCAGCAGCGCCTGCGCCTTGACGGCATCGAACTCGGGATAGTTCGGCACTTCGGTGTAGCCGAACTTCACCGGCGAGATATGCGCCTTTGAATAGGTGCCCGACACGCCGAGGATTTCGAGCACCTGCTTGCGGTCAATCGAATGGCAGGCCGCGAGGCGGATGCGCGGATCGTCGAATGGCTTCTTCGAGCAGCGGAAGAAGAGATATTTGTTCTCGACCGACACGGCCTTGTGAATCGCGAAGCGGGCGTCCTTGGCGATCGTATCGACCTGCTCGGCCTCAAGCCGCTCGATGATATCGGCCTCGCCATTGAGGAGAGAGAGCGTGCGGGTCGTCGTGTCGCCGACAAAGTGATACTCGACCCCCGGCACCTTCGGGGAGCCCATGAAGAAGTCAGGGTTGGCGGCGAGAACGGTCGTGTCGCCCTTCTGCTCAATGTATTTGAACGGCCCGGTACCGTTCATCCGTGCCGAGAGTTGCGCCTTATTGGCCACGTCCTTGGCCGACATGATCGGGAGGAACGACGACAAATAATAATAGAGAGCCGCCGGGTAGCCGGCCTCCTTGGTATTGATGTGGCAGGTGTGGTCGTCGATCACGTCGATCTTGACCAGCCCTGGATACCACTGTGCCGGCCGGTCAGGCTGTGAGCCGTATTCGTATGTGGCCTTCACATCCGCGGCCGTGAGGGGTGTGCCGTCGTGGAACTTGATTCCCTTGCGGAGCTTCACCTCCATCGTATTGAAGTCGATCGGCGTCAATGATTCTGCCAGTTCGAATACGAGTTCGTCGGGCTTTTCCGGGCGCATCGGAGCGCGGGTGAGATAGCCGAACACGAATCCCTCGACAATGAGCTGGCCGAGGTTGGTGTGGGTCGTCGGGTCCCAGTTGCCCGTGAGGGCCTCGGCGCCGAGGAAGCGAACCGCGCGGTTGTCAGCCGCCAAGGCCGAGGTGAAGAGGAAATCCGGGTTGACGCGGCCGAACCCGAATGCGCCCGCGCCGACCAGCGCGGATTTCATGAGATCCCTGCGACTGAACATTTCGCTTATCCTCGGCTCTGGTTTCCCCGGCTGCCCCGTCGCGGGCGGTTCTCCGGCAAAAGACGGCTTGAAGCCCTGACTTCGCAGGAAGCCTAGCAGGCTGTTGAAAAAGGGCTGGGTGATTTGGCTGTCTTATGATTCACTGATCTGCGGTTCAGGGGAGCATGCTCGGTGCGCGGACAGGACAGTCGGAGCGGGTCGTTGTTTTCCTACGTGG
>JAABUK010007363.1_pt1 | contig 15926 bp, 7 predicted proteins | sample 5559141 | NCBI WGS metagenome assembly JAABUK01 (sample SAMN10711869, study PRJNA513367) | rock metagenome | isolation source: Antarctica rocks | place: Antarctica: Victoria Land, Pudding Butte nord | collected 2016-01-03
CTGCGGGTCCCCGGTCAGGGACTGGGGCTCCAGCCGCGTGAAGGAGGGTGGACTGAACAGGGCGAGGTGTGGCGCGACGGCCAGCAGCCGCTGGGCGAACACCGGGTTCACGACAGGCATCCGGGTCTCCTCCGGTCGATCCGCCGCGTCGTCATCAGTTGCCCCGCACGAACAGCGGCGTCGCGAGGGCGGAAGCGGCGTCCCGGAACAGCCGCGAGTCAAGGGTCGGCTCGCCCTGGAGCGACCAGTCCCGCACGTAAGCCGCCGGCAGCACTCGGCCTGCCCAAGGAAGCGTCTCGAGCGTCACGCCACGCAGCCGCACCAGGTCGATCGTGTCGTGCAGCACGGCAACCAGCCGGTCGTCGTCCCAGCGCTGTCGATCGGGGCTGAGTGCGAGCAGGATCGCCTGCGGCGCTTCGTTGTTCGGGGCGTTGGCGTTGACCGCGATTCCTGTGGTGGTCACCGGTTCCGGTACGGCGGGCGCGTCACCTCCCGCGGCGCTCGAGAGCACCCTACGTCGTGGCAGCGTGTCGACCCAGGTGTCGACGACGAAGCCGGACAACTGCGCGTGCGCCAGGCTCGCGCTCCCCTCGGGAGCGTCGATGACCACGTCGGCAACGGGGACCTGCGGGACCTGCTTCGGGGTCAACGTCGCACCGACCCACGCCGACGTCGCTCCGGCCGGCGTCTGGGCCACGCGCAGATTCACCGGCCGGCCCAGGGCTTCCCGGTATCGCACGGTGGTGGTCCAGCGCGCCACCGCGGGACGGACCGCCGCCACACGCAAGAGCCAGGGACGCAAGCGCGTGGCCACCTGCACCGGGCTCAGAACGGGCGCGGCGAGAGCGGCCGAGAAGACGTCGTGGGTTGTGCCGGCCGGCGTGCCCTTCGCCAGCACCGGCAGGAGCAGGAAGCCATTGCCCAGCAGATCGGCCGCAGCTGCCCTCAAGGCCCCCGTTGCGGTCGCGACGTCACCCGTTGCCTGAGCCTGCGTCGCCGTGGTGATCGCCGCCTCCGCCGACGCCAGCCGTGCCTTGGCCGTCGCGAGACTCGCCCGTGCCGCGGTGAGGACTGCGGCGTCCCCAGCGTGTGAATCGCCTTGGTTGTCGGCCGGCGGTTCCAGCCACCCGGGACCGACGCCGTAGTCGGCGAGGCGCTCGAGCCTGGTGCGCAAGGACGCCACGGTCGCGGGAGCGGGCGCAACGGCGTCGTCGACAGCCGGCAGCAGGGCCGCGAGCGTGTCGTGCGCCTTCTGCAGACCCTCCTGCGCCCGGTGGACCCGGTCGCGCAGGGCCACGAGTTCGGTTGCGCGCCCTGACGACCCGCTGCCGTCAGGACGTCCGAGGTCGCCGGCGTCGACGGGCCGGGCGGAGGCGAGTACACCAGCGAGTACGCGGCTGAGCTCCCATATCTCACCGATCGCCAGCCGCGGATCGCTCCGGGCCCAGCCGGCGGGCCGCCGCGCGAGCAGCGGCCCGCCGGCGGCGCGGCGCAGGGTCGCGGTCAGCGGCGTGTCGGCGTCCAGGCCCGGGGCGCCCACTCCACCCGAGGCGGAGCCCAAAACGAGGTCGAGCGCACAGATCTTTGCGGCGTCGAGGGTCACCACCGTGCCGTTCGGGCGCTCGCGGAGGACGATCAGCGGCGCGGGACCGAGCTGGGCCTGTAGCCACCGCTCCAGACGGGGTTCGGCCGACGCGCGCGGGCGCGTCGGTGAATATCCCGCCAGGGCAGTGCCCGGACCCAGCAGCACCAGCAGCCGGTGCGTCACGGCGACGCCCGAGCGATCGCTGCGCAGCAGGCGGAGCTCCGGCGGCACAGCCTCCCCGGCCGCAGCCGCGTCAGTCACTGCTGCGGCGCGCGCTGGTGCTCCCTCGACGAGGGCATGCACCGATTCGGCGAGGAGCAGGTCCGCCGCGGCATCGCGCAGATCGGCGATCAGCAGGTGAGCGCCGCCGATTGCGGTGCGCTCCCCCGGCGTCATCGGCTCCCATGCATTGGGATCGAGGTAGGTGTCACCGGCGCTCGGGCGCCACGCGTTCGCCTTGGCAAGCAGGGCCGCCGGGTCGAGCTGCACTAGCTGCGCCCCGTCGACGACCTCGCCCGCAGCCACCGACTCCGACGGCGCCCCGGCGTCGGTGAGCTTGCCGGTGCGAATCGGCGCGAGCGCCCGGATCGGGTAAACCCACCGCTCCGCGCCGTGGGTGAGCAGGTGCCGTTCGAACCGGTAGCCGAGCAACGCCCCGATCGACTGCCCCCGGCCTGCTCCCTCGAGGAGCCCGCGCGCCGAGCGGACCCGAGTGCTGCTGAGGTCGAGGTCGAAGGCGGCCGACCCGCGACGCATCGCCGACAACCGACCGTTGCGCAATACCGCTGCAGTGGACGCCGAGGTCAAGCCCGGCGCATGCACGAATCCGCCGGGAAGGTCCGCCGGGTCAGGAAGCACGGTCCCGACCGGAACGTCCGGCGGCGGGGCGATGACCAGATTCTCCGCCCAGCCGTAGGCGCCCAGCAGCGTGCCCGTCGGCCGGCTTCGGCGCAGCTCTCGCAGCCGCCGCGTGGCGAGCGCCGTCAGCCAGGCATCGAGCCGGTGCGAGGTGGTGTCGAGCGTCCCGGTGAGCAACATTGCCCGTTGGGAGCTGGTCAGACGCGGGTCACTGAGCACCTCGAGACCAGCCCGGAAATCGTGCTCCCGGCTACGCAGCGCGAAGACGGCGCCGAGGACCTGGAGCTGCGCCACCAGCCGTGCCCGCGAGTCGGCCAGGATCGGCACCGCGGCGGCAGCCGCCGGTCGTAGAGCCGCGACCGGGAAGCGGGCGGCGTGCAGGTCGGCGTCGAAGGGCCCGACCGCGCGTGCCACCAGGGCAGCGAGCTTGCCGGTCTCGCCCGGGTCGTCGGACTGCTCGACGACGCGGACGAGTGCGGGGCGCAGGTCCTCCCAGGGCAGGTCGAGTTCATGGACGGCCTCCTGGGGCAGGAGCTCGAGCGCCTGCTCAGGGTTGTCCACCAACCGTTGCCGGTGCCCGTCGAGTTCCGCCGCTGAGAGGGTGGCCAGGGCCTGCAGCACGCTCGTCGGGGTGTCCGTCGGAGCACCCGCTGCGAGGCGGCCCAGCACGTCGGGGTCGTCGTCGGACGTCAGCGGCAGTCCGAGCACGCGGGTATGGGAGCTGAGCAACCCGCCGGGGTCGAGGCGCGAGGGCTCGACGTCGATCAGCCGGGTCACGATCTCGTCGGCGAGGGTCTGACCGCTGGTCTGCGAGCCCGCTATCGCCGCGGCGACGCTCGCGATGCCCGGGTCGCGGCTGACCACCGATCGCACGCGCAGGCCGTTGCTCGTCGGCAGGGTGCCCAGTATGCGCGGCAGGGCCGTCTCGAGGTCTGCGTCGGCAACCGTGGGCAGCGCGCCGGCCGCGCCCCGCCACAGCGGGCGAATCCGTTCCAGGAAAGGCACCAGGCTGCTCTCGGCGAAGCTGCCGTCGCCGGAATACGTCGCCGACGTGCTCGTGACGGGGAGGACGCCATACGGCTGCTTGCCGAGGCGCAGCAGCGGCAGCGGCCCGAGTCCCCGTACCGTGCTGGTGGCGTGGCGGCGCAGGGCCTCGCGCGCCTCGAAGGACAGGACCGGGTCGACGCCGGCGGCGGTCACCCCGAGCCGGTGCGCCAGGTACGCCTCCCAGGTGGCCGGCCACAGCACCGCTGCCATGGCACCGGCGGGGGCCTCCCAGCCCTCGTCTGCCCCAGGCAGCCCATGCAGGGTGCCCGCAGGTAGGCCGAGCGCACGCTCGAGTTCCGCTCCGGCGCCGGACCCGTTCGCGGCCGTCCCGGCCGGCGGCGGAAGCGGCGGCACGGTGCTGTCGTGCGCGGACGGTGCGGCCTCGGTGTTGTTGGTGGCCACTCCTGCCGACAGCACCGCCGCACGCCCCGCACGCCGGTGCGAGGCCACGAGGTCGGCCAGCCGGGATGCGGCCGTCTCCGGGTCAAGGGTCGTCCGCACGCCATAGGCGAGAAGGCGCCCCACCGTCACCCCCGGCTGCTCGAGCACCACATCGATACCGAGTCCCACGCCCTGGGCAGCCTCGTAGTCGACCAGCCACCGGCTCTCACCGGCGAGCAGCCCGGCGACGCCGGGGTCGATCGCCTCTCCCTCGAAAATTCCGGCGGGCAGCTCCTCTGGGACGGGTCGCCCCGTGGCCCGGCTGACTGTGCGGCCTGGACCGTTGCCCTGCTCGGCCAGGATCACGAAGCGATCGGGCAGGGAGCGGATGACCGTCCGGCGGATCCGGCGAGGGCCGGTGGCAGCGAATGCCGGCGCTGGGTCACCGGGGACGCCGGGGACAGGCTTCGCGTCGAGGTTCGACGGCAGTAGCGCGGACGCGACGAGCGGCGCCCGATGCTTTCCGGTGGTGGCGATGAGCACGGTCCAGGCCACGTCCGTCGCAGCTTTGTCGCCGACGGCGTCCGCGGTCCAGCGGTCGGTCCAGTAGGTGCGGCCCGCGTCCGCCTCGGCATCGGAGACTCCCGTGTCGGCGTTCTCCACTGCCAGTTCGTCGGGGTAGATGCGCACCCGCAGTACGGCGCCGCCAGGCCGCGATCGCGCCTCGAGACGCACCGGCAGCAAAGGTCAACGGCACGTCTGCCTCGACGTCGAGCTCGGAAGTCCCTAGCGAGGCCGTGATGCTGTCGAGCATGCTGCCGGCCAGGCCGCGGGACTGCGTGACGAGCTGGTCCGCGCGTGCGGCCGCGGCGTCCGATTTCGTCCGTAGCGCGGCGGCGAGCTTCGTATCGGCCTTGGCCGCGGCGTCGGCCGCCTGCCGGGACAGCGCCTCCCGCTCCTGCTGCGCATGAGCGATGTCGGTCTCCAGCGCTCCTCGCTGAGCGGCGGCGACGGCGACGTCGGCCCGGATGCCATCCCAGCGGTCAGCCATCGAGCGCCCCGAAACGGTCGAGCAAGTTGTGTCCCAAATATGCTGCGCGAGAGGGCAGTTGGAAAACAAGGTGGGCGAATTCCGCGGCGTCACGGTGCACCAGCTCGGCCGCGAGGTGGCTCTCGATCCAGCTACCGGGGGTCAGGAAGCGGCCCCCGTCGAGGGTGGCGTCGGCCCACGACAGGTCGTTGCGCTGGCGCGGACCGGCTGGCACGTCGTCCCGCGGCAGGTCAAGGCCGAAGCGTGGTTCGGTCGGGTTCTCCGACAGGGTGAACCAGACGTCGGGGGCGCCGGCCGCGACCCTTGCCGCGGTGACGTCGAAGCCTACGAGGAGCACGTCCGGGGCCAGCGGCACCTGGAAGAGGGTTCGCAGGGTGAGTTTGTTGAAGCTGGGGACGCCGTTGGCGTCCTTGTCGAACTCGGTCATGGCGTGCGCCACCAGCCCCGGGAACCGGCGGACGAGGTCGCCGCGCACGAACAGCACGATCTTGCCGTCGAGCGCGGCGTCGACGTGGGAGCCCAGCGCGCCGTCGGAGAAGCGATGCACTTCCGTGGCCAGGTCGTCGACGCGGCGCCAGAACGAGGAGAAGTAGGTCCCGCGACGGTCGGTCGGGTAGCCCCGCCACAGCAGCTCGTTGGCCATCTCGGTATTGAGGCCGACCAGGAACGACTCGACGAACGTGTTGTTGGTCTGCAGCAGCGTGACGGCCTGGTGTGGCTCGATCTTGGCGATGCCCGGCATCAACCACTCCGGGTCGTACGCATACAGGCGCAGGGCCATGGGGATCCGGAAGTGCGGCGCCGCCATGATCGGCTCCACCCCGCCGCCGGCGAACCAGTCCGGGCGCACCCACGGCGGCAAGGCGCCCGAGGCGGCTGTCAGGCGCCCGACGATTCGCGCGGTCACCGTCACCCGGGGGTGCAGGTCGGCGAGGAGCCGGTCCCGCGAAACCCGCAACGGCTCGCGGTCCCGGTCGACGAGGCCTCCCACCGGCATCAGCGTCTCGCCGATCCTGCCCAGACCCTCGCTCAGGCGGCCGGTGTCGAAGGCGCGATCGAGCACGCCCCGCAATTGCTCTGCCTGCGCGAAGTGCGTGCCGAGCTCATCCGACAGGCCCGCCTCGTTGGCAGCCGCGCGGAGACGCTCGAGGTAGCCGCGCACGTCGTCGATACGGACCTGAACCGTGTCGCCGTCTGGCGGATCCGCGGGGTCGAGACGCAGCCGCTTCGCGACCTCGGTGGGCAGGGAGACCCGGTCGACGACCTGGCTGGTGACGTCGAGCGCACCGGCGAGCACGGCGGCCTGCGACGCCGCGACCAGCAAGCCGGCCGGATCGGGGTGCTCGGCGGAGTCCGGCGCGGCGGCGAGGATGCGGCCGAGCAGCGCCGGGGCGAGTTCGCGAGCAAGGTGGCCGTTGACCTCCGACGGGTCGGCTCCGCCGAAGGGGTCGCCCGACATCAGCACGTCGGGCAGCGCCGGCCCGGCCGCGAGGCCTCCGCGCAGCTGGGCGGCGAAGTCGGGGGCCAGCCGGGCGGCGACCTCCTCTGGGACCAGCGCCAACGCGAGGTCGGACACGCTGACGACGCCGTCCGGGGCGGCGTACTCGTGCCGCCAGTCGCGGCCGACGCCATCGGCGTCGGCGACCAGCCGAGCCAAGATTGTGGAGCGGGCCGCCGTGTCCGCGCCGGGCAGCCGGGCCAGCCTGGAAGTCGGGCGGGTGAAGCGCCGCCATGCCGCCGACGCGACGGAGGTCGGCAGGGCACTGTCGCGCACGGTCGCGGCGAGCGTGCGCTCCGGGGCGTCGAGCAGCTTGGTGTGCACCGCCCGGGTGACGCCGAACAGGGCCGCGGTGTCGAGCTCGGCGAGGTGCCGGGTGTGCAACGATTCGCCGAGGTGGCGGGCGAGTTGAGCGAGCCGCAGGGCCCGGTTGGCCGCGTCCACGCCGCGGACCTGCTGCCACGCCGAGGCCATCAGGGCCTCTTGGTCCATCTGCACGACCCGGGCGCCGAGCCCCGCGACGATGCGGTTGCGCGGCACCAGATTGAGGTCCTTGAACCAATCGGGTGCGCCGTCGGTGGTGGTCCGGGCGATGTGACTTCCCGCATACATCGGGGGGGCCACTCGAGGATCGTCGGGCGCGCCCTCCCCGAGCCGCCCGGCCAGGTCCGTCGTACGGGCCGCGCTCCACGCCTGGCGTGCTTCGCTCGGCAGCGCCTCCTGTCCGGGACCCGGGGTTGCATCGAGAGACACGAGCGGCCCGGCCACGACCTGTTCGCGGCCGCCCGCATCCGGGTCGGGTTCCTCCAGGCCCGGTGCCGGCGAGGAGGTGTCGACCGTCCGGTAACCCACGCCGTAGGGCGCCCTCACGCCGACGAGCTGGTGCGCCAGGTCCTCGAAGTCGCCGCGGTCCCCGGTCGAGAAGCGCCACGAGTAGTAGACCGGCAGAGTCACCTCGCCCTCGCCGGCGTGCCAGGCGGGAGCGAGCGTCGTCACCGGCTCCAGCCCGAGTCCCGCCTGTCGTCCGGCGAGGAACGTCGGGACCACGGCGGCGACGTAGTCGGTGTTCGAGTCCAGCCGGCGTGGGGACACGAGGCGCGAGCAGTTCAGCGGTGCATTGCGATCGGAAAGCCTCTGGGCAAGCAAGCCGTCCGGCAGGCCGTTCAACTGAGCGTGGGCATATGCCCACGCGCCTTCCAGCGGGTGCAGTTGGTCGCTGGTGGTGACGAGCCGATCGAGTCCACCATCGCTTCCCTGGCGAAGGGCCGTCCCAGTGTCGACGATGACGACCAACGAGAGCCAGGGCACCAGATGTTGGCCGCGGAGCGCCGGCGGGTCGGTGGGCAGCGGTGGAGCCGGCGCTGCGGGGGTGAACATCCAGGGAAGGTCGGGCCGGTCGAGGTCGACCGCGACCAGGTCCTCCGACGACGCGTTCCGGTCGCCGGCGGTGGGGTGGGTTCGCACCACCTGCGCGGGATCGAGGCGCGCGACATCCCCCGGTCCGAGTACGGACAACGTCTGCGCGACCGGATGGCTCCCCCCGGCTGCGTCGAGGACGGGCAGCGTCACCGTGACCGCTCCCCGGCTCGGAAGGGACCAGTCGAAGGCGGTCGTCAATCCGGCCGCTATACCAGATCTGACGAAGGGCAGGAAGGAGTAGGTACCGAGGCGCACGTCCTCGCGTTCGTCGGGGGCGGACAGCGCGGTGAGGGCGGCAGCCGAGAGATATCCGGGCAGCACCGTGACTCTGGCGGTCGTCATGGCGACCCCACCAGCCGGAGCAGGGTGACAGCTCCCGAGGAGACGCCCGACGCAGCCAACGTCTCGGTGGCGTCGGTGAAAGACAGGCTCTGCGCCGGTAGTCCCGCAACCGGGGCGAGGGTCTCAGCCGAACGCAGCAGCACGTCACCGGGGTCAGCCAGTCGGAGCGGCGAGACCGGTGCGGTGGCGTGGTCGGCGTACGGGTCCCGCAGCCGGCTCCGCGACACACCGCTCTGCGCCAGGGTGATGTCGACCGCGGCGAGACCGTAGACGAAGTCCGGGTCGCGGCGACGAGGGACCGCAACGGGCGGCGGATCTCCGGTGCCTCCCGCGACGAACGTCTCGTAGGTGAGAAGCTCCCGCTGCTCCTTCCCTGCAGTGAAGTCCGCCGGCGCGATCTGCAAACCGGCAAGCCGTTGCTCGAAGGCGGGTCGGGCGAGCGATGCGGCGTCGTCGAGATCGAGGAACTGGCCCATGGCGAAGTGGTCCTGAACGCCGGTGAAGGAGGGGGACACACCCCCGCCCAGCGTCGGCAGACCGAAGCTCAGCCGTTCCATGCCGCCCTCGACGACGGCCGCCCCCACATGCGTCACCTCGGTCTCCAGTGGAAGCAGGGACTGCCGGACCTCGAGCCGGCCCAGAGGGTGTAGGGGCAGCACAGCCGACGGCGGCAGCGCCCGGAGGTGAACGATCCCGTTGCCACCGGCGGGCAGGACCGGCGCCCACGCAGCCGGCTTGGCCAGCGCTGCTGTCACCACGTCGACTGCCTTGATCGTGACCGCCGGCGGCTTGGTGGGGTCGCCCCACTGAATCGGGCCGAAGTCGAGGTCCACGTCGCCGAAGAAGCCGAAGTCCGCACTGCCGGTGCCCACGGCCCGCCAGGGGCTGGTCCCGGAAAGACTCAGGTGGGCGGAGACCGAGCAGAGCGTGAAGCCGAACGCGTGCACGCGCACGCCGACGTCGATGTCGGCGAGAAAGCCGAACTCGGGAAGGAATCGGATGATGGCGTCGAACGAGAGGTGCCCGTCGGCTCCCGCGATCGCCAGATCGATCCCGATTTCGACCTTGGCGCCAAACTGGATGGTTGCCGAGGTGATGGCGGCGTATGCCTCGGCTCGCAGCGTCAGCACCGCCGGCGGCGACATGTCGATCGACATGCGGTTCATGCCCCGCAACTCCGGCGGAGGCGTGAAGGCCGGGTGGAATCCTCCGGCGGACAAAGCGAATTCGGGATCTCCCGAGTAGCGGATGAGCATCCCGAAGTCGCCGCCGAGGGTGAACCCGGCGATTGTGGAATCGACGAGCCCGGCGCGGATGAACAGCTTTTCCGGCGTGATCACCCCGAGAATGTCGGCGGTCAGCGACACGATCGGCAGGAACTCGCCGGGAATGCGGATCCGGAGCCGCCCGATGATGACGAGTACGGGGTCCGGAAGCGAGAGAATCACCCCGAGGTCGGCCGTGACGAAACTCGGACGGCCCCAGCCGAGACGCACCATCGGTCCGAAGACGGCGCTGCCACTGCGCACCGGGAAGACGCTGCGCAACGTGGCGAGGATGCGCGGCGCGGCGCTGACCGGGTCGGCCGGGAACAAGAGGGAGTCGAGCGTGTGTGCCGAGAGCGCCCCTGACAGGGCATCGACGTCCGCCGCGTGCTGGATACCGACGATCCCCCCAACGCCATTAAGGCTGAAGCCCAGGCCGAGTTCGATCGCCGGCGCAAATTCCGCAGTCATGACGATGATCAGCGCGAAGCCGGCCGGAGGACCGACACCGAGGATGCCGAAGGCCTTGACCTCGATCGTGCCGAGACGCAGGTCCAGGGCGCCTTCGTACGACGTTCCACCGCCGGGCTCGCTCCGGCTGGCGAGATACCCGCCACCTCGCACGGCTCCGGAGTCGACGGTGATGCCGACGCCGTCGGGCGGCCGCACGGCCAAGGTGAGCCGGGCTCCGTCGAAGCCCACGCGCAGCCCGGCTCCGGTGAGCAGGAACGTGGCTCCTCCCGTGTCGACGGAGACCGCTGCGCCAAGAGTTAGCCCCCCGGCGTTCGGCGCGCCTGCCTCAGGTGCCGACAGTTCCAGGCCGTGAACCTGGAGCGGGCCGCCGGCGGTGACTGCCGGGAGCTCGACGGTCGTGGCCAGGCCGCCGCCTACGTGCAGGGAGAGGTCGCTGGAGACCGTGATCACCAGGCGAGACTTGACGCCGGCGGATCCCCCGAGCAGGGCAGCGGCCAGCCCGTCTCCCGCGATACCGATACTGGCCTCGGCGACGGTGAGCGTCAGCGACAGAGGTGGACCGCCTCCCCCCAACCGCAACGTTGCGGCGAGTTCGACTCCGTCGAGGTGTCCGGCGGCGGGACCCGCGCCCAAGCCGACGGAGGCGGCAGACGTACGGCGGACGGTGAGATCCGTTCCGCTGCGGCTCAGCGTCGAGGCTGCCGTGAGTCCCAGTTGCTGGGCCAACGCGGAGGGCGCTCCCCCCGCTCCGGCTATCCGAGTGAGCAGGGAGTCCAGCCCGACGGGCGGCTGCCCCGCGGGCCACTGCACGAGGAGCAGGGCCTTGTCGAGGTGGTCGAGCGCAGTGGCGAAGTGCGCCGCGGCTGCGTCGGGCTGCACGGCACCGAGGTCGCTCACCGCCGCAGCGAGGGCGGTGCGAGCAGGGTCCAGCTCGCCGACGCTGCCGACGACCGCCGCTGGTCCCGGCAGTCCTAGTCCGGCGGCGAAGCCGGCCGCATCGGTGAGCAGTGCCTCCAGAGCAGCGCGCACTCGGTCCATCGCGAAGCGCATCGCCGCGCCGAGGACTTCGTGCACCAGGTCGGCCATACTGGCCCCTTCTCCACGCCCGGCGCTGTGGCGCCGAGAGCAACGATCCGGCTACTTAACGTAGGGGTTGCGGGCGTGCCAGGGAAGTGCTTGTCAGCCGGAGATTTGTTGTGGATCGCGGACGGTGATCGGTCGTCTCCGTTTAGCAGTGACCCCCAAAACGGTTCTTACTAAAGCGCATTCATGATCCACGCTTTGTGCCTCGGCCGCCGGGCTGCGAAATGCGAGCCGCCTCGGTCTATCCGACAGATCCGCTGAACACCACGGGACCGTAGAAGCGCGGCGTGACCGTCAGTGTCACCAAGCCTCGGCCGCTCACGGGGATGGCGTATGCGAAGCGAGCAGTCGCGGACATGCGCGGCGCCAACGAGCCCGTCAGAGCACCGTGCCTCATGTTGGCATTAGTCACCCGGGAAGCCCTCCTGCCCCCGTACGCGACGGAAAGGTCGACGCCTGAGAGGTCGTACGGCACTCGGTCGCCATTGCTCACCCGGACGGTGAACGTCGTCTTGCCGCTGCCCCTGGCGCCACCCACGTCCCGCGGGTACACGGCGCCGTTCGTCACCTTCACGATGCGGACCTCGAATCCATCCGACCAGTGCGCCGACTGCGAAAAGCTCAGCGGGCCAGCGTGGGCGCTGGTCGTCGGCGAGGCCGCGGGCTTCTTCTCGTGGAGGGAGTGCACGTGAGCGCCGTGGGGCGACGTCGCGGGGCTGCTGGTGGGCGACGAGGTTGCCGACGCCCCGGCAGTGCAGCCCGCCAGCACGAGCACTGCCGGGGCCAAGAGCGCCATACTGCGCATGCCCGTCACGCTGACGGCGGGCAGAGCTGGCCGGTGGCGGTCGCGGCGTCCCGGAACCTGCTCACGTACGGTGTCAGGTCGTTTCCCGACGGTAGCGCCGTGATGATCTCGCCGAGGACGTCGACCTCGGTGTTGAGATATGGACGCAGCTGGTAAGGGGCGTGCTGTGCGTCTGCTGCAAGGTAGTCCCTTGGGGTGCTGAAATCGGCCTTGACCAGGCCATTCCCGTCGGGGCGGTCGACCAGATTCAGGACGACTGCGGTGGCCTGCTCGTTGTCCTTGAGCATCCGCTTGCAGAAGTTGCTGATCCCGAGAATCTTGCGTGGGAACGCTTGCGACGTGGCCATGTGCGGGTGCACGACCGGCTGCACCGCGGTCGGGGAAGCACACCCCCCGAGCGCGATGGTCACGACAAGGGCAGCGCCTCGCCGGGTGCTCTTCATCGGCTTCACATCGACTCACGTTGCAGACAATGTCGCGACCGTACACCGGCCACCTGAAGGTTGCGGCGGCTTCGGCGACACTGCCTGACATCCATCCCCACGGGTCGTCCAGCTGGCCTCCGGTGACCAGCCTCTTGAGCAACCGGCCCAACGTCCCGAGGTCGCCCGTTTGTACCGGACCACCACCGTTCGGGTGTAGGAACGGGGCAGGCTCTGCCGACCCCTTGCCCGGCCACCGGCTGCTCACCGCTGCTCACCGCTGCCATGGAGGCGCAATGCCCTTCGTCGACGCCGACGACAACCCGGTATCCACCGTCGACCTGCGCCAGGTGGGCCCGAAGGCATTCCAGCTGATGAAGGGCTTCACGTACGCCGAGCCCGGAGGCCGGATTTACCCGATCCCGGCCCACGACCTCACCAGGCCGCACGACAAGGACGAGACAACCGACCTGGCCTCGGTCCCCCCACTGCTGTGGGGTCTCATAGCGAGCTACGGGCACCAGACCCGCGCGGCGTTGCTGCACGACCGGCTGTCCCTGCTCGCCCGCAGACAAACACAGCCCTCGGCCGGACCCCGGCTCCGCCGGGAGGCCGACCGGCTCTTTCGCGTCGCGCTGCTGGAGTCCGATGTCCCCTGGCTGCGGTGCTGGCTGATGTGGGCAGCGGTCTCCATCGATCGCTACCTCACGTACGCCAGGCCGTGGGGCTGGATCATGTCCGCGCAGATAGCCCTCGCCGCGGGATGGCTGCTTCTCGCTCCGCTGAGCTTCTCCGGTGTGGCGCTCCTGGCGGCCCTTGCCGCTCCCTTGGCGGCGTCGGTGCTCTGGGGCCGTGATGCGGGCGTTGTCGCTCTGGCCAGCTACGCCTCAGTCGTGATGATCCCCGTGATCCTCGTCGGCGCAGTGGCCGCCGTGACGCTATGGCTCCCGTCAACGGTTCACTGGGCCCTGACGGACCGCACTAAGGAAAGGTTTCCCACGCCGGCGCCGTACCACGTCCAGCCGCGGGCCTTCTGACTCTCCCTCAGAGCGGGTCCTCCGGCGGCTGCGGGCACCAGTGGGCGCCGCGGGCATCGTCGTCCGCAGCACCCCACTGGCATCGCTCGCTCGAGCTGCGACTCAGGGAATGGCGACGCTGGCCGTGTAGATCTCCTGGTCGTTGGCAAAGGGAGCGTTCGGCGCCGCCCCCCGGCACACTCTCGGTGCCCGAGAGGTGGTGCCGCTGCCGGGGCAGAGGAACTGGTCGGCCGTGCGCGTGTCCGACCACACCGGGTGCGCCGTGCCACCGCCGACGTCCACCATGGCGTAGTCGCCCCAGAAGACGCCGCTGAACTCGGTGGGGGGAGGCATCGGGGACGAAGTCGCCCGCGTGTGCGCGAAGTCCACTCGGTTGTGCGACGCAGAGACGGTGACGTCGGAGTACCCCGTGGTCCTGTCGTCGACGTAGGACCGGTCGTAGTAGCTGGACACCAGCGTCCCGTCCTTGGCGAACACGGCGCCCTGCCAGAACTGGTCGGACCGCGCCTGCCGCGCGCTGTCTGAGACCACCGGCAGCCGCCTCGGGTCGACAGTGGTACCGGAGAAGGACCGGCCGGCGTTGGTCGAGACGGTGTAGACGATGTCGTTGTTGCACCCGCCCGCCTTGACCCCGGCGTAGGTGTCCAGCCCGTCGGCCGCCAGCCCGGTGGGGGTGCAGCCCTTGGACTCCTTGGAGTTCCGGTTGATGTAGGACCCGAACGTCACCACGACGCGGCTCTTGCTGGTCGGGTCGACGGCACCGACAGGGTAGTTCGCAGCCCGGAAGATCGAATTCGAGCTGGACCCCTTCTCGGGCAGGCAGCTTCGACCGGGGTCGGACCCCGCGCCCTGATAGGTGTCGCAGTCGGGAAGGTCGTAGTAATCCGCAGCCTTGACCGGGGCGGAGAAGCTCTTGCCGCCGTCCGTCGATCGGGAGAGCAGGATCTGGTTGCGGTTGTCCTTGCCGCTCACCGTGTTGTTGAAGTTCGCGTAGGTGACATACAGGGTCCCGTCCGGCGCGGTGAACGGCTGGGAGAACTGGTTCTCGTTGCACGCGCCGCGCGGGGTGGGCAGCCCGTAGGTGTTCCCGCAGAGATTGCTGTTCTTGCTGACCAGCACGGGTGCGGAGAAGGACTCGCCGTAGTCGGCCGAGTACGCCTCGTAGATGTAGGCCGTGCCGTTGGCGGCGAACGTGGTCCAGGTGACGTAGACCCGGTCGGCGAACGGACTGCCCTTGTGGTTGTCCACGGTCATCAGTTGCTTGTCAAGCAGGACGTCGCCCGCTCCGGCAGAGTCGTCGTGGGTGGCGACCGGGCGGCCAGGGAAGTTGAACGACGCTCCCTGGGTGCCGGTGGAGCGGTAGACGAAGAACCCGCTGGACTGGTCCGGGTTGGGGCTGACCGCCGAGCCGCGGTTGAAGGTCTGGCACGACAGGTAGGCGTTGCCCTTGGTGTCCCACGCCACGGAGGTGTCGCCCGAGCCCTGCCAGTATTCGCGGGCAGTGCCGACGAAGTCGCCCCGGACAAAGCCGTTCGGTGTCGTCGTGTCGGCCCAGGTGCTACCGCCGTCCAGCGAGTACGACACCCCGCAGGTCCCGTCGCCGCGGCGGTAGTCGTTGTAACTCGCGACCAGGTGCCGCGAGTTGTTGGGGTCCACCGCAACCCACGTCTCGTTCTGCGCCTGGCCGCGTCCCTGCAGGTCCGCGTCGGTCAGGTTGAGGCAGTTGGCATTGACCTTGACGTTGCTGCCGCGGGTGGTCCGGCAGCCGTTGGGCCCGGGCATCTGCGGACTCTGCACCGCAGCCGCCGTCAACGGCGCGGCGCTACGAGCCTGGGGCGCGGCCGACGCATCCAGCTCCATGGCAAGCAGCCCGGAGACGTGCCGCTTCTGAACGCTGTTCAGATTCTGGTAGCCGAACGACTTCGCCGTGGCGGTCGTGGGGTCGAGCGCGAGCACGGAGACGGCAGTCAGCGCTGCGGCGCCGAGCAGCGCCGCGCCTCGTCGTACGTTCATGGGCATCCTCTCGAAGCGGCAGAAGCGCGAGGGGGACTGGTCGGCAGCCGCCGCACTCGGCGTTGGCACGCTAGTCCTGTCCGTTGCGCCTCGACAAGAGCTTCCGGACAATTCGCCCCGGGACACACGGTTCCGCCGCTGCGACGACGGCCGCGGCGGAGCTCAGAAGTTGCCGCGCGCCGCCTGTTCGCGCTCGATTGCCTCGAAGAGCGCCTTGAAATTCCCGAGTCCGAAGCCAAGTGAACCGTGCCGCTCGATGAGCTCGAAGAACACCGTGGGGCGGTCGACCTGGGGCTTGGTGAAGATCTGCAGCAGGTATCCGTCCTCGTCGCGGTCCACCAGGATGCCCCGCTTCTGGAGCTCCTCGATCGGGGCGCGGACCTGGCCGATGCGGGCGCGTAGGGCGGGGTCCTCGTAATACGAGTCGGGGGTGGCGAGGAACTCGACGCCCTCCGTGACCAGCGCGTCCACCGCACCGAGGATGTCGTTGGTGGCAAGGGCCACATGCTGGGCTCCTGGGCCCCGGTAGAACTCCAGGTACTCGTCGATCTGCGACCGCTTCTTCGACATAGCGGGCTCGTTGAGCGGGAACTTCACCCGGTGGTTCCCGCTCGAGACAACCTTGCTCATCAAGGCCGAGTAATCG
>JAABUK010007365.1_pt1 | contig 15922 bp, 14 predicted proteins | sample 5559141 | NCBI WGS metagenome assembly JAABUK01 (sample SAMN10711869, study PRJNA513367) | rock metagenome | isolation source: Antarctica rocks | place: Antarctica: Victoria Land, Pudding Butte nord | collected 2016-01-03
GAGAAGGAGGGGGAGGAGGGGAGGGGCAGGTGGCGGAGGTGAAATGGGGCTTCTTTTGGTGGAGGGAGGGTTCGTTTGTTCACTAGGGCATGACGCAAACAACCTCCTTCCAAACCCTCGCCTCAAAAACATCTGCATACCATTTGACTTCCCTTTAGCTATCGTACAAGCGCTTCATCATCACCAAGCGGGCAGATAATAAGAGAAAGCAATCCCAGGTATCTTTCTTAGACAGGGCCTTGAGCTGTAGCACGGTTGGTTCGATGCATGTATCGAGCTGTGAAATAGAAAGCTGAGATTAGAAAATGGGTTGAAGCAGAGGTATCGTGCATAGGAAGATGCCTGTCCCGCTGCCCACTAGGGAATGGTTTGTTTTACTTAGTAACATGCCCTTATGCGCGAGACATTCGCTTTGTGAAGTCGTGCCCGTAGCAATGATATCTGTCAATAGCCAGAAGAAGACGTTCGAGGTATAGATATCACTGAACGAAGATGATGCTAGACACGTTTACAGATCTCAATCTATTTCGAAACAAAGCTTTGGTTTGATTCCGCTTTAGCACCGTAGGACCGTCCCTGATAGTTTCTCAATTGTACCCATACATTTCTTCGGATGGATCTTTCTGCCCTTTTTCCAACGTCTCATAGATCCACCATCCTGTCACCGGCTGCATGGTGTCCAGCCCAGTCTGGCCATCTTGCAAAGGCCTTCCGCTACTCGTACCCTTGATTCCTACGGATCCAGCGATCATGGTGGTCTCAAATTCGTGGCCATCGTCATCGATATGGACTGGCACGGATCCGTATCCTGGGGGTACTTTGGCGATATCCACTCTTTGATACACCGCCCCATCGAGCGTCAGATGAGGGGCTGTCAGGCCGTTCCAGTCCTTCTGTCGGTCTGTCTCCCCGGGGAACGCTGACTGAAAAGATGTCTTTTCGTTCCGGCGAAAGTTCAGATCGAGATTCACCTTCCGTTTGGTAGAAGGTCCTGCATCTCGGTACAACAATTTGCCATCTACGTCCCAAAAACAAAACGCTGTGATCCAGCCTGAGAGGTAGGTAGGACCGGATCCCATATTGTATTTGTGTACAATCTTCTGCCAAAAGTCCATCACCTCCTCAGACCCAGGATCCTGAATCGTTCTTAGAATTCTCTTCAAAACAGGCTTGAGCAAGTTATACCAGGTGGTCGGTTCCTGGCCATAATCTTTCAATTTCTCCAGGCGCAAAAGGATGTTTTCCCAATCACCCTCGGTGCCCAGCAACGTCACAGAAGGAAGCCCACAGCAAGAGGTAAATGTGTACGAGAAGTATTTCTGCAGCGTTCCCATCATCAGAACGGACGCGACCACGCTATCATCCCTTGTCGTCGTGGAAAAAGCAGGTAGTATCCACCTGCGGAGTTCTGGATCGACGACTTTCTTCTCGAGAAGTCCGCCCATCAATTGGGCAAACAATCCGAAATCACTCAAGTTTGGCAACTTAACTTCTAAAGGCTCTTGGCCGTCATGGGCGACGAATTTGCTGCGCAGCTCTTCTGCGTGAGCATTCACGTAGCAACTGAACTGCGTCAGAACGGCGAACCAGACTGGATGATTTCACTGTTAGCAAATTTACTTTAGAGCAAGGAACGATGCTTGAGATAACCCTCAAGACATTCGTACCAGATTCGTACTGCAACATAGGTCGTACAAAATTGTGGAAGGATCAATGATCGGACTAGAAGAACCACTTACCGTCCTCGGGTCGTATGACAAAATGATGATGCTGATTGTACGCGTCGATGGCGCCTTTGACAAAGCCATTTGAAGAGGCGTAGAGAGGAGCGAGCTGAGGCTGGCCAAGGTGCTGCTGGAAAGACGATTCGAGGACAGCTTTGCACTCCTTTGACTTCTGCTCACACGATCCTTTAAGGAGGTCTTCCGCGGTAGTTATTGGCTTGATGGACGTTTGCGTGTATCCCGAACCCAACTTGTTTGCGCCATGGGGAGCTGTCTTGATCGTGATGCCTGAATTGTTCGGGGCGTGGGAAGTCACTTGATCTCAGGCTCTTACAATCAATCGAAGTGATGGGTAGGTTTCCGATAAATAGGAGGGTAGGGAATTGCTCGACGGTTGAGACGTTCATATATCATTCTCCGCATCTTCCCGAGGCAGATTTCTGCATTCAGCCGTGTCGCAACCTCTTAGGCAGCAGCACCCCAGACCGTTTACCCCGCTCTGTTTCCATAGCCTTGTATGATTATTAGACCAATGAGCGAGATGATCTGCAGCTTTCTGGACAAAGGAGGGGTTAACACATGCAGCTAGTAGATTGGAAGGATTCTGGGTAGGAAACGTATGGGTGTGGGGAGACCTCCAGAGACAAAGAACATCAATGCTCCTACAGGGTTGATTACCACAGCGTGGGGAGCCAAGTAGGAGGCCGTCCACTGTGCAAAGCCAACGGAGTCACGACGGAAGAGGAGTCTCAATATCCCGTGAATCGTTCAAGAAGTCGAAGAGACGCTCCCTCCCTCCAGGCCAGGAAGTAGACATGGAGCCCAAGAGGGTTAGCGTGATCCGGGCCGGCCCTGTTGACAGCCTTATTCTATTTGTTGCTCTCCTTTACTGTCATTGATTCTTCTACCTTCTCCTGCTCGTCTTTCCATAGATCATAGTCATTTCTCATGCTTTAATCCCGAGACATCCAGCGTCACGTGACTTTGAAGCCAACAGCATTACGGGTGGGCCTCCCGGCAAAGCTGACGATCTACTTACAGACTGAGCGACTCTGACTTGCCTGTACCCTTCGAGCTTTAGGGGTCATGCTGAGCCGACAACGCGACATGATTGAGAGAAAGTTTGGGTCGCATCTGGTACCCTCGTCAATTGCAAAAATGGCGAGCAGAAGGTCCAAATCGTAGATTGCATCGAGCATGGTATCTTGGACGTTCCGAACTTCCCCTTAGGTTTAGCTACGGACGACGCGGGGGCACAGCATCGTCTTGAAACCATCTAGGAGCCTTTCGTCGTATGTGCTATTCGCGAACATCAAGCCGATGACGAACTACGCTTACAAGATTAATTTCTCTCCGGAGATCTGCCCTAGACCTGGCGACAGTCTCCATGCCATTGATTGACATGAGTACTACGATATCCCGCTCCCCGATTCCGAAACTGTCGATGAGCGGCATTGCGACCAAATACGGAATGGAATCTGTAGCGTATTCGAAGAGATACACGATTGCGATATTATCACCAAGCCTATAAAGCTCGGATCGGGGCACACGAAGGTGCAGAGACGATTAGTCCAATGATCGGTCCAACAGGCATCAAGGGTCTCTGGCTGGCAACTGGACATGGTAAATCGGGTATTTAGAATGGAGTTGGACTAGTTATGAGTGAGATGTTCTATGAGGGTACTGCCAGTAGCTCTGACGGCGAGCCCTTGGATCCGCGGCACTTCTTGATCATACATAGTCTATGTGGGGAAATCAAACCTCGAGGACACAAGCCGCATGTTTCCAAAGCAAAGAATATGGACCGCCTTACTGGATCGAGTGGTGTTACCATCACTCTGTTCGTATAATGAACACTCGTTGCTGGGAAGCTCTTTGTCGAATTTCGACATATGAGTCGGCCCCTGGGTTACTATCGAGTAATCATGGCATCTGTAAAAAGGAGCAGAAAGAAGCTCCTGCTACCTTGTTCAATCAGCCGTGTTCCCTAAGCTGATAGTTAAGGCATAACAGCGGTGCAGATGCAAGGGATTCATAGAGAAATGACAGTATAGACACGGTATTTTGGACGAAGCAGGCACTATGGGTGCGTAACAAGAAAGGCTTATAGTCTCCACTAGCGAAGATTGAGATGTGGGAGACTTAAAAACGGTGACTAGTGAAGCATATCATCTTCATACTCATAGGCAGTAGCAAAAGTCAAAGATCATCACGTACTACCTCCCAATCCCGCCTGGCGATGAGCACTTCTTGCAGGCTGGTTTATCATCTAAATCAAGAGTCCTGCATACAACGATAACAGCAGGAACCAAACACTAGACTCGTCAATTACCATCCAACTCAATCTGCCACTGAGTTGAAAGTACGGGTCATAACCCCATCAAGCCCGCACGACGTCGTCCCTTTTGCTCCGGACGACTGTTTCAAAGGGCTGGATCCCCGAATGCTTCGCCATCTTTAGCGGGAGGTCGTTCAGTAATTCGACGTGAGTTGAGACATTGCACATTTGAGAACTTTGAGTCAATTGGTGGGTTTCGTCGACACTTCCGCTAAGCCAGATAGGAGAATTAAGATGTCCCTTCTGCGAATGTAGTGAGATAACTGTAGGATATCACAAGCGGTGGCTTCTAACACGGCACATTAAAGATCGCGGATCCTAACAGCAACCATAAAGAGCTGATCCATTGTATGTACACTCGATTGAATCGAGACTTTAAGTGTCGTTATCTTCATAGACTGATCCTCAAGATCCGTATCACCAACTAGAAAGTAACCTAGATGGCGAAGCAAAGCCGCTCATCTAGGAGCATAACCGCCAAAAGTAACACCCATCAAGGGCCCCACCAGGGAATCCCGGCTAGCCGGAGAATAAATGAAAATTCGGAAAGGATGAATAGAAAGAAAGGAATGTCGAAAAGAAATGTCTCTGTGGAGCAAGTCCACCAGTCCTCGCACACCCTCACTTAAGTAAGATTACCACTTCCACTCCACTCGGAACAAGCGACCGGCGCATACGTCCCATTAACCTGCCCCGTCGGCGAACTGCCAAACAGTGCCTTCGCCGCACCATCATCCTTGCACAGATCGAAATTTACATCGACATCTATGTGCCCCAAACGTTAGCCCTCTCATCCCCTCGAGAATAAATGCCAGGAAAAAGGGATAGCAAACATACCAGCAGCAGCCGCACAGAGTGGATTCCCACTAGCCGGGCATAGATTGTTGACTTTGACCACAATACTACTCGTCCCCTCCCCAACGGGACTGAGCCTATAACACTGTCCGCAAGCCGGGCCAGCGCCTGCACCGGGACCGACGCCGAAGAGTGCCTGGGAGACGGCGGCGTTGTAGCCGGGGTTGGAGTACCAGCCACATGCGGCGGTGGCGGTGTTGCAATTGCCAGAGCCGAAGGTGTCACCGGCGCCGTATCTGGGTATTTTGTTAGTTATTGGGATATTAAGAGAAGGATGAAGGGGAGAGGAGGGAGGAAGTACTGTGTGAAGGAGGCGGTCTTGCCACCGCCGGTGCTGGCACTGCTGGTGTCACCTCCGATGGCACTGCTTGAACTGGAAGCCGCAGGAGCTGGTGCCGTAGAAGAGGATGGTGCAGAAGCCGGCGCGGTGGAAGAGGATGCGACGCCGCCATCGACTTGGACGAGATTGTTCGAACCGCTGCCGACTTGTTGCGCGGCACTTTTGGAAGCTCCTTGGCCAGTCTGTCCGGTGCTTCCTGAGCCAGTCTGTTGGCCACTTGAGGTCACATTCTGTTGACCGCTTGTCTGGCCGGCTGTCTGACCTGTCGTCTGGTCACCTGTCTGGTCGGTTGCGCTCCCACTTCCGCCAAGGACAGGCGCAACAGAGGAGCTCTGCGCAGGAGACGATGATGCGGCGTTCGGGGCTGGTGCAACGACAGGCGCACCGCCCTGCTGCCCACCCTGCTGCTGAACTGCGCCTTTGCTACCGGACGATCCTCCTTGCCTGTGGCGAGCACTGCAGGTTCCAGCATAGGTGAGGGCGAAATGAAGGATGAATGATGCAAGCAACATGATGGATTATTAATTTTGATTAGATGTTGGACTTGCGCAGCAATTCCTGTAGTAACGAAAGGCAAAGGAGACGCTGTGAGCAGTGAGTAAGAAAAGCATGCATGCGGACTCAAGCTTATATCTTTATCCGTACTGTAGAGTCTGTGGGACTTTTACAATCAAGATTTGATGCCATGTAGGGGGCTCTTCTCAAACGTCCCACTTGCCATCCCAACCATAAGAGGGTAAGCTCTCACGCAGAAATCCCCATTGTCGCCCCCAACAGATCCATTATGTCAACCGTGCTCCGGACCGTCCAAGCTTTAACCATGCTCGAATCGTTTCACCATGCTTGTAAGATCATCGGCTCGAAGACAGAAGCCGTGTGGGGTGAGATTAGCCCAGACCTAAAGCAGGTCGAGTCGAGGCTCTGCAAGGTACACATACAAAAGACGAGGCCTGACGTTGCACTAGGAGAATAATGCGGCTCGAAGATGTAAGCGCGCGAATGCGCACGCTTTACTGATGGCGCATGTAACAGCGCGTATAAGATTCACGTCTTGAAGCGGGAAGCACGTGTCCCTCCGAAACGCGTAAAGGTTGAGAATTGGAGTACCGACCCTAGATCTCTGCCAGGATTGTGTAGATGCAATGTGAAACCTCCGTAGAGGGGTAAGACGTGGAGCCCTCCCCCATCTGAACAAAAACCCCGAGGCCTACGTTTGGCGCCTTTCTCATTGACCGCTACACTGGACTCGGGCTGCGGGCATCAAGTGACACGTTCAAAGCTTGAGTATCCAAAACACAGACCAACGAGGATTTGAACAAAGTGAGAACTAGGCAAAGTGAATGAAGCCTTGCAAGGTCTTCTCCTATTTCATTGAACAACTGAACGATCTCTGTGCATTCCTCATTGCCTGTATCAAGACATGGGACCTTGTTGTTGATATTTTAAATTACGGTGAATCTCTTTACAGCAGAAATAGCAGCGAAGTACAGGCAATGGCAAAGGCCCCGCGGAGGTTCGGGAAGACAGTGTTCGTGGTCGTCATGTTTCACCACTTACCATTGTGGGGGTAACCATCCGACTACACAGTCGCAGAAAAGTGCGAACCTGACTCGGGTGCGATCTTCCGTGCATTCCTCATCAGTATTGGTTCAGATGACATGCACCAATCACCTGGCAAGCGCGAAAGCAAGATCCCTTCATGAAAGGCGCCACCCTAGCACAGTGACGCATGAGGTCTGTGCTTGTTGAAGGATCCGGGGGTATGGCAATGCGAAAAACGAAGGAAGAGAGTCGTTGACGGACCCGAAGTGGCAAGGACCCGTAAAATGATTCGAGATAGAAGGGTCTAGCATACCACCGTTCCATTACATTACAGTAACTCAAAAGTTGCACAACAACTCAATATTGTCATGACCAAGAGATCCTGTGCACGATCGATTAGCTTCCTTTATGATTGGAGGTGGAGACTTCGCCGGATACTCACGCTAACATTATTCCGGCTCCAACCGCCATGGCAGTAAACTGAGCTGCCGTCTTCTTCAACTCAACCCGCTTATTTGGACCTGTCTCTAACAGCTCCGGGATCACGGCCACAGTCCCAACGTATAGGAACGTACCTGCCGTGAACGGTAGAAGCAGGTCTCCCCACCCTAATCCTGTTCCTGCCAGTCCCTTACTCCGAACGCCATCAGCACCGGCAGAGGACTCAGACTTTCCGAGTTCTTGCACCGCAATACCTAGACAAGTGCCCAGAAATGCTCCCAAAGCGGTCACAAATTGAGCTGCCATGGCTTTCCTCTTTGAAAATCCTGATTGGATTAATAGGGCAAAGTCACCCACCTCGTGCGGGATCTCATGGAAGAATACGGCCACAGCAGTAGTAGCGCCAAGAGTAGGTGACGCATAGAATGAAGACGACATAGCTAGACCATCAGTGATGTTATGAGTGAAATCTGCTATCAGATTAAGGTAGGCCGAGAGGCGGATTGATTGCGAGGCCCCTTTCTCTTTGGCCGCATCCGAAGACTTCGGAGCGGAAACTTGGAATTCCTCCGTGTCCTTCTGCCCCCGTTGACGAGGTTTCACGCCTTTGATGATGAATCTCGGCTTGACTCCATCGATGACTTGCGCGCTGGCTCCTTCGAAGACCTTGCTAGCACTTTGAATGAATTCCTTGGCTTCGATGAGTGCAGTCTGGGATCCGTGGAACGCGGATTCGTATGCTTTCCAGAGAGCTATTTGTGTCACACCACTCTCAGCATCTTCCTCGAGTGTCTCCTCGAGCCAGCCATGGGCCCGTTTGGGCTCCTTCAGTGCCCAGAGCTTTTTGATCGTGATGGGTGGTAGCTTCAATAGCTTCGTGTCGCTGATTGTAGGCTCGGAGGACGATTTAGACTTTCGAGACTTCAAGATACCATTGGCTGAGATTGATGCCGAGCCAGTTGCGACTGCACTCGAAGTCTCCTTTGTATTCTCGCCCATTTCTTCGCTCTTGTGACTGTGTCCTCCTTCGCCTCCAGTAGCTATCCGTAGCCCCTTGTCCATGGCAACGAAAGTCACGAAGCCCACCATAATCGCAATGCCCAAGAGAAGGTTCTTGTTCGGCTCGACGAGGACAAAGCGAGCATGGTCTGGAGCAGCCTCCCCTAAAAAGATCTCAGGTAGAAGATGAAAGAGGGTGTCGCCAAGGAGACCTCCCACAGCAAATGCGACCATGACTGAAAGAGATGCGGGATCAATATTCGGAGGACATAGTGCGAGAAGAAAGTCTTGGGATTATGTCAGCGGGCTGATGATATACCCAACGGAACGGCAAACTCACTGGGTGGGCCTGAGATGTACAAAGTAGCCAGGAGCGCATTGACAGCGGGACCAGGTATCCCCAGAATGGGGGTACCAGGAAACAGAGCCTCGAAGACCTGAGATGCGTAGCCGGATACTTCGGGAGCCGTTGCTCGCTTGTAAATGTTGAACTCTTGTACGAGTGGGCATTGCTGAGCCAGGTCAGCTTGTACATTATCGCGTGCCGTTGGCCGACACTTACTTGAAGCGCGTCCTCAATTTCTGAGACACTCAATTGTCCTATGCTGGACTCTGCAAGCGCACAAGCACCGATAGAGATCAGCAGCAAAGCAAGCAAGTAGCAAAGTAGGCTATTGGCCCTGACTAATGCCATTGCAAGAAGCTTGGAGCGCAAGTGTGTCTGTTTTGGTTATGAGTGTCGATGAGACTGGGGGTCTTACATAAGCTCAGCGCTAAGGTACTAGCGTATCCTAGACAAGTGTGATTCCTCGGCGAACGCACATTCACATCTATACAGCTTTGGTGGGAGAAGGAGTCAATGTTGCTAGGTACCATGCGGTACATGCTATCAACGAACAGAAGCCATGACGATCACTCACAAGATAAGGATTCGCACTGAGCAGTACTGAATATGCTGTTCAGCATTAGCAACAACCCGTCTCTTTCATACAGGATCAGCAGCCACCTAATCGCAATCTCTTGGGGGCAGATCTCGCCGAATCCATCAGATCAGCTACTGCTCGACGATCAGAACCTCAATCCCAGGATTGACTTCGAATGTTGATTATCCATTCTCCACATCTTCTAAATTTATAATATATAGCTACCGTCATACCGAGTATTACAGATGAGCAGTAGACATAGGTCAAGCCATTCTCACTTACACTTTGATCACATCTTCGTCAGCTGAAGTCTGCCTAGAATCAGCAAAGTGAAGTCGGGACCTCCCTTCATGGATTCGATATGTGTAGGAATACCCCATATTCTGGCCACTCACACCCTAGGTTACTTCATACGTTGGCAATGATCAGATATATAGATTCGGAGACTACCAGTTGAGCAACACATACCCATGAGAGCCCAGTTGACTAGTACTGAACTTGTATTTGTTGAGGAGTAAACTAAAAATGACACTTCTATACTCGTCCTTCATCACCTTTTCACCCTTCTTTTGACGAATAGTCGTGCTATGTGGTATAAGTTCGAAGATTTTGTGATTCACTGCTCCCAATATTTCGAAAGAGCACGAACATCTTGCGCATTTCGCAAGACATCAGTGTTTCATATTCAACGTTCCTCCTAAGCTACGACGCAACTAGAATTAGGGACAAGGTCTAAGGCGATGGTCAACCAGACAACTTCTAGAAATCTTAGCTGGAATCATCCTCATGTTAAGAGACCCGATAACACAGGTACATTCACCGTAGTGATAGGTCTAGGTGTATAGGTGATATAAATTAACGGACTCTTTTGTTGATCTAATGGTCAATCACATTTTCGACTTCCATGGACTGGTTGTCATCCACCAGAGTGGTGCCTTCCGGCTTTAAACGAGTCACATAATTGTGGGTCTTATTGCTACTGGGAGCCGACAGATCGGGCCATTGGGAAGCCCGGGATTAAGATTACGATCAATTAACCGCTGCTCCAAACTGGTTGCTATTTGCTAACAGCTGAAGATCCTCCTATCTCAATAACTTAATAAACACTGAGAATTTCAAAATTCTGCCGCCACCATATATCAAAACGCCGCGCGTCTTCTGCAGCGAACAACAGCGGTCTATTACAGATTATCTACCCTCCAGCACACCTGACATTTTGCCTTGCATCTTTGACAATCTTTGGACCTTAAGATCAAATGATTTCAGTCCGCATGTGGTTTGCGTGCGCAGGTGGTCGCGCTTACATGTTGTGTGGGCTTGTGGTTTCTTTCAATTGCAATGGAATAAACAGTACGTGTCATTGCTTGGCTGCATGTCTACCACATTGCTCTGTACTGCGTTTTAGGATCATAACTTCGCAACATTCGCGTTCCACCCAGGAGATGAACGGACATTCTCTGTTACCATGAACCATGTGATACTCCTTCCCATTGATTGAACTCTTCCTAGTCGCTAATGTCGCAGCCGTTTCAGGAATATCTTTGCCAACCTTATATTCTGCTATTCAGCTTCCGCTCTCTCCTACCAAAACTTATGCGTCCTTGCTACCCTTACGAGACATCTCATCATTACTCGACCAACCAAGCGTCAGCCCAAACAACACATCCTACGATGGCACTTATCCAGCGCTTCTGAACCCTTCCCAACGCTAGGGCGCCATTTTCTCCAAAGAGAGCTGCCTCGACGCTCGAATAGTACTCCTACCAACCTCACGACTCATTGTAATTTTGTGGCGAGACTATTAGCCTACTTTACAGTGTCGCTGCCGCATATATCCTCAAGGTGTACGTCATAATCTTGCTCAACTCGCTGAACGCTTTTTTGAGGAGTCCTCCAGTGGTCAGCCTCTGCGCAATAATGTTAACCCAAGGAGGGGGTTCAAATGGGATTCAGCCATCTGTGCCGTGGGTCCTGAGAAGGGGCAGCACTCCTGAGTGTTTACGTATGGGATAGGCTAATAAACTCGTCGGTTAGTGATAGTCTCAGAAGCCTCTGTACGTCGACCAAGTTGTTGCACGACAGGCTTAATCTATCTCTTTCTCCTATTCTTAACACATGCATAACTGTGGTTTGGGGCTGTCCACACATTTATCCTAGGCGCGATCGGCCATCTCACCACCGTAGTCCGATAATTAGATATTGGATGATACTATCACATACCTTTTTCAAACAACGGCGGCAAAAGCTCCAAGGTGGTTAAGCCGTTATCTGTGGGCAGCACACTCTTACCCTTCACTCAAAGGATCTCCACACGTAGGCAACGTAGGGTTACCATTCGAAATGGAGGAACAATATATACGAAACGTTACTCGTCGCTACCCTCATGCTTCGAGCTTCTAAGCCAGTTTCGACCCATTGCGGCAGATCAGGTCTCAATTGCTTCAAATACTTGCACTGACATTGTTGATTCCATAAAAGATAATCGCCAGATAAGCACTTTGGAGGACGTTTGGGCTGAATCTATCTCCGTATGTGGCAAATGGTCAGTAGTGGACTTCATATATCAATGGTAAGCCCACTATGATTCTTTATGTTGTACCGTAGGCTGAGTAGCTGATTAGGAGACCGTCAGGCTTCGAAGCTCTCGTTGGGTCCATGAGTTTCAATGAAACCCCTCGCATATTGCGCGGTCATAGGTCCACGAAAGAGCAGACCTGTTGCCTATCTCAGACTCCACAATTTTGAACTATCCATCAACTCCAAACTACCACGGCGTCCAGGATCGTAGATATACCCATCCAGAATGCTTATGATACAAGTCGAAGCCGATAGGTTTACAATGCATAGACGTCCCGATCAGGGGAGCCGAATACATATTGATACTGGTCCCATCTCAGAGATACCTGTCGTCTCTCATCCTTTTGGAGTCTGAGCATCCCGTATGCTCACAACTCTCTTAGCAGGTGTTGCTGTGGCACGACGTACAACAGTAGAGTGTTCAATGACCAGAGCTGCTGCAGTAGGCCTCACAGACGCTCTGTGCATGAAAAGATGGCAGCAGGTCAACTGCTTGGCGGCCGAGCAAGGAAATTTTTAGATAATATAACATTCTGGGCGCTTTACATCCATGATACGAAACAATACTAACGGTCTCCAACGCCTCATCATAGCCGAATCTTCTGGTTATTTAATAATTCTAATTGATCTATATGTTCAAAGTAGATGCCTGGTTGGTTGGATCAGTAACATGCGTCAATAACGTTCAGTCTATAGACAGTGTGGCCCTACACCTATAAATGTATCGTCATAGAGTATGTTGTAGGCTCTTGTTCTGCCCTTGGAATCCCACCACGACAGTGTTCAGGAAACTACAGACGTTATAGTCTCGGGCGCCTCTTCCAACGCCCGCAATTTCACGACCTCTTCCTTTACCACCGTCTACCAGTACCCAGTAATCAAAAGCGCTACAACCGCTGATGTTCGATAATCTCACGGATCTTTCATCTTCATGAGGTCCTGTATATGGCAGCTAGTCGCTTCATGTTGGCAGTTCGTCGCTCGGATTTGAGTGACATTGACCACGCCTCAGCCTAGCCTGTGCTTTCTACCTTGCACGGATATCATGATCTATAGGACCGAAGAAAATTAGGGCAGAAGCAACGCAATGTATGCTTTTCCGCCCAGCGACTATTCTCGGCTATATGATGGAAGAAATCCTTTCAAGTCACTTGGGATATGGTATTGTCAGGAATCACGACTGCTTCCTCAACAGAAGGACTATCCCAGTCTAGGACTATGACTTAGAACTCTCGCTTTGGGTTGTCAACCAATCTTGATAATTGGACTTGCCGCGAAAAGAAATCACAATAGGGAGCTCAAATCGCTTCGGCCTGTTGGAATCAATTATAGGTTATTGTGCATCGTCTCGCGAGGTAGATAGTGAAACCAGAATTGATAGAAAATGCTGTCAAACGGGCCACATCTTTAAACATATTCTTACCTACCCACTTATTATCATGGACCGCCCAATACTACCTAGCAAGAGATATCAAGAAGTGATGAATAATATTGATCAGAGATAGAGGACTTATATAAGATCTAACACCCGAGCAAGCGCAACGACGTAGATCAAATGAGCTCACATCGCTCCCAATCCTGCTGCGTTAGAGCGGTCGATTGCAGATTCTGTTTCCTTGCATTTGATCACGGACAAAGGCCTAGGCGTACATCTGCGGCTTCTTAGAAAGCAGCTAGAGGACAGGGGATCAGTCAACAGATCTTCAGTACACTGTCCCAAAAAGGCGTAGATCGTACTCCTCAAGTGCCTGTAGGCCAGCAATGTCAATATTGTGATGCTATGAAGTTATCGAATGGCCTCAGTTACATAATCCCGCGGACATAGCTGACTAAGCTCATGATGACCATGCCAGGTGAATGACGAAGGCTCGGATCTATGAGCTGTGCGATTGCAATATCTTTGAAATGTAAAGAGCGGCTTCGTACGCCGGCTTCGGAGTCGATATGGACGAGTTCAAAGCCGACGCGCTCGTCAACCGTGAGGAGCCAATCCCAATCATCGCTTTTCCAGGCACCTCCGATACCCCATCATCTGATGCAACCAAAGGGAAACGTGAGCGCCTGAAGGACTCATTGTCGGGTTCCAAGGAGAAGTTGAAGGACAAATTCCATGTGCACGATGCCGGATCAGGCAGCAAGGACTCTGGGTACTCCCTACAAGACCGCCTCTTCACCAAGTGAGCAAGCATGGTTATCAGAAGTGTTATGAGGATATGGCGGGCTGAACGTCGTCAACGTAGGCTATTGCAGCAGGTCATACCGGTCGAGGAGGTCGAGGAGCTGGATCTTCCACCAGATGTGCGTTCCTCGAAGTATATCAACAGACCCAGCTTCTCGCTTCCCTTAATGACCAACAACTTCCGCCGTTTCAATGCAAGGTACGAAGCGCTTCCAACAGACGTTCTGGAGACTTGCTGACGGTGTCCGTAGAATAGGAGTAGTCTTCGTTTTCCAAAATCGATTGGAGCGCCTTCTCACCTGGCGAACACCAACCCATACCCTCTCCCTCCTCGCCGTCTGCACCTTTGTCTGTCTTGACCCCTACCTCCTCTCTGTCCTACCAGTGGCTGCGGCGCTACTATTCGTTATGGTTCCTGCATACCTCGCGCGGCACCCTCCACCACCTACCGGCCATACATCTTATTCCATGAATGGGCCTCCTCTAGCACCACCCCGCGCGATCAAGCCCGTGGGCGAGATGTCGAAAGACTTCTTCCGGAATATGCGAGATTTACAGAATTGCATGGATGATTTCAGTACTATACATGATCTAGTTCTCAAGAAAGTTACGCCACCGACGAACTTCTCGAACGAGCCCCTCTCGTCGACGATCTTCCTTTTTCTCTTCGTTGCGACCTGCTTGCTTTTCATATCCTCACATCTGCTACCCTGGCGATTGGTCGGCCTTGTCACATGCTGGACGGGCATAGCTCTAGGTCACCCTTCAGTCCAGCAGCTCCTCGTGTCGAGCCACGAAGAACATCTTGCCCCACACAAACGTACGATTGAATCTTGGCTCGAAGCCTGGACAGCTCACGACATTGTTCTGGATGCACCGCCAGAGACTCGTGAGGTTGAGATCTTCGAATTGCAACGTAGAAAAGGCGGACAGAATGGTGAATGGGAAAGCTGGATGTTCAGCCCTTCACCTTATGATCCGCTATCACCACAGCGTATCTCAGGCGATCGGCCAAAGGGTACCAGATTCTTCGAAGATGTCGCTCCTCCTCGAGGCTGGGAATGGGGCGATAAGAAGTGGGTACTCGACCTCGCAAGTCGAGATTGGGTGGAGGAAAGGATGGTGCAGGGCGTAGAGGTAGAGATCGAGGGCGAGAGATGGGTGGGCGACTTAGCTGGCCAGGAGGAGACGTATGAGATGAAGCCAGTCGGCAAGAGCAAAGCGCGCGACTGGGAAGAAGGCAATGGAAATAGCAAAGGCGGCGAGTGGAGGAGACGCCGCTGGATTAGAATGGTCAGGCGGAAAGTCATGGGCGAACAATAGCACAGCTGCTACTGAAGCTTCGAATGGGATTGATGAACCTCATGGGATCATGCCACTCCTGGTAGAGCGTGGGTATCGTCAAACCATACAATCACGCCTCTCCCTCCATCTCTCCCACCCCATCTCCTTCCCCTCGACTCGGTTTACTCAACCACAACCCAACCCTCCTCCTCAAATCCCCCTCACTCTGCTGCATAGGATTCAATTTCCGATCCCTAACCATCCCACCCCAATCCTCGCCCCACCTCTCCACCAACCTCCGACACCACTCCCGTTCCCGCTCACTCTGCCCCCTCGGCCTCTTCCTCTTTTCCAATTTCGCCTCTGCCTCGAGTTCAGGCACTATACCCTTGCTCTCCCCCACCCCCTCCGCTTCCAATCCATCAAATGCCTCCTCCTCCTCGTCGCTGAGATCATTCAATGGATCATTGAGCGGATTCCTTTTCGCCCTCCTCTCCGCAGCCGAGGACTGCACACTAACAATCGCCCCTGTCTTTGGATCCCGGACTACTTTCACCTCTTCGGTACCGAGGGATCTGAGAGCTTTGGAAGAGGGAATGGCTAATGCGCTTTTCGATTCGGGTTTGGAGACTTTGTATTCTGTGCCGCCGGTGTGGCCGTTGAGTTTCGAGGTGAGGCCGAGGCGGTGGTAGTTTTGGGAGAGGGTTTGGGTTTTGTCCC
>JAABUK010007366.1_pt1 | contig 15921 bp, 9 predicted proteins | sample 5559141 | NCBI WGS metagenome assembly JAABUK01 (sample SAMN10711869, study PRJNA513367) | rock metagenome | isolation source: Antarctica rocks | place: Antarctica: Victoria Land, Pudding Butte nord | collected 2016-01-03
CGACATAAGCTGCGAAGCGCGCTTCACTCCCGGACGTCATCTCAAGCTCCATCTCATCGATCAATTTGAGATGGAGTCCTCTGGCTCGTGGCCAACGCGGCTTTGTGACTCAGTAAGACTAGGCGCACCACGTAGTCGAGCCCGAGCTCGTGGACCACGATCCTGGCCTTGCGTGCAAAGGGCGAGCGGGGGGCGTGGAGGAGGATCATGCGGCGATACGAAGTAGAGAAGACTATAACAGGCCGTACTCGAGGCCATTACTTATTATCGACTTGCATCCAGAATGCGGTCGGCTCGGAGGATGGGTATACCTTGCGCATATCGGCAATTTCCGGAAAAACAGCCATCATCTTCGCCGGATCCTTCAGCATCATGTAGTTCCCTGGCCAGATCACACGGAAACGCGAATTGAACATCAAGAACGCCTGCAATAGGTACTGTTCGTTCCAGTATAGCTGATTGTCGAAATAGACCTTTGGATAAGGCATGGGCAGGCTAATATCATGAACATGAACCAAGACACCCTTGCCAATAAGAGGTAAGACGTTCATATACAAATGATACACGTCGTTTCCCCAACGAAGAACATGACTGGAATCTATAAAAAATATGTCGTTAGGTTCTAGATTTGTGAATAGTGTATCCGGAACGTCCTCCACCTTCTTGACGATCAATTCGTCCAGGCCGGGATAGCCGTTGGCGAAATCAATTGTGGGATAGGGATCTATCGAGATCACCTCGACAGGATGTCCTTCGGCCCTGTTCAGTTCGGCTGCCGCAACCGCGATCATGGTCGACGCGCCATTACCGATCTCGACGATGCGCCGGGGTTTGCTGTGTCTCACCAGACCGTAGAGCAGGTGGGAGTCCACGGCCATATATGTGCCGTTGATCAGATGAAATCCCTTCCGGTCCGGGACGGCATGGATGGGGAATCGGGCGCGGAACTCGGCCAGGTAAGGTGGCAGGGTGACATCCATGAGTTCATGCGCGGCACTCTCGTTCATGTCGACGCCCGCGAGTTTCGAGGGCGCCGTCCAGGCGTCCGGCTTGATGTCGTCGAGTTCCGGCAGTGGCACATAGAAGTGCTTTCGCACGAGGTGATACCCGGCCTCGTCGAAAACACCATGGAATCGATTACCCGGAAGACCACGCAGGCGGGTGGCGAAGGCTGTGGCGAGTTGCTCGATCGGGATCGAGTCAAGATCGGGCATTTGCGAAACCGACACGGGTGAGGGGGCGCAGCGAACCGCAATCGATCCGTCTTGCGGCGCGGTCTCGGGCGAAGCTGATCCGGCTTCCGGCTGCACGATCGTCTCTTTTGCCCCACGGGAAGGCACCGCGTGACGCCGCTTCGTTCTGACAAGCGGTGGGATATCGTGCTTCACTTTCTTGAGAGCCATGCTTTTGAGGAGGTAGGACAACATAGCAAGGCGCTCCGTTGAAAGGGTAGGGTTCGCGTCGATCGGGGTCAGTCCACGTAATCTCCAGGCTCTAGCCTTGCGATGACGCAGCAACTCTTGAAGCCAGTCCGGGTAAAACTGTGCATAGACGGCGATATTCGGTGGCAGTCGCGCCGTCGTGGCGGGCGAGAGAAGAAACGCGCGCAGGAAATGCAGTTGCATCGCCGCCGTGCTCGGTCCGCGCGACAAGATGACTCCTGCTGCGAGGTGCGCCGTCGCGAGAGCGCGCCGCGCCAGAGACTTCGGCAGCGCCGAACCAGCCTTCTTTCGCCTCGCGACCTCCGCGGCGATGATCTCGACATGCTCTTCGGCGAGGCGTTTATCCTTCGCGAAAGTGGCGTTCTCGCCATGGTAGCGCCAATATGCCCCCATCATGGGCACGTGCTTGAATGGGCCGCGCGCAAACAGTCGAAGCCAGAAATCATAGTCGCTCACGTATCGGATCGCGCCGTTCCGGCCTCCGATTTCCACCGCGTCCTGTCTGCGGAAGATCGATCCGGGGCCGGGCAGGCACCAGTGATCGCCGACCAGGCGGTCAAGCGTCGTCTCGGTGAGATGGTGCTTCTCGAGTACGACTCCTGCACCGTCGATGATCGCCCAGTCAGGGTAGGCCAGAACGGCCCCGCTGTTTTCGATCTCGGCCAGCGCCTTCGCCGGCCACGATCCCTCGACCACGTCGTCATCGCTCAGGATCATCACGAAAGGTGTCTCGGCGCGTGCAATCCCGAGATTGACCGCGTTTGCTTCCCCGCGGTTCTCCGTAGAGATGACAGACGCGAAGGGCGCATATCGGTCCACAATGGCCGGCACTTGCATCTCGGGCGGCGATCCGTCGTCGATGACGAGGACGCGCGTGCGGGCCGGCCTCTCTTGCGCGAGCGTGGCCAGACAGTTGATCAGCCAATCGGGCCGCCGGTAAGTGGGCACGATGATGGTCAACAGCGGGTCGAACGGGTCCCAGCTGTCGCGCCGCGAAGGTCGCCTTGGGTCGGGCTGAAGCCCGACGTACGGCGATTGGAGGCTCGGCAACTCCGCCTTCGGATGCGGCTCCGCAGCGTCTTTCGGGGAATAGATAGACCTCATGAAGTCGCGCTGGACCGCCGGCCACTTCATGGTCCGGACGGCTTCGTGGAAGCGCAGCGCGTTTCGCGGGTAGTCGGTCAGGAATTCCGTGAGCCTCGCGGCCGCCGCCTCGACGTCTTCCGCGCGCATCGACAGGATGGGCACTTCGGGATGGGCAGTTTTGAGGAACGCCGAGGCCCCTGCGGCCTCCGAAAGAAGGATCGGGGTTCCGCTCGTAACTGCCTCAAGCGCGACGAGATTGAACGTATCCGATCGAGAGGGCACGATCACGATCGTCTTGCCGTTGAAGGCACGTTCGCGCAGAACCGCAGGCGACAGCTCGCCTTCATAGTGCAGCCAAATGCCGTGGCGGCCTGCTTGGTCGAGCAATACATCGGCGCAAGTCCGCGCATCGCCCAACGGAAGATCGGGGCCCGCGGCAAAGCAGTCACCGTAGAGATGACGCGGCAGGCGCGATATGATCTCAACAAAGAGGTCCGGCCCCTTGTTGCGATCGAGTCTCCCAACGAACCACAGGTCCGGCTTCTGCGGCAACGGTCCGGTCGCCGCCGCGACCATCGGCGGTTCAAGGACGTTGTGCATGTCAATGACGTGCACAGGCCGGCCGATCCGCTCTTGGCTTTCGGATTGGTGGTGTTCCGACACGGTGAACACCGAATCAGCCGCCTCTATCGTTGCCTGTTCGACTCTAATAAAGCCTTCGATAGCGGAAGTTAGCTTGGCGGAACCATACTGATTTATGATTCCAACGCTGTTCCAGCCCTGGAGACTTAGAACCATACGTTCCGTCGTAACCCCGAAAAGACTGAATGCATCCCGCAAGAAGCCTCCGGTCGGCAAATAGGACGGAATGTCCACGGCATCGAAGCTGCGACCCACGCAGGAAGCCGCCATTTGGAGCGCCAACGCCGCGTAGTTACCCCACACATCGGTTGTCGAGCCAGATAGAAACGACTTGACCTCGCTCGAAGCGATCAGCGGCAGTGGATAGACATTTAGAGGCAACCTGCCTCCCTCCTCCAATTCCAGATCCGGACCCTTGGAAAAATAATAGAAATCGATGCCTGGATTCCTCGCCATCACGCTTCGAAAGAGAACTTGGCCGCCTCCAACGACGGTGTGAACATCGATGTCTGCGATCAGAACAGCGGTTCGGGCCGGCGTTGATAGATCTCTCCGCTGGATAAAGCTTTGAAAAACTGCGGTGCCTTCCTTACGCCGGTTACGGCCTATAGATGCCGTTATAGACCAGAACAGCGTAGTCTCTCTGATAGCTGGGAGTCCCTTGACCGAACTCTCATCGGACTGCAACGCTCCCTGAGGGAACGGATACCAGCGCATCCGGGGAGATGTCAGCACGGCGTAGGTGAGCGCTCCCTGATCCAGGTGCCACGGTAGGGCTCCAGCCAGCGCGTCGATCCGGTCGACCAGATAGTCACGCATCTTTGCAGCAAAACGCCTGCCCTCATCGGTCCAGCAGGCCACGAGGGCGGATGCCGAGGTCATCGCGAAAACGTTCGTGACGAAGCGCGGAAAGTACAAGAGCGCCGCATCGTGGGTCTCGGCGCGCTCGATCAGGTCGACCAAGCTCTTCAGCACAAGCTGGTCGATGTCGGTCATCAGGACCGTCCTGCCATAGCGGGCCAGGATATCGGGAAGCAGCAGAAAACGCGCTATAGAGAAGTAGCTCTTCAAAGCGGGTGGGGAAATCAGATCGCGATCCACCGTCTCACGTGATACCGCGATCGGCAGAGAGCAACTCAGTCGAAGGCGTTCGACCACGCACAGCGAACCCTCGTCCGGCTCGATGATGTGGACATGGACACCGCCGCGCAATCCGGAACGAAGCTCGAACGAGCGGACCGCCGGTTCAAGAAAACGTCTGATGTAGTCGACGTTGCCGGAGACGAAAAGAACGACCTCGGCTTCCCTCATCAAAGCCAGGTCGGCCGGGTCGAGCGCGACCCGTCGCGACGAGAGAAATGGAGTCGTCGGGGATCCTCCGGCGCGTGGCCGTGACAGGAAACGGAAGACGGACGTGTTCGCGGTCAGTCCATTGACCTGCGGCAACGCGATGTCACGCGCCAGGATTTGATCAGCTTCCTCGAAAAGTCCCGTCATCGCGAATGTGCTGGCGACCCTGACCCAGAAAAGATTGTCGCCTGGATGGTCGTGAAGATGGAGCCTGAGCGGTTCGACCGCCTCCGAGGGCTGCCTGGCCAGGATAAGACTCAAGGCCAACTGATCGTGATAGCCGCGCAACCCGAACGTTTGACCGAGTTCAAAGTAGACCTGCAGCGATCCGTCGTAGTTGCCCGCTGCGCGAAGAACACAAGCGTGGAAGTCTAACGCTCGCGGCGAAACGTAGCACGAGATCGCGCATCGGCTCCTCTTCAGTGCAGTCTCGACCGATCCGATTGACAAGAGTTTCTCGGCATCGGCGATCAGTCGATCCGATTCGACGTAGCAGGAAATCAGTTCCTGCTTGCGAAGCCGAGCGAGCGAGGTGTGAAGCCGGGAGAAGTCTATCGACTCTCCTGGAAAGAGCGGGTCGCTCTCAAGATCACGAAGGACGGCACGTCTCGCTTCAAATGCTTTCAAGACCTCGCGCATGCCGGCGCAGGATCGGTGCTCGGCAGTGACCATCTCCGTCATGACGTGGAAGTCGTGGCGGAGGGCGATCCAGATCAAGCCTGTCATGTTGGCGTGGTGCGACGATGGCCACGCGAAGCGAAGGCCCTCGTCGATCAACGAGCGGTGCACCATCACCGTCGAAAGGTCCGCCTTCACCGACAACACCTGCAAGATCTTCGCTTCGAGCCCTCTAAGGGGAGAGTCGCTGACGGGTTGGCTCCCGGAGGCATCGCTATTAGGTCCGCCGGATGCGACGTAGCCGCCGTCTCGCATGGCCTTGAGCTGTCGTTCGATCCTGAGGGAGAGATACCGGCTACGGTGATCGAAGAACGCGATGTAATCGCCGGCCGCGGCCGCGGCTCCTCGGTCGAGAGCCGCATCGATACCGACGCCACATTGCCGCAGAAAACGTACCCGTGTATCGCGCTCGCTCATCGCGGCAAGCTGGTCGACATCCTCCTCCGCACCGCCATCGACGATGATCAGCTCCAGATTTCGATGAGTCTGATGCAGGGCGTCTTCGACGACCCGCAGGACACCCGTGATATCGTCTTCGAAGGCGATCACGACCGAGACGAGCGGTTGTTCAGCGACCGCGTCGGCGCGACGACGCGCGTGTGCCGTCGCCCTTCCGTACGGTGTGTTGCCGAGAAACTCGGCCATCTTGGCGTAGAAGCGAGTCGCGCTACCGAACAGTTGGACCCGCTCCAACTCCGAGCGAGACTCCATCATGCGGATCCAGAGCGCATCCCCTTCCGCGATCGCGCCAGGCTTTTTACTGTCTTGTCCCTGATGGACGCGGTACTTGATCAGGGGCGCAGGTTGTAGGAAGAAATCGTATTTTGCTATTATTTTATTCCAGAGGTCATAATCCTGTGTGAATCGCAGGTTGGCATCGAAAGGTCCAAATTCTCGGAGGATGTGGGCGGGGATGAACAAAGTGCATCCGTTGATATAACTGTTTAACAGCGACACCATCGGTGCCGCTATGCACCGATCGAAGGGCAACTTCGAGGTATACCAAACCTTCCCCGACTCGTTGATAAGATGATAATCGGAATAGAGAATCGCGTCCCTCTTGCCGATCAGCCTATAATACTCTACTTGAGCGGAGATTTTGTGAGGGAGGTGGAGATCGTCGTGGCTGAGCCAGGTGAATACGTCACCCGTCATGTTGGCCAATGCCGTGTTCATCGCGGCGCCTACACCGCCATTGGCCTGTTCGATATAGACGATGCGTCTGCCATACGAGCGGGCGATGGCCGCGGTCACTCCGCCGTCACTGGAACCGTCGTTGACGACCATAACTTCGACGTTGTCGTAGGTCTGACGAAGCGCGCTGTCGATCGCTGCGGCGAGGAAATTGGACCCGTTGTAGACGGGGATCCCGACGGTCACTTTCGGCTTGAAAACCCCCGGCATGTCAATCTCCTTGCCATCTGGCGCCGACCCATGGACAACGAATCGGTTCAGCGCACGAGATGCCGCCAATGCGGGCCCGAGTTTGCACTTGGGCCGCGAATAAAGACTCAGAATTTACGCAACCGCAACGGACAGATAGGTCTGGTTCATTCAGGTGATCTTGCGCCAGTAGATGCCGGCGCCGTCGATCTCCTGCATCGGGTCGGTGATCTCCATGCGCACACGGAAATCATCGACGGCTTTGCGGCACGTTGGCAAGATGTAGTCGTCGATGATGATGAAGCCGTTCGTCGAGAGCTTGCCATACAAGGCTTCCAGGGTCTGCGTGGTCGAGGAGTACATGTCCCCATCTAGACGCAGCAGAGCCAGTTTCTCGATGGGCGCGCCGGGCAGCGTGTCCTCGAACCAGCCCTCGAGGAATACGAGCCGATCGTCGAGAAGACCATACTGAGCGAAGTTCTTCTTCACGTCGTCCAAGGATATCGCTAGTTCTTTAAATGTGTGATGGGGATCGCCGGCGTCCACGGGGTAGCGATCCGGGTCGGGCTCAGGCAGGCCGGCGAACGAATCGGCGACAAACACCTTGCGCTCTGTATCGCCGTGGGCGTCCAGGATCCCGCGCATGTAGATGCAGGCACCGCCGCGCCAGACCCCCGCTTCGAGGAAATCGCCGGCGATCCCGTCCTCGATGACCTGTTCCGCCAGGGTCCGGATGTTCCGCATCCGCACGGTGCCGATCATCGTCTGAGCGAGCGACGGCCAATCTCGGCCGATCTGTCGAACCTCAGGATCGTAGGCGGGAGCGGGCAAGGGCGAGATCGGAGGATCTTCATAGAGACAACCCGTCAGCGCGCCTTCCAGAAGGTCCAGGTACTTCTGGCGAAGCTCGATGCCACGGCCCGAGACGACGGGGCCGTCCGCCCGGAGGCTCTGCCGCAAGCTCTTGAGATCGGCGGAGATCAGGGAGGTGGCCCCAAGCAGCCGGGAATAAGCCTGATCGAGTTCAGGTCGCCAGGCCGCAGCTTCTTCCGGCGCGGCCTCGAGCTCCGCCACTCTGGTTTTCAGCTCTGCACAGCACTGGTCGGCTTCCTCGGCCCTCGCTTGCGCGGCCTGAAGGTCCCGACTAGCCCGCAGCGACTCGCTTTGGACCTCGCCTATGCGCGCGACCGATCTGTTGAGGTCGCTTCGGAGAATGTAGACCTGAAGTTTGAGGGCCTCAGACTCACCCTCGGCCACGTGATCTCGGCGTATATTGCTTGTATTCTGATCCTGCTCGGAAATAAGAACATGGTATTCGCGCCCGTTCGTGCGCGGATCCGAGTTGTCGCTCGCTGAGAACTTGAGGCTGTCACCCCAGTGCGAGTAACGGCCTTTGCCCTCCTCTGCGATAGCCGTGTGCATCGCATGGCTCGGACCGAGCGGCACGCCGTTTTCCAATATCTGCAGTGGCGAGCGTCCAGGATCCTCATTGGCATCGCCCGGCGGCAGGCCCGCGGGCAGCCGCGTTGAAAACATATGGCCTCCGTGCGCCTCGAAATAGGCCAGCAAGTGGAGCGCCTTGGCCTGGGTCGATGCCGTCGTGGCATTTCTCGGCACCGGCGGCACGAGCACGTGGTACTCGCGCCCGTTGGTACGCGGATCCGAGTTGTCGCTCGTGGAGAACAACAGGCCGTCCTCCCAGTGCGAGTAGCGACCTTTCCCTTCCTCGGCGATGTCCGAGTGCGGCGTATGAGCCGGGCCGATCGACACACCGTCCTCGAGCACCTCTAGCCGCGATCGGGTCGGTTCCCCGTCGATGTCACCCGGCGGCATACCGGCGGGCAGGCGCAAGGTGAACATGTGGCCCCTCGCCGCCTCGAAATCGGCGATCGGTCGGAGCACCCTGGCCGCTGTGCCCGCCGAGGTCGCGACACCGCCCCGCGCCGGCGCCAGGAGCACGTGGTATGCGCGTCCATTGGTGCGCGGGTCGGAACTGTCGCTCGCCGAGAAGACGAGGCTGTCACCCCAGTGCGAATAGCGGCCGCCGCCCTCGACCGCGATGTCCGAGTGCAGCGCATGGGCCGGACCGAGCGGCACGCCGTCTTCCAACAGTTGCAGCCGCGATCGGCGCGATTCGTCCGAGGTGTCGCCCGCGGAGAGGTGGGCCGGCAAGAGCACGCTGTATGCTCTTCCATTGACAGGGGCCGGTTCAGTGATCGCGCAGAGAACCTGGGCTGGCGTAGCGGCTCTGATCGAGAGCTTGCTCACCCGCTCTCTGATGGAGCCGCGCTCGGCCGTCGCCGTCTCGCCCCGTGCCCGCTCCTCCTCGACCACGGCGTAAGCGTGCTCCAGCGCCTGCATCAACTGCTGGATCTCGTCGGCGTAAGCAGCGACCTGACGCACATGCTCGTGCTGAAGCGTCTCGAAGTTCGCAGCAAGGCTTCGAACGCCGTTGTAACGCCGGCGGACACCGGGGATCCTAAGCGCGGCAGCGCGGATGATGCCAGGAACAATCACAGAGTCATAAGCCTCAAGTGGGGGGGGCGAGATGCTGCTAGGCAGTGGCGCGGCGCTACGGCGGCCGACACGTCCCATCACGGACCGGCCTCCGGCCTGCTCCAAACGACGCGGTTGACGACGTCGATGTAGGAGGCCACGATCCGCATAACCTTGTGGGACGCGGTGAGCCCGCAAATGTAGTCCTTCACCTCACCGCTGAAGTGCCGCTCTCGCGAGCTCGCCCGCACGATCCGCACGGCATCCAACAGGCCGTCGATCGCGAAGCCGCTTCTCACCAGCACACGGGCGTCCATCCCCTCGGGACGCTCGTGAGCATCGCGGACCGTGCCCGCGGGGATGTCAAGCAAGGCAGCTTCCTCGGTGAGGGTGCCGCTGTCGGAGATGACGCAATAGCTATCCGCGAGGTCAGGCGAGCGAAACTGGAGACAGCCCAAAGCCGCTACAACGGCCACATCGCCAATATGAAAAATCCTGCCTCGCGTTTGTGTGTACTCTCCTTCGAGTTCGCGCGTTATTGAACCAATCGCGGCGTTTTGCCGGTTTAGCTTTCTCTTGGCTTTTTGCTGGGGTTTCTTGACACCAAAACGTGCCGCCGAACTACGGCGTCTGCAAGCCCCTTTCCTAACGCTTGGCGTCGTCATGCGTTCCATCGCTCTGGCCCGGAGCGCGCCAATAGTGGGCCACCTGCGAATTCATTGGGATACTCGCAAATCACTTGAGGATCGAAGAGCGTCGTCCCCGACAAGAAAGCCGTCGTTCGCTTCCCCAGCCGAGCCCGTCCAGGCGCCTGGACAGGTCAATTGCGTGACGGCGCGCCGGCTAGAAGGCGCTGGATCTCTGGCCGGCATGAGCCGCAGTTGGTGCCGGCGTTCAGCGCTGCACCGACCTCCGCGACGGTTACGCAGCCACCTTCGGCGATGGCCACCCGAATCTGGTTCAGGCCGACTTGGAAGCAGGCGCAGATCGTTTCGCCGCGATCGATGCGGCCGGCGCCGGGCGACCGGCCAGCAGGCGGAGTCCGTCGGCTTCGTTCGTGGCTTCGGCGAGCGCCGCAGCCACGAAGGCTCGCGCGACGCCGAGCGGTTCCGGTGCGATGAAGAGCGCCGCATCGAGTTGCCCTTCGCGGAACACCGCCAGGCGGTGCTGGCCTCTCCGCGGGTCGTCGTAGGTGACCAGGCGTGCCCCGGCGTGCGTGGCTCCGAGCAAAGTCGTGCCGAAGGCCTGCCAATCGGCGGGGCATGCGAGCCCGGCGAGCTCGGTCTGGAAGCCGTCGGCGACGCGGGCGGTTGCCCAATAGTCCACGCCTTTGACCGCCGGTCGGCGCCGGGTCACGGCGAAGCCGTACCACTTCGCCGCAAAGGGTCGGACCCGCGCTGGCGCCATCTTGGACGCGGGCTGGCCCGATACCTTATCGGTGCGGACGGGATCAGCGCGTTCACGCGGCCGGCGCTGGCGAACTGGCTGGTCCAGTGCATCGGCACGAACACCGTGCCGCGCGTTTGGTCGGAGCCGATCTGGGCTCGCCCCACCATCCGACCGAACGAACCTTCGCAGATCGCAAGTTCGCCGGCGACGATGCCGGCCTCGCGTGCGTCTTCGGGGTGCAGCGCCACGGTGGGCTCGGGCAGATGAGCCGAAAGGCGCACGGATTTTCCCGTGCGCGTCATCGTATGCCATAGGTCGCGGATGCGCCCCGTGTTGAGGGTCAGCGGATAGGCCGGATCGACCGCGCCCGTCTCCGGCGCCAGGATCGGAATAAAGCGGCCCCGGCGGTCGGGGGTGAAGAACTGCCCTCGGCCAAAGAAGCGGCTCACCCCCGGGGTCTCGCCGGCCCGGACCGGCCATTGCACCGGTTCCATCTCCTCGTATTCCCGAAGGCGAGGTGAGACGACCGTTCCTCTCACCTTCAATTAGGATAAATCGGAAGCTAAGAGCCGCAAGAGAAAATTGTAGGCGCTTGCTGCTCAACTATTCTGCAGAATTGCGAACCCTGATCGCAAACGAGCCGATGTATCGGTCAAGTTGATCCGGATCGAACACGCGGCCATCGAAGAAGCCGTCCGGCCCCAGCGTCATCATGCCTAAGCGCGAGGCGACCGGCGTTGGATGCTGCAGTGAACCTTCCACCTTGGCGCTCGCCCGCGGCAGGTCGGCCCCAATGGCGGCCAGAGCCGCGCGGTAGAGGTCCGGCCGATACACCCGCCGCGCCGCCTCGGCATGTTCCGCCGTGTGCTCGACATGACCCCAGCGTACCATCTGCGCATAGAACCAAAGGGCATGGCTCAACCAGGGAAAGTTTGCGGCGTGTCGGTGGAAGACCAGGAAGTCGGGCACCTCTTCGGCGGCCTGCCCGGGCATCCGCGTCAGCCGGCCCTGCAGGGCGCGTTCGATGATCGCCGCCGGGGCATCGAGATAGGCGGGATCGGCCAGCAGCGCCGCCAGTTCGGCGCCGTTCTGCGGTTCACCCGCCCAACGGGCCGCCTGGAAGAGCGCGCGCACCAGCGACGCGGTCTGCGCGGGGAACCGCTCGGCAAATTCCGCCCGCAACCCCAGCACCTTCTCCGGCCCCTGTCGCCACAGCGCCGACTTGGTCACGGCGATCACGCCGGCCGCGGCGTCCACGGCCAGTGAATTCCAGGGCTCGCCGGCGCAGAATCCGTCGATCTGCCGCTCCACCATGCCGTCCACCATCATGGAAGGAGGCAACACCGTGAGGCGGACATCGGCGTCGGGATCAAGGCCGGCCGCCGCCAGCCAGTAGCGCAGCTCGTAGTTGTGGCCGGAAAACGGATGCACGATCGCGAGCGTCGGCGGCCCGCGGCCCGCGGCCTGGCGGGTGCGAAGCACGGCCGCAAGAGCGCAGCCCACCGCCGTCGGATCGAAGCGACGAAAGCGCTCCGTTCGCCCATCGGCCGTGTCGGACATCGCCGAAAACAAATCGGTCGAGAGGGTGATTGCATTGCCGCCAAGTGCGAGCGAGCAGGGAGCCACCATGGCGACGGGCGGGCGGCCCAGCCCCAGGCTGGACGCGATCGGCATCGGCCCGAGCATATGGGCGGCATCGAAATGGCCGAGCGCGACACGGTCGCGGATGTTGGCCCAGGACACCTCCCGCACCAGCGTGAGTTCGAGACCTTCCCGGCGGGCGAAGCCCTTCTCCGCCGCGACTACGAGAGGTGCGCAATCGACCAGGGGAATGAAGCCGAGAACAAGGGCACCCGCCTCGGCGCCACTGCCGGCTTGCTCTCCTTCGACCGACCTCGCGGGCTCGTCAGCCATCTCGATCATTCCAGCAACTTCATCGCCGTGATCAGCCCCTGAGCGACCTCGGCAACCCGGCGACTTTCCTTCATGGCCGCGGTGCGCAGAAGAGCATAAGCGTCCTCTTCCGAGAGGCTGCGATTTTTCATCAGAATTCCCTTGGCCTTGTCGATCACCTTGCGATCTTCGAGAGCTTTTTTGGCGCGGTCGAGTTCGTCGCGGAGACGATTGAGCACGTTGAACCGGCTGATCGCGGTATCCAGGACCGACTTCACCCGATCTCGCTTGAGGCCGTTGACCACATAGGCCGAGACTCCCGCGTCGATGGCAGCCTCGATCGAGGCGTGGTCGGACTGGTCGACGAACATGGCGACCGGCCGCCGGACCGTTCGCGACACCTGGAACATCTCGTCGAGCACGTCCCGGTTGGGGTTTCCGAGGTCGATCACGATGACGTCTGGGTCGGCCTCGACGATGCGACGAAGCAGCTGACGCATCTCGGTGATCACCGTCACCGAGGTATGGCCGGCCTCGCGCAGGCCCGCCTCGATCATGGCGCCGCGTGAGGCGTCGTCGTCGATCACCAAGATGCGATAGTCCCCATCGATCATCGTGCCAGTGTCACGCAGAGCTTCTCATTGTGCAATGCGGAATAACGACCAACCCGCGCCGCGGTCTTTGGGGACCCGTGATTGCTCACAAGTATAGCTCCATGCACAAAATCTATTCTTTTCGGGACCAAAACTTCGGCTTGAGCTTCTCCTAACAATCATCACAATGACGGACTGCAGATGCACCTGACCGAGCGGCGTATCGGCGTGGCGCGTGGGCCAACGAAGGCCGTAGCGCTTGACCTGGATGAACGGGTTCCCGACCGACAGCGCCCCCCGCGCGTTCGAGCCTTCTGCATCCATCGCAGGGCGGTTCGGCGATTCGATTTCGATCTGGGCCGGTCACCAATCCCTACGGAAGGACGGCCGCAATTGGCCGCGCAGGAGAGCCTTGATGGGCGACGCATTCTCTCCCGAACAGCGACGATGGCTCGAGGGTTTTGCCTCGGGGGCTGCGGCCGTTCGCGTCATCCCGGCGCCGAGCAGTCAGCCGGCCGAACCCACCGGGCCCGAGGCCGCGCATCTCAAGGCGCAGGACCGCACGGTGGCGGAGGGCAAGAAACTCGTCGACCAGGAAAAGTGGAAGCGCGCCGAAAACCCGTTCGAAGCCTATGCGCGGCTGAAGACCGAGGCGCTGGCCGGCGCCAAGCCGAAGCCCGACGACAATTTCCGCTGGCGCTATCATGGCTTGTTCTACGTGGCGCCGGCGCAGGACAGCTACATGTGCCGCCTGCGCATCCCGAACGGCATCCTCAAGCAATGGCAGTTCGCCGGGATCGCCGACACCGCCGAACGGCTGGGCGGTGGCTTCACCCATGTGACGACGCGCGCCAACCTGCAGATCCGTGAGATCAAGCCCGAGAACGGGCCGGCGCTGCTCGAGGGCCTGACCGACATCGGCATCGTGTCGCGCGGCGCGGGGGCCGACAACATCCGCAACGTCACCGGCACCGCGACCGCCGGCATCGATCCGCATGAACTGCTCGATACTCGGCCGCATGCCCGCGACTGGCACCACCACATCCTGAACAGCCGCGAAATGCACGGACTGCCGCGCAAGTTCAACGTGGCGTTCGATGGCGGCGGCGCCATCGCCACGCTCGAAGACACCAACGACATCGGCTTCCAGGCCGTCGCTGTGCCGGACGGGCTGACCGATCTCGCCGGCGGCCCGATCGAGCCCGGCATCTGGTATCGGCTGGCGCTCGGCGGCATCACGGGCCACCAGGACTTTGCCCGCGACACCGGCGTCATCGTGAAGCCCGCCGAAGCCACGGCCGTCGCCGATGCCATCGTCCGGGTGTTCATCGCGCACGGCGACCGCACCAACCGCAATAAGGCCCGCCTGAAATACGTGCTCGATACGTGGGGCTTCGACAAGTTTCTGGGCGAGGTCGAGACGCTGCGAGGCGCCCAATTCACCCGCGTCGACTCGGCCAAGATCCCGGCGCGGCCCGCCTATGACCGGCTCGGCCATATCGGGGTGCATCCGCAACGCCAGCCGGGGCTCAACTGGATCGGCATCGTGCTGCCGACCGGCAAGATGACCTGCGACCAGATGCGGGCTCTGGCCGAGATCTCCCGTTTGCTCGCCGACGGTGACATCCGTCTCACGGTCTGGCACAACCTGCTGATCTCCGGCGTGCCGGATGCCGCAGTTGCCGAAGCCAAGACCCGGATCGAGGCGATCGGGCTCGATTGGCGGACGACGCCGATCCGCGCCGGGCTCATCGCCTGCACGGGCAATCGCGGCTGCAAGTTCGCGGCCTCCGACACCAAAGGTCACGCCCTCGCGATCGCCGAGCATTGCGACACGCGCGTGACGCTCGACCAGCCGATCAACATCCACCTGACCGGCTGCCATAACTCCTGCGCTCAGCACTATATCGGCGACATCGGCCTGATCGGCGCCAAGGTGACGATCAACGACGAGGGCGATCAGGTCGAGGGCTATCATCTCCATGTCGGCGGCGGCTATGGCACCGACGCGGCCATCGCCCGGCTGTTGTACTCCGACGTAAAGGCGGAGGATGTGCCAGCGCGCGTCGAAGGCCTGCTCAAGGCCTATCTCGCCTCCCGCGCCGATCCGACGGAAGGCTTTGCGACCTTCGCCCGCCGCCATGACCCCGACCAACTGCGCGCGCTGGCCGCCCCGGAGGTGTTCGGGTGACGATACCGATCCCCGTGCCCCGCATGGATCTCGTACCCGAGAGCGCGCCCTTCTCGGAAGAACAGCGCGTCTGGCTGTCCGGCTTCTTTGCCGCGTCGCTCGGCCCGATCGCCTCGCCCGAGGCCCTGTCGCAGGCAGCGCTGATCGGCCTCGTCGTGCCGGGTTCGGGCGCGGCGCCGGCCGGCCCGGTCCTCGCCACCAACGACGAGGCGCCCTGGCACGATCCCGCGCTCGCGGCGCCCGAGCGCATGACCATGGCCGAAGGCCGTCCGCTCGCACCGCGCCTGATGGCCGCCATGGCGCAGCAGGATTGCGGGCAGTGCGGCTACAGTTGCGCCGACTATGCCAACGCGATCTTCCTGAAAAATGAAAAGCGCCTGAACCTATGCTCGCCCGGCGGCAAGGAAACGGCGCGGCTGGTGAAAGGGCTCGCCACCGAACTCGATGCGAGTGACCGCGTAGCGGACCGGCCGGCGTTCAATCAGACCAAGCCTTACATGCCCTGAAACCGCGTGTCGCCATCGTCATTGCAAGGTGGCGAGGCCGCCGCGGCCATCCAGTTCGGCCGCGAAGGCTGGATTGCTTCGCTCCGCTCGCAATGACGGCAAATATCCCGGCGCGGCAAAAAGGACGTTAGAGCATCCGCCGATCATGTTGCATCATATCCTGCTGCGGCGAACATGTTGGCGGATTCGGCTGGGGTGATCTGGTCGATGAGGCGTCCGATGGCGCGCCACAGCCCGTCCATGGTTCGTTCGGCGGCCTTGCGCAGGAAGGC
>JAABUK010007367.1_pt1 | contig 15921 bp, 20 predicted proteins | sample 5559141 | NCBI WGS metagenome assembly JAABUK01 (sample SAMN10711869, study PRJNA513367) | rock metagenome | isolation source: Antarctica rocks | place: Antarctica: Victoria Land, Pudding Butte nord | collected 2016-01-03
GGTCACCCTGTCACAGGGTCCCTAATTTGCTATGGGGCTGCATCCGAACAATAACTGTCCCAGGCGCGGTTGACCAGTCCCGCACTGCTCCGCGGGGACAGGCAGGGGCTCCGCCCCTGTCGTTACGAAGAGCCGCTCGAATTCACGCGTGAAAAGCGAGTTCGAGCGCTGCGGCGCCCCGAACCCTACTAAATTGCAGCGGCGGAACCCCGAAATAGTGAATTCGGCCCTTTCTCGACTCAAAATGCTGAGCACGGGATAGTCAGACCTTTCAATCACCCGTTTTAAATGCAAGGCAAAACCTTTGCAATCACAAACCAAAACTCATCCGCTGTGTGCTCAAGTTGTTAAAAGACAGCATTATCAGAAGGCATTGCATGCAGACGCAGACCGTGCCTACAACATCGCCTTGCACACAAGAAATGGCTGCATGACGCATGGATATGTGGGTTGAGGCTCAACTGACTCACCCAGTCACGTAAATTACCAATATCACTGTCAACAAGTACATGGGTCTATTTACACAGCAATGGGTATGTCCAAAAAGAAGTTGTGAAAGAAGCGCAGGCCTTCGGGCCCGTCGTCTCGGCATAGCACCCCTCTGGTTTCAGCTGTCAGCAAGTGTTCAGAAGCGATTGGTAGAGGCACAGTCAGAGCAGATGCCACATCACTGGCTGTCACTGCTGGCCCTAAACCTTCATCAGCAGCAACAAGCTGCCCTATTCTTGCACACACCTGCATGTGTCTCACAAGGGTTGTCTCAAGCAAATGAGGCTGGTAACATGGTCTGCTGAGCTACACAGCAGCAACACACAACATAATACCGGGTGTGCATATACGCCTTTGATGCTGAGCGCTGCATCATGCATGTTTGCTCTGCAGGATGGAAAAAGCTTTGTATGTTTGCAAGCACATTACTTCTGAGAAAGCCTGCAAGCATGATGGAACCCAATATGCAAAGCATGCAGCACCATAAGTTGTACCACAGGTGTTCACTCGTTCCTGCATGCATCTGTGACAACAGATAGACATACGCACAACCTGCTGCAGCTGTGAACACATGTTACCAGCTCACAGTGCACTGCATAGTGCACTGCACACCAAGCTATGAAAAAGAAAAGAAGAAAAAAGTGTGCTGTCTCACCTGCTCAGTGCTGTGGGACTGTGATTGCACTGCCAACGCCCCAGTGCTGAATTCCTTGATCCTGAGGGGTACCCCAGCCTGAGGGAAGCAGGTGCAGGCTTGAAGCAGATCATCAGGAGACACCAACTCAGTGCCGCGGGCTCTGTTGAAGAGGCAGTAGACATCAGCCATGGCCATCATGCCCCCCACCTTATCCACCTGAGGGCCCAGGAACTGCCCAAGCTGCACGGCACAAGAGCGGTTGAATTTGGTGCAAACCACCAAATCACAGCAGGGCCTATCAAAATCCCTGGCTGAAAGCCCCAGTCTTGGCTGCAGAGCTAGTGGATACTTACCTTGTCCCCACCTGTGGCTTGGCAACCCCACTGTGTCCCACTGCGTGCACGGATGTGCTAAGCTATAAGCATCCAGCAAGTACAGCAAAGGTGTTGAGAATTGAGCGAACAACATCTCATAGGAGGGACAAACGACTTCAAGATGCAACTCATCCTTGAGTTCTTGGGGAGATCATGATGCAGGGGGGTCAGCAGTACCTGTCTAGCAAGCTCCTGGTGGTAGCGTGCTCCTGTTTCTGCCTTGGTCACAGGACTAGCAATCCCCATGTGCACCAACTCAGCTTGCATCTCGCTGTCCATCCACTGCTGAGCGTCAGCATCTGTTGGCTGAGCCCCTTCACCTTCCTGCTGTGCTGCCTTCTTCTGGGCGGCCATGGTGGTCCTGAACCTCTCAGCAAGCTCCACCATCTCTGCAGCCTTTGCCATCAGGCCATTTAAGTCCTTGAATGCTTGTTCCAACGACCTGAACCACTTTCGCATACCTTCAGCAAGCAGATTAGTGACATGATAACATATTGTGCCAAGCTGAGGCACTATGACATTGTGGTCAAGCACCATGTTATTAGGCATTGTTATGCAACATGACCCTTGCGGTATGTGTAAACCTTCCTGGACTCTGGCACTACACTCTAGGGTTGTCAGCTCACATGGTGCCAAGCTGATGCAGTATGAGTCCCACACCCGGCGTCCTGATCATGCAGTGTAGCAAACACTGCTGGCAGAACTCACTCGTCATTCTGAGCAGCAAGCTGGGCTTCCCTGCGCAGTATGCCTGCCACCCCAGCGCCATGAGGCCTCAGGGCGGGGGCGGGGGCCAGGGCAGGACTGCCTCTAGCTATCTGGGCGGGGACTGCCTGATCCCTACTGGTGTCATCCTCATGCTCACTCAGCCAGTGCACAGCTTGCTCAGGGCCTGCATCCATAGCTGAGGTGAGTCACGAGGGCGTAGCCTCAAAGGTCATTGGCCAACTACCCAGAGCCCAGAGTGTTAAATCAAGGGCCAAGGGTTCGTCGCGTGTGTGGTGTCTGTCGGCCATGTTTAAGTGGGAAGCCATGTTTATGTGATTGCCACATATGGCAGCAAGCATGAGGCAGCTTGCTCTGGTTCTACATCTTTGGCTGGACTGTTGACAATGCCTCAAATCTCCAATCACGACCGGGAATGGGCCTGGAAAGCTGACAACACATGCAGGTAGAACATCCTGCTTTCTTGTGCTGGATCAAAGATGCATGCATGCTAGCAAGGCTAGCATCATTGCATAGTGAGTGTGCAGTGCGTGTACATGCTTGTTTGCAAGTACTGTGCTTTGGCTGGTCAGCATCACATGGTACAAATTCTTGAAAAGGTTTGGCACCTCTGGGCATGTATTCATCCATAAACTGATGTGCCTCACCAAAACAGGTTGCCACTTCAACCTGATTGCAGCTCTGCACGTCTTACATGTATGGAGTGACAATGACAGGCAGATGTAAGCATTCTAGTAATGTAGCAAAGTTACATGGGGCAACATGTAGAATTGCTTATGACTTGCATGAATAGAACGCTCTTTCAATCAATTTGCTTCACAATGACTTTACACATAGAGATGACATCAGCATCTGCTTTGAAGGCTATACCTGTGTTTCCGGTCTCAAGAGCAGCCCTTGCAGCTCTCTCCCTCGAAAACCCCATGGCCACCAGCATACCCACAAGCTGACTATCCACCAATGTCTCATCAACAGCATCACTGCTGCCTTTGCTGGGGGAGTATGATACGCTGCCTTGGGGCTGTGCACTGCTGGGGGTAATTTGAGAGCGGCCTGAGGTTTCTGCTGGCTGTTGCCTCTCCCACGCCTTCTGTTTAAGAGCTATCCGCATGGCATCAACAAAGGGTGTCATGTGAGGAGCCACCAGCTTGAGCTGCTCTATTCTGACTGAGCTAGACTTATCTGCAAGCATCCATCAGGTGCACCTGGATCTTACTTGCAGCCTGTTTGCATACTGGCACTGTGCACTTAAGGATTTGTGTGCTGCAACACCATGCCGTCGTAGACTAAGACATCAGTCATGCTAAGTTGCTGCAAATTGCAGGTAGGTGCTGCCTGGCATGTCGTAAAGTGCATGGGCAACAGGACTTCACGTCAACACACCTGCAGGCTTGCTGTGTTCATCCACATATACAAAGACTCTGATTTTGGGAGAGCGTAACATCATTGAAGCTTTGAGCTGGACCTCATGTACACTGCTCAGTGGCACTTGACAGGAGCTGCCTTGGTTTGGAGAGGTTGCTTTGTCTGTCCACAGCAGCCGATGTGATGTTAGTACCGCATGCCCCACCTATAGCATCACCTTAGGCCTCAGCTGCAGGTCTGCAGCTTGTCGGTGTTCATGAGGTGTTGCTACCTTGAGCTCTTGCAATGAGTCGCCAGGCTCTGGCCACAAATTGCCGGAAGTCTCGAATTGAAGCTGAGTCTGAGAGGCAAAAAGAGCAGTGTCAAAGGTTGCACAGATCAGCTTGTTTGACCTGCACTGGGGTAAAATTACCTGTTCAAGATCAGCCTGATGCGCTTCGCTTGGTACTGGCGTTGGACGGCCGATTGCATTCACTGCAAGGCGTTCTAAAAGCATGGGAGTGGCAGCTGCCCGTCCGGCAGGTGAGAGTCTGCGCTACAGAAGTATGCTGCCTCCGTTCTGAGGGCACCAAAGATGGTTCAGCGGAATTCTGAGTACCTCAAGCAGCAGACCATCAGTATTTTGACAGTCTTTTTGTACTGTTGCTTGCGCGTCCAGATGACTGTCAGCTTGCTGTCAAGTTGTTTCAAGGCCAGCTTGCAGGCGTTTCGTCCTCCGTTTCGCGCTCCGAAACCAGGTAACTGTCACTGCAACATTGCAAGCTGCAAATTGCAAGATCCTAACTTTTGAAGACCAGATCATAGGGACCAAATCATAGGCATTATCATCCTCGGAGTACTCACGGTACTAAGAAGGCCATTGGTAAGTGAGCACAACGCCGCATACTGATAAATAAGGGTTTTGTCCAGGCTCGTACTGGTCAGCATGCTGTACTGATGCATTTAGGTAGTCTATTGTCGTACAGAAGTTGATGAAAGACCAGTCCTTGTGCATGGCCAATGTTACAAGTGAACCTAGGCAGACACTCTTTCCGTGTGAAATTGCAGCTGGGTGGAGGAAGCCTTATGAAGCAGAAACAGCCCGGTGATGTCACAATAAAACCGTGCATACTTCAAATGAAAAACAAACAAAAAACTGAACTGCTGTGCATATACACGAGTATGGCTGTCATGCAATAGATTCTCCAGCAAATAAGCAATGAAATGGTATATGAAATACAGCTGACAGTCTAAGCAATATCAACACCCAGGTCTATCACAACTTGGCATTAGTGCAGCAAATATACAGGTATGTGTGCAAAAGCTCCTGTCAGGCAGGCGGCCCAGAGCCTGCATTCCAGGAACTTCTTTCAGGTGATGCTTTGTTGGCAGCCTTCAACAGCATGCACATCTGTTTAAGTAACCCGGGCAGCCCGGTACAATACTTGGCTTCTCATTAAATTGACGCTGAAAGGCGCAGTCCTTTCTGTTCTTTCCTCTATCTAAGTACGGGCAGGAATGAAGCTAGCATGGAAGCCATAGGGTATACCATAAGGCAGATGCGCTCTGCCCAGCTCTTCAAATGAGCCCGCATCCAGACACAACAAGAATGACTTGCCGTCAGCCCCCATGACAATGGACAGCACCACACCATCATCTTCAGACTTACCATTTGGTGCAGGCACCATCAAGGGCTCTACTGGTATACAGCCTGCCTCATGCCACTGCTTGCTGGTGCCTTCTTGCATGTCAAACTTAGAGAGTGCATTGCCATAGCTGACTGGCAGCTTGGCAGATACACTGTAGCCATACCTGTAGGCCTCGCCCTGCATGCACACACAGACATGTATACACTCACATACCGCGAAGTCAGAGCATCCATATGTCATGATAGTGCAGCTAATGGGTTGACTTTATTTTGTCACAGCCGTGGACTTATGAGCTGTTGCACCAGGTCATGTGTACTGGCAGTCTGACATACGCAAGTGAAGAGATCTGACAGAAAGTTGTTCTCTTCTGCTGATGTGGAGCAGCAGTGTTGGCACACAGGAATGCAGCATGTGGCTGGCCAGCTCCTGCCATCATTGTGTGCAGGGCCATGGGCCATGACAGGGCCACACCCAATGTAAGGTACACAATGCGCTAAACAGCAATTGGCTTGGCGACCAACACTTGCTCCCTAGCCATGGAACACAGTACATAGGCAGTCTGAAACAAGGGATGACAGCTCCATGAGTGCTCAAGACACATACAAGCAAGAGACTACGGGCAGGAGACAAATGCTACCTTGTAATGTGGGTTGATGCGAGGCAGCTCTGAAAAGGTGTATGAGTCATCGTCTTTCATCAACTTACTGAGTGTTGCTTCACTGTCTCCTGACAATGGCACTGTTAACCGCCTGCAGGGCCAAATTATCATTGACTTTGCAAGCACAAGCACTGTGTCAGTCTAAAGTGGCAACATCAACAGCAATCATGACGCCCTTGCTGGTTGCCTCTTCCCTGTACATTTTCTTCTTCACAAGACAGAAGGCTAACATATCAGGTTGTACATGCAGCTTGGTACAACCTGGATGTTTGCCTGCTGTCCTCTGAATTGGAACAGGAACACAGGAATGATCGCAGGCAAGTGTGTTGCTGGCAATAATGCTGTTGGTTGCAGTAAAGCATGCACACATGAAGAAATACGATACTAGTAGGCATGATTGCAGCTTCAACAAAAGGCAGGGCAATGCAAGTCAAAGTTGGCAGGCAGTGCACAAGACGCACAGCAGCTTACATAATAGGTGACGCTTGAACAGGTCGTTCATTGCTCCTGACGCTAGCCAGCTTCAAGCTATTCAGCATCTCAGGGTCAGCAAAGTTGCCAAAGTCTATGTGGATGTTGCTACCATCTTCTGTCTCATACGCATTGATGTAGTGGAAGGTGAAGTAGGACGGTGCTCTGACGTGCCGGATCTTGGATTTGTCTCCATTCAAGGGGACCAGATGAAGGATGGATCGAGTCTCAGGCTTCCAATCAAACTGTACATAAGGGGCTTTACCCAAAGTCAAAGCAGCCTGCATGATGAAGACTGTGCATCAGGATCCCGCTGTGAACTGAGTGCTGTGCTCTACTGTGGTGCTGATCAGCGGTGCAATGAGTGATTGTCCTGGCAGCAGACTGGCTGGCAGACTATGGTTTGAAACTTTGCTTGGCTGTAACTTTGCTCCAGAGTTGACATCTGACCCCGGTGACACACCCAACTGATGCCAGCTCAGCATAATAGGTCAACAAATTCACGCACCAGGAGGGACATTTCAGAAGGAGGTGCAGTTTGGTGTCATCAGGCACTGCAAAGGCACAGGCATTATCAGCAGCACGTTCAATCCTGCGTTGATACAAGGCTGCAGAAGCGTAGGCCTCACCAGCATGTTGAAGTAGATGGGAGTCTCTGGCACAACAACATAGTTCTTGGTGATGGGGAAATCGTGGATCCAGGAAGGGGCAGGGAACTGGCTCAAAGGGATCTTAGCAATCTCCTGCCTTTCATGGCTTTCCCTCTGCTGCTTCACCACCTTATACCCATCACCTGTAACACATAGATTTCAATGAATACCTTACAGTCTGGGTCGTGGAGCCAGCTGTAACTCATCAGACATCCTGGCTTGAAAGCACAGGTGTATATATATGGGCACTCAGAGTCATGCAAGAACATGCACGCTCATATCTACAACATGTGAGATCTCAGACATCAGCATCTGTTCAGGGCTGCAAGCTGTGCAAAACAGCAGGAACAACAGCATGACTGCTCAACCTGCTGCAGAGTCCTCAAAGAGAAGGTGTGCACAGACTGTACCACGGGGGGAAGGTTGTACTAACTGCTGGAACCCATACAGTCACAGTATTACTGAATAGGAACAATTGCATCAGCGATGGAGACGACATAGCAAACATTTCAGTGAGTGAGTACTGATGAAATGTGAGGTTGCCTGCCAAAGTGCATGAGACTTCCTGCCAAACAACTAAATGGACTCGGCCAATCAAGACAAGTGAGTAAGGTATAAAGAGCAATTCAGGTCTCACCAAAGCCTACAACAATGTTGATGCTCTCGCCCGAGGGCAGCAGCTTTGGGTGGGCTGTGTTCAGGTCTCCCTTGATGCTGTCGGTGTACTTCTCCTGATGCTTGGTGGCCAGTGTGGCCGTGTCCAGTCTGTATGTTCCCTTCACTGACTCAGTCACTGCCAACAGCTCAGAGCCATCAGCATTGGAGGGGAAGACATTCACTGTTGCATTGTCTGTGAAGCCTGCAGAACGCCAGGATGCACACTGAGAGGAATACAACTGGTTGCGATCAATGGTAGCACACTCACTGGCTCATACAAGACTGTCAGGCTTTGTTCAACTGCCTCGTTGTGCACAGAGTTGCAGTAGAGACAATCACAGCTGCTGGTAATGAGCAGCGCAAATGTGGTGGACTTAGCACCTCAATTGCAATCTTGTATTCTGGCTTCACTTGCATTTGCGGAAAGCATGCCACAGAGCGCACAGCCAAAACCCATCATATGACTTGTGCTGAAGGAACTAGTGCGAGCAAAAGTGAAGAAGAAAGTGCATAGACAGACAGACAGACAGACAGACAGACAGACACACATCACCATTAGCAACCACAGGACACATGCTGATTGTTTGCCATCATGCAGCACTGAGATGCAAGATTCAATTATAGCTTGACCAGTTTGCTCATGCAAACTCAGCGTTCGGGCTTGCTGTATTTAAACTGTCAGGACTCACCCTGACCAATGCCCAGAAGGCCAGCTGCGATAACAGGTAAGCTCTGTAACGCAGGCCTTGCTGTGCCGAACTCATTGTATTTGAGCTTGTATCCTCTGTCCAGAAATGTTTTGTAGGCATTGCTCTGTACAAATCTGCAGCAATTGTAAACATCAATACTGCCTGAAGCAACTCTCAAAAGCACATGCTGCTGCAATGCTGTCAGCCTGCAAAGCAATTGGCCACTGCAATCTTCAAGCTCGTGTACTGAGCAACTGCTCAAGACAGTATTCCAAGCCTTCTGGTCTGTCTGACATGAATCAGCGCAAGACTTTGTACAGAAAACAGCCTGCCAAAGTTTCAAACTGAAAAATAAATCACTGCCATCAGTGCATGAGCATGCAACCTTAACCTTCTTGACCATGCGGGTCTCTGCAAGACAAGGCATGCAAAACAGGTGGCAAATCACATCCTCTGCCTGACAGGCACTGCAATCAGGCTTTTTGGGACTGGGTGGAGTTGCACACCTTTGCTGGATGGTCACTTTGCCATTCTGAAAAGAGAACTTGACCAGCATGCCGAAGCCATCAAACAGATGATCCATTCCCTTGAATGTTCCAGGGCCATTCCTGATGTAGTCACCGTGCAGCCATGTGGGAAATGCACCACTGACTTGTAAAGACAATGCTTTCACCTGACACAGAACCCACTCAGTAGAAAACACACCTTCCTGAGATACATGAACTCCACAAGCCTTGTTATAATGGTGCAGGCAAAAAATGCAGTGATATGGCAGAGCGTTGCATAGGTGGACTGATATGTCATGATCTGGTGGCACTAAGTTGCTGGCACACGTCCAACAGAAAGGTTCTACAATTTGCTAGCAGCATCTTACCAATGACATATAAAATATTTTGCTATAGGCAAGAGTAGACCCTGTGTCATGCTCTGAAGTGCAAAATGATGATGAGGCCCAGGTCAGATTGGTCACAAGTACATGCAAACAATTGTACCTGCTCTGGTGAAATATCATTCGTAAAACAAGCATCAACGGCTGCTTGAGTAGGATGTGTTCCCGCTGTCTCCTGCTTTTCCATCGTTGCAGGCGCAGCCTGAGCTCAAACATAGACGACATCTCATGCATGCAGAATAGTTGCAGCAATGCAAGGCATCTGAACATATGAAGTACAGAAGCTTGGTGATGACAGAACAACTCAACAGCAGCCAGCTTGTGACACACAAGCAACAACTTCACATGAAGCACGAACCTGTGACTTGACTACTGTATAAGAATGTGTTCGCCGAGCTTGATATGGCAGAAGCTTGTGTATGGGAGACTTGTTTGACCTAGCTTGCAGAGAGGTGTACCCTGCAACAAAACAGTCTCTGTTTGCAAGTAGACATCGCAGGGACATGAAACAGAACGTCCAGACGAATGGGCACCTGCGTTGCTTAGCGAGCTAGAAATTATCATTTGCTGTATTGACGTTGAATGTTTTGTGTACTGACGGAGTACCAGCGTACTTGTCTAGCAAAACACACGCTATCTGCGAAACACTGCAAGACTGCTCAACAATGTGCTTCACGCAGGTACGATTGATGCACGGGCTGCAGAGTTGTCGGTCGATCAAAAGCATGCACTGGCGGTACGGTCGGCGATATGCTCGACAAAATGCTTGCTCACAGAGTCTGGCGATGACAGCAAATATCAGCCAAGATCAGGCGTGCGTGCCAATATCCAGCGAGCACTGCTGCAAGTGCCTATTCATATCAATTCCTGCAGGTCGACAGACAATTCAAGCCTCAATGACAGCCACGTGCACGTCGGATCTTCCCTAGCTTCTTCTTTTGAACTGCTGCATCCCTGGCGACCATCCCATCCCGGCAGGCTGCTCTTTCGCAAAGCAGCTGAACTCACGCTTCGAAGTGCGTGCTTGACCAGCGCAGACCGATCAATTGTGGGTACATTGTCCAACCATTCCCGTCTGAAGCAGCGGTCAGCATGAACGTCGACGATGTCAAAAAGCTAACTGTTGAGGTACAACATCAGAGATCGCTGCAAATTTAACACTCAGGTTGCCACCCTTTTGCAGGACTCATATATTGTCAAATGTTGCAGAAACTCAAGACTGAATTAAAAGCACGAGACTTGGATACTACTGGGAAGAAAGCAGACCTTGCAGAAAGACTAGAGGCTCACCTGCAGGCTCAGCCTACTGAACCAAGCCAGCAGGCAAATGGCGCTTCCAGCTCTGCCGTCGCTCAAAACGGCAGCAACGAAGCAGCAGCAGCCAAGGTATACTGTCCATCTTCAGCCCCCGCCTGCTGTTCTCTGTGCTTTGCTTGCAGCCTGGTGCAGGCCACTCGTATAGACTTTCACTAACTTTAAGCTCAAATGCAGACTAGAAAACCCATCGTGTGGTCAGCACCTGCCCCTGAAGCAGCAGCAACAGCCCCGGTAGCAACAGAAGGGCCAGCTTCCACTGAGCCTGCAGCCATACCTGCCACAGAGGCTGACACTCCTGCAGAAGTGTCAGAGTCGGAGAAGCCAAACAGTCGAATAGTGAACTTTGGGCTGAAGGCTGACACAGTGGACACTACTGCTAAGGCAAGTGTTGTTCAAAAAGGGTAACTGGTCCATTGCTACACCAGCAACTGTAAACTGCATCAGCTTTGGGTCCTCTGACAGTTGCCTGCACTTCTTCGTAAACCATGGTAACATCTAGGCACCAAGACAGCCTGCTAGTGCAAGTGCGTGAGATTGACCTGCAGGCTGACAGCTGCCCACCAAACCCTGGCTATTCAGCATTTGCTGCTACACTGGACTTCCACAAGTTGCAGCATCACCCAGCTTTTGATCCACTGTCATTATGTGCTTCAGGAGCTCGGCAAGAGAAAGCTTGAAGAGGTGGAGACTGCTGCGCTGGTCAGCGAGGAAGCCATAGCCAAACGCCGCGATCGCTTCAAGTCACAAGAGGACAAAGCCCTTGAGGACAGGAAACAGCGCTTCAGCTCTGCTGATCCCAAAGCTGCTGATCGCAAGGAGCGCTTCAAGCAGTGGTTGCCATCTGGCGGTTCATCTGCACCTGGCATGGCCAAGGTGGCCAATGCTGAGGTGGCTGCTGCCTTAGGAACCTCCCTTGATAACAGCACACTGGGCAAGGGGCGCAAGGGCAAATCTAGGGTGGCTGTGCCTGCCCCTCAGGCAGAAAACTTCTCTGAGGAGTTCAAAGCTAAGGCAGAGGTGAGGCACTCAGCATGGTGTTGCATTCTGCTGCTTCCTTTTTGCATCGCTTGCATTGAAGCAGTCTGAGCAATTGCATGTCTTGCTCTGCCAGCCTCTTGAATATGCTGTTCAAATCTTGATATCAGGACTTGCGCTTGCCAAGGTCAAGTAACCAGGGGGTTCTGGAAGTCAGCCTGTGTGATGCACTGAGTCAAAGCTTTCAATGGTTCTAACAAATTTTTCCATGGTTTGTATGTAGGCACGCAAAAATAGGTTTGCTGCAAAGGCCACAGGGTGAATGCAAGTACAGCATGTTGGTCTCGTCACAGTCTCAGCGGTGCCTCAGATGATGCTGCAAACACACGAGGATTTGATACTGCTTGCGTTGAGCTTATACATGCATCCCTTTGATGTTCTGGAAACTCCTTTACTCCACCCATTGGCCAAGTTAGTCTGGATCGGTTAGTCCAATTAGCACCCTGTTGTTTTGCTCAAGCTGGCAACACCTGTGCACAAGGAGGCACCGAGATCAGACCCAGGTAAGTCTGCATGTCAAGGATTAGTGCTTTGTGCATTTGCATAAATGGTTGGTTGATGTGCATTGGTCATGTCTTGTTTGCCGTGCTGCACTGTAATGTTGCATCATGCTTCACTGGGAAAGGTAAAGGGTAGATGTGCTGCAGCTTGAGCAAGCGACAGGGGCTTTTAGGATGTTGTACTGCAGCTTTGCAAGCAATTTACACCTTTGTACTGAGTCAAGTGAACTTGAACCGGGCTCAACATTTACAACACTTCTGCTTGAAATTGATGTCAACATGGTCAAATTACACTCGTTCCCTGTCTTCAAACTACACTCGTTTCCTGTCAGGCTGTGACCTTCATTCTGATTGACTGCCTATAATGGTGAATGTGACGTGTTTTGTGGACATCCTGCACCTAGCCTTGTGCATCTACCCGTGACAAGAAAGACTTAAAGAAGTATCATGTGAAGGTGACACCAACGCAACCGCCGCCAATGCCTGCTGTAGGGTTATGATATGCAAGCTTGCCTGAGCTGCTGCATACAAAATGCTGTCACCTCAATTGACGCTATACAAATTTGCGATTGGATTGTGGGGTATCGTACCAGCAACAAAGCGCCACCACAATACCAATTGCAGAGCACTGTCCTTTGGATTGTGAGACTCAGAATGCCTGCATGCTTGTAGCATCAAATGAGGCAGCAGCCTTGAAGCAGACGTAGGCAAGGACCTTGACCAAGCATGCAGTAAGAGTTCGAAACAGACCCGTTTATAGTCCTAGAATGGCGTCTGACATGACCTGCCTATTCACAGTCCTAGCAATTCGCTCATTCCAGCTCATGGGCAGGATGTCTTTCAATGCGTCCATGATCTTGATGTCAGGGTTCAACTTGGAGCTCCATCCCTCTAAGACCATGGTTGTCACCACGACAGTGCTGACCACCCCTTTCAGATTGACTTGATGCAGTCTAATCTTCTCCATCATGTCAGCAACGATCTCGCTGGTGTGCTCACTGATTGACTCCAGCTGTAGCCCAGTAAAGAGGGTCTTCATGTCCTTCACAAAAGCCTTGGGGTCCTGCAGCAAGCATGCTCATGAAATACAGGACATTTTGCTGTGTGCATAGTGTTCTACAACCAACTACAGTCAACAGAAAGGAGCCAGATGCAAGACGCAAGATGCGCGTAGCAGCCATGCTGCACACCTACAAAGCAGCACTGTGATGGCCAACAGCCAGTTCTAAATCTATAAAAGCTGAAATTGATATTGTGGTAAGTTGCTGACTGCAAAATAAGCACACTGGGCACATGCATACCGGGCAGGTCTGGTTCTCTGAAAAGTCCAGGATGTTCTGCCCAAGTGCCTCGCCATCTTGGGATGTGAGCGCCTGCAGGATGTTGCCACGTGACAGTCAACAACCCATGCTCCTGTCACTTAGCACGTGCCAACAACAAGCTGAAAAGCAACACTGTGACATGCCAAATGAAGATGTACAGACAGGCTAAGGCTTTTTCAGCGCAAGTTGACAGACTGAGGCATGACTTGTAGCCTGGCAGTTCAGTGCGTGTGCATAACTGACAAACAAGGGGAAAGTTCAGTGCATGCCTGACTTCAGGGCAAAGCATGTGCATAGCTGACAAACAAGGGGCAAGTTCAGTGCATGCCTGACTCCAGAGGAAAGGATGTGCATAGTTAATGAGCAAGGGGAAAGTTCAGTGCATCCCTGACTCCAGGGGAAAGTATGTGCATAGCTAATGAGCAAGGGGGGGGGGCAAAAAAAATGACCTTGAAGAAGCCGACAAGGTTGTGCTGGTCTTCAGGGGTGAGCTCTGCCACCATGCCCACATCCAGCAGCACCAGCTTGGGCGCTGTGTTCACCTGTCATATTCAGTCGTGCTCATGCGACAACACTTTGACTCCAGGGTGACATTTCTGACAAGGTATTTTTCCCAGATACCTGAGTTTATAACATGGTACAGTTGCTATACTGTCAGTTTGATGAAAGCAAGCCAGCCACACACTTGCAGTGAAGACAGCAAACTAATGGGCTGCGGATTTGACAAGCATGCAGAATGGCATGCATGTGATATCATTGTGGCTTGACTGATGGGCAGCATGCACCAGTGCGTTATGATGAATGCCTAGACTAGACTTTTGTCTGGTATAAAGATCTCGACTGCTCATTGACATTGGTGTACAAGTTTGACTTGGCCTGCTGTCCAGCCTTTGCACCAGCTGATGACACAGGCTACAGTGGGTCAAACAATGCTTCCGTGTCAACAGTCGCTTGGCCCCAATGGTGCATGTGGATGCAGAGACTGACTTTTCACCTTGAGGAAAGTAGCAATGCGGCCCCATCGTGTATTGGGATCCACAAGCCGCACCAAGATGTTCCCAGGATGCAGGTCCGCATGCACAAAGTTGTCCTTCAACAGCATCTGCAAGTAGCAGCTCAGCCCAATGTTTGCCAACTGGATGCTGTACTTGTTTGTGGGCTTGTCCACATAGGAAGAGATGAGCCTTCCCTCCTCAAAGGTCTCCACCAGCACGCTTGGCGCCACCAAGGGGTACACGGGGGCGGGGAAACTCAGGTTGCGCCAAGTTCGGAAGTTCTTGCCGAATCGGTCGAGATGCTGAGCCTCTACTTGGAGGTCCAGCTGCTCTTTGAGAGGGGCTCCAAACTGGCGTATGCTCTCCTCTAGATGCAGCTCGCTGAGGAAGGGCAGATGACTGGAGAGGCGGGCTGCACGGTGCATGAGGGTGAAGTCTCGCTGCATCAGTGTGGTCACTCCTGGGTGCCTCACCTGAAGACATTGGAGTACCATGTCACTGCATGGCTGAACATGGTGCTAAAATGCTGTACACTACCCACTTCAAGCGATGATTGTCATGCAACTGCTTGATCTGAATGACCAGCAATCAATAAAGTACTGTTGATTGCTTCCTGAGATCCAGGAGAGCAGCACTCCAAGACCATCTGTGACAGCCGAGAAATTGCAAGACGGCTTGACAGCCCTGAACTCTCAGCTGGACATTAGCCCAGCTGGGCTGACTTGCATCTCATAGCTAGCAGCAGCACAAGCAGCACTTGTGCGCTTTTGCATGCCCAGCACAGTTTGCCAAAAGCTGTGCAGGATGCATCTCAAGACCTGTCCAGTCACACACGTGGTCAGACATGCTGCCAATAGGGTCATTGATGCAGGCATGGTTTCTACCTTGACAGCAACAGTGGTGCCTTGAGGGAATTCGCTGTTGTGGGCTCCCCTGGCTGACAGGCGGGCCTTATGTATCTGAGCTATGCTTCCTGATGCCACTGGCTTTTGAGCAAAGTCATCGAACATCTCTTCCAGCGTGCAGCTACAGCAAAGCACATGCTAGTCATTTTTGATTTCTTAGTAACAAAGATCAAGCTTGAGCTTGTGGCATGTGATGCAGCCATTCATGCACATGCTGAAACTGTAGCTAGCAAGCACATTGGCGACATGCACAGCTGTGCCATTCTTGTCATGGAGAATATTGCTTGGGGTAGGGGGGGAGAGGGCGGGGGGTTTGCAAAAGTCCTCAGGTATTTGACCAAGACCCAGTGCGTTTGCTGGGCATGCACATAACACCTTTCAAGCAAGCAGCAGGAGTGCTTCATAACACTTTACAAGCAAGAGCAATGCAGAGGCTAAAAGCAACAGCTACAGACATACACACCCAAAAGCCGACTCCACAGCCTGACGGGTGTAAGCAAAGGGGTGGGTAGGGGCTCCAGTCTGCAGCTGGGCCAGCTTGCTGCACAGGTCTGGTGGGAACAGGTCTGGCCTTGTGGCTGCCCATTGACCCCATTTGATAAAGGCAGGCCCTG